>Ga0180007_10006260_pt1 | contig 11695 bp, 18 predicted proteins | sample MM_PC_MetaG_FD_121122 | JGI IMG/M metagenome (GOLD analysis project Ga0180007, IMG submission 121122) | Groundwater microbial communities from the Aspo Hard Rock Laboratory (HRL) deep subsurface site, Sweden - MM_PC_MetaG | ecosystem: Environmental > Aquatic > Deep subsurface > Groundwater...
TGGTGTATAGTATGCGACTTTTATCGGATGTTCTCTGAGGAATCTACGGGTGTTTAAAACACAACTGGTTTTTCCTGTGCGTCCTTTAAGCTTGTACCCTTCATTATCTGTGCTGGGGTGTAAGCCCATTTCACCGGTTTCGCGGTTGATGAACAGCTGAATATTTGAAAATATTTCACCAGGGACTACTGGTGCTATTGCCGGTGTTGGTGATTTCCTGAAATATTTATCAACGAGATCCCTCGAGATGGCTATCTCGTTTTTCCTGATGCTGATGACACCCTCGAGCATCGCTCGGGATGTCTGTTTAATTTTAATTAATTCCCAGGGCATTTCTATCTCTCCAATTCAGTATCTTCTTTATGGAAAAAATCTCCGATGTTCTCCGGAGTTATCTCATCCTGTAAATCCACTAATTTCTTTCTGATCTCTTCTTCAAGGCTAAGGATCTGAGTCCTCAAACCAATGATGCCATCGACAATTTCCATGTTTCTTCCAGTGGCTCTATGTAACTTGTGTCCGTAATCAAGAGGCATCCATTGCTCTGAACCGTCCTCAAATTCGATATGTAACTGCACGCTCTCTTCTGTTCTGGTGGTCTCAGGTAACACACAGTACTCGAGGCCCAATGCTTTTGAAAATCTGGAATCTCCCTCCCGGTAGATGAGGACCTCCCGTTTTCGAGGCTTCGGTTTTGGATAGAGGCTCATGTTGGGGACTCCGCAATTTTATATTTATCTCCTTCTTGGATTATGAGTTTGTATCTCTTCTTCAAGTTGGACATTGCCGAGTTAAATGACCCGCCTTTTACACTGTAGGTTAGCATTAACGCTATCTGCTCTTTAGTCAAAGGGGTTCCTATTTTACCGGCGAGCAAAACAACAATGCCTCTTTCCATTTTTTTGAGTTTCGGAATCCATAGATCCACCCACGGGATGCCTGTCTCCCCTGGAGCCTGAATCCTCTGTCTCTTACTGGCTGAAAGAGAACTGAACTTTTTGTCAATGAGCCGCTCCAATACTTTTTCATCAACTACTGCTGCTGGTGTGGGCATTCGATGTTTTATTAAATTAACTAAGGCATCTTCAAATGCCTCATATCTTAGCATGTTCTCGAATAGGAGCTCTGCTCTTTTGTTTGCTTTCTCCAATTCTCCTTCTAAATCTTTTAATTTTTCTGGAGACGTCCAAGTATTTTTGATATTCTGTAATTCTTCTTCATGCCTCTCCTCCAGCTCCATGATTTTCTTTGCGACGTCGGCGCCATCGGCAGTGTCTCCGCCTTGTAGTAGGCTCCTGAGATCTGAGGCGAGCCGCAGCTGCTCACCTTGACGTTCTACTGTTCTCTCGAGGCTCTCAATAGTTTTTCTGAGTTTATTAATCTCGGATTCCTCGGCATCCTTAGTGGCCATAGCTTCCTCGAGTTTCTTCCTTAGATCCTCGAGGACCGGGGCGAGCTCAACCTGCACCGGGGCATATTCGATATCGGGCGTGTCGGCGCCGTGAGGCGTTTTCCTCATCTCGGCCGGAACCCTGACTTTGCGGAAGCCATGAGCATCATTGATGAAGAATTCAGCGTATTCTCCTTTGACGATTTTCAGCTGCATGAAGTCCTTTTCAGTAATTTTGGTGTTGAGTTTCTTGGCGTAAAACATTACTCCCGTCTTTGAATCCAGATCCGCTGGGGCAGCAAATTTGCCTAGAATGTGGATGGGGGCTTGTGATGTAGGCGTTTTATCTATGTCGGCAGGTCTTTGAGTGATGAGTACCAGGAATAGACCGATCTTGCGGCCCCTCTTAGCGATAGTCCTCACCGCATCTCTGCAGGGCCTGCTGAACCTATCATACATCTGAGGAGCCCAGATATCAGCCTCCTCGAGGAAGAGAAAGACTGGCTTACGGTGTCGCTGCTCCCTAGCATAAAGGCTTCTAAGAAACCTTGAAACAAAATCACGCTGTTCTTCATCTGTCTCAAAATCGCTGACATTAACTACGAGATTTATTCCATTAGCTAGAGCTGTCTCGACATACTCTGGGATGAACCTTACATCGATAGGGAGATCCTGGAAAGGTCCGCCGATTACTACGACGTTGCTGTAGTGGGCCTTGAGGGTATGCCATTCCGCGACTGGCTCAATGATGATGACTTGCCCACCCTGTTCAATGATCTGTTCGGCGAGGATGGCTGTGGTGTTGGATTTTCCTGCGCCCGACATCCCCATAGCGTTGATTCTAACGCCCTCTGCAGCGTAGTCGTCGGTGTCAAGCGTGTAATCTGAGCTTAATGTTAACTTCATTATAACTCCACTTCCCAATGAGCCGTCTTGTCTCCCTTCCCCTTGGAGACCCAGCGGGCTTTAAGATCCTTCATGGCGTTATCAACGGTTGGATAATCTTTATCAAGCCATTTCTGGGGGCTGATCCACCAGACCCCGTCTTTATACTCGACGTCAAGGAGGTCTTTCCACGGTTTCGAAAGTTTAATCCTATCCAGCTCTTCATAGAGGCGATTACCTTGAGGCTCTTGAACCGGGGGAGATGAAGAAACTCCGCCTGTTACTGTTATGTTGATGTCCTGAGAGAACAGTTTATCGAAGAGGAAACTAGGCATCCCTTCAACATAGGTTATCATATTGTCCTCTCTATGGATTAGAAGGATCCCTGTGGGCTGAGGATTGGCTACCTTCCACCCTATCTGCTGTGTCGTGGGAAGCTGCTGCAGCTCCTCGTAGCGCTTCTTTTTTGCCATTACTCCCGTGCGTTGGTCGTCTTGAAGCTTCTCGGCAGTGGAGAAATCGGTGAAGTTCTCCAGCTGCTTCTCTAATGTTTTGAGTTCTTTTTGCTCGTCTTTAGTGAGTTCCCGGTAGAAAACATCTCCATGTTCTACAAGGACTTGGCTCAGCGGAGTGCTGGCCTCCTTGTTAATCGTTAATCTAATGAGGTTCATATTGCCTTCAACCCCATTTCAGCTAAACGGTGCATAGCTAAAACATGTTTTTCAAGTGTAGTTGCGGGCTTCAGCATGATGCAAACATAAGTATCTCCATCTTCAGTTCCTTCATGACTAATTTTTTCAAGAATTTTCTCATTATGAAGCATCCGTATATGTCTAATCAATTTATAGCTATCTTCGAAAGGGCATCTCAAATGATACTGTGTAAATATTTTTGGCATTACTTTCTCTCCTTTTTGAACCTGAATTTTCCATGAACCATTTCGAAAGGATATTCCTCCATCTTTTCGTCGCAGAGCCCATCAGAGACATAATCCCCTAGATTCGGTTTCAGAAACACGTATGCGCCGGCCTCTTGAGCCTTTTTTATGAGCTGCTTCACCCAGAAGTTAGGCGGCTTGAAAGCCGGTGTAGCGGGTAAGTGCCCGATGCCTGGCTGCTTCGAGCGGGCGCCGATGATGATCCAGTCGATTCCATCAAGGTACACGATGTTAGAAATGTCCTCGAGCAGTGGTTCGAAACTGATGACTTTGCAGTAAGCCTTGGTTTTCTTTAGTTCATTGATGCCCCATACCTGGCTACGTTTTGTGACACTGATCCCGAGTATAACGTTTTTAGGAAGGACCCCAACAAGGCCCCCCCTATCTATTCCTCCAGGTGAATCATAGACCGCTTTCCAGAGGTTCTTGTACTGTTTGGTGAGTGTGATGAAGATATCCTCCGTCTTCCCAGCCATTACACCGAGACAGCTTCGCCTCCAGCTGCTCTCAACGCCATCGTCGAGCCATTCACACATGCTGCCAAAAAACCAGACCGTTGCTTTCCTCCTCTTTGTAATGTTTTTGAGGCGATGAGGATGCCATGTTGGCCGGAAAGGATCGTCAGCTGGATAGCCATTTATGCCGGCGAACCTCATGGCGATTCTCTCCGCATAGCAGCCGTAACATCTCTGCCCCTCAGGGCCGTTGCATCCGGTTATCGCGTTGATGGACATCTCTGACCATTCTATATTCTGCTTCTGTTTCATACCCCCACTTCTCCTACTTCCATATGGAGTACCGTGTGATCTTTGTTATTTTTCAGTTCGAGAACACTTCCTGATCCTAACCCAATGATGTATGCAGGGTCTGGTCTACCGCCATGTTCTTTAGCCTTAGTTTCGTCATTCCAGATAAGCAATTTTACTTGAGGCTCATCTACGGGGCTATCGGGGCCTTCTTGTGCTTTCAGTTTCAGTATCAGATCGGGAATTACAAACCGTGACAGGTAATTTGAAAACCCCTCTCTTTCCAGAATCTTTAGAGCCCGCTTCAGGACCTCTGAATCATGTAGAGCTTCATTCATTTCCTATTCCTCCCGTAGATTGGCTGGCGCTGGTGAAATATATTCTGGATTATCTGGACGCCTTCTGCTTTTTGCATCGAATGGTTCATGTATGTTTTTCATTGGGACTGGATTACTTGCCATCATTTTTTCCTCTCCCTCGCAAAGATTGGCTGGCCTTCACCAGGCGTGATAGATTTAATCCAATCCCCTTTCTGTTTCGACTGCACATGAAGTATCAGTTCAAGGTATCTTTTGGTAGTCCTCCAGTCTACGCCAGTGTCTTCCGCTATTTTTGAGATAGGATGATAGGTCTCAACAGGTAAAGCATCGTAAATCAGGTCAATTATTTCGGTAGCGCTCCGCCTCAATCCACCTTTTTGCATATTATCCTCTATACTTGACATTATAACTCAATATAGTGAATCCCATATAATAACAAATTGTTGAACTCACACTAACAATTAACATTATTTACAGTAAGAACCTGATGGTAAATGGGTTAGATTAGGTGCCGTGGATAGTGTTTTGGGTAACGGTGGTTGTTTTGGGCTTCTTTATGGTGGAGGGGTTTGTTTTGGGTTTGTTTGGTTTATATAGTTCTGGGGGTGGATTTTTACTTGTATCTGTATCTTCGGTTATTTCTTTGAGTTTGATTTTGACGGTTTCTTCCATTCTGAGGCGTCCTGCTTCTCTTTCTTCCGGTGTATAGAGCTGTCCACAGCTCCAGCACCCGAGTGCCCCGGCGGTGGCGGCTGTCTCGTGGTCGTCGCAGGCTATTTTTGGGGATGTGTCTGGTTTTTTTGGCTCGCAGAGGGCTAGGCTGCCTTTCTTGATCTTGTAATTTTTCACCTCAAGGGCGCAGTTACTGCACGTTGAGTATCCTTTTCGGGGTTTATCCTTTTCCCAGCTATGTCTCATCTACGTCCAAGACCTGTAGAGCTGCTGAGAAGGCGTCGGATACTGCCGCCATGGCGTTGATCTTCTCTCTGAGTCCTTCGACTGTAGGCCCTTTTTCTAGTAGATCGATACAGGCTGCTTCGAGTGGTGAAAGCTCTTCGCCTTCAGGCACGACGATGAGGGCGCCCCCCATTTTATAGATTGCAGTAATATTTTCCGTGGTCTCGTTTATGCCGTGGCTTTCTCTCCATTCCTTGGGCAACGTTATGAGGCCCTTGGTCCCGATGATGCTTCGAGATTCTCTCATACCATAATAGAACATAGTTCGGTATATTAATTCTATCCTCAGGTATATACCTAAATTTATCTTATGCGAGCAACTTTCACTACTTATGGTCGACGTCGAAGAACAGAAAACCATAATACCGCTTAATGATCAGCAGTTCCCCGCTGAACCAGGGCTACGGCATCTGATGCCTAAGGACATCAAGAAAGAAGTCAGAAAAGAATGGCACTGGTTCCTATGGCTCAGGCTGTTTACCTACAAAGAAATAGAAGCTATTACGGGATTCGAACGCACCACCATCTGGAAGGATCTGACAGAGGTTCAGGAAGAGTTAGCAAACAACCCCCTTGATCACCAGAAGACCCTCCAGCTCGCCATGATGCAACTGAGGTTTGATCACGCTGAAGTGATTCAGCGGGCCCGCGATTCTGAATCGGATAAAAATGCAGCTGAACTCTATAAAATAGCAGCCCAGATACAGATCAAGATCCTAGAGCGATTCACACAGCCCATTAATATCGGTGAACACGCTATCCGCGGTGAACAAGATCACGCTCAGGCTATCATCGATTTCATGGTAGAAAAATATGGCCCAGAATCCCTAGATACATTCGAGACCTGGTATTCTAAAAAGCGGGTTGCCAAAGCAACAATGAGTAGCACCAAAAATTAAACCCTAATTTGAAGGGTTACACTGAAAAACTAGATGGCGTTTACCCAAAGCGACAATGGGGTAGCAATCTCGCCGGGGACGGCCATTACATCTGTGCCATGTTTCTCATAGTATAGGTAGAACTCCATAGCATCGATCTTGTAGCAATTCCCATCTTCAAACATGGCGGCGATCTTAGCGTTCTGCAGGGCTGCCCAGTGGGTTAGCTTGAGGTTGTTCATGACGCCATAGCCTTTCTCTTTAACGTCGGGGAAGTGCTTCGAGAACATGAAGTAATACTGGCGTTTGAAGACCAGAAGTATCTTTTCATTTGATCTTTCATCTATGTAGTATCTGCCGATCCTAGCCCCTTCGAAGCTGACATCTTGCAGGATCTTGATCCGGGCCCCCATTTTAGTCTCGAATATCTGGATGGCCTGCGCTAAGCTCCGCACCTTTATTGGAGCATTTCTTATAGGTGTCACTCTTGACTCCTTCTCCGCAATGGAACCATTTCCGAAAAGCCTCTGTTGCATTTTTCTAATTAAGCTATATCCTTCGGTTCTTAAATAATATTACGTTTTTTGGATTGTCCCAGTTATTTTGAATGATTCTAATACCTTAGAGTCTTATGATTCATTTATTTATCTTTGAAGGCTTCATTGATGTCACCCATCATGGCTTCCATTGTTAATCCAAGCATTTTCTCTCCTCGACGCAAAATAGGATCTTTATAAATCACTATCTTTTTCTTTCTATTAAAAATTAAAACAACTTCTTCGTCGTCGAGGTGGACGACGGCTAGGAGTTTGCCTTTCCCAAAAACTCCATAGTTCCCGCCTAACATATTTGTCCATGCACCATAATTCTGGAAACCGACGAGATCCTTCAAATATTTCATGATCTCAACTGTGCTAATTTATTAGAAGAATAAATGGAATAATGGATTAAGAGTTTGCCTTTTTCCAGGTTGTCATCAATACCGAGTGCTCGGTAAGGATTGGCCTTGATATAGGATCCTCAGTTAGTATAGCTAACATTGCGTAGTCGAATGGGTAATAGCCCTCTTCCATCAGTCTATTGACATCAATTAGAACTTGCTCCCTAGATCCGCTTGTTAGGGCCGCCCTTGGCGCGTCCTCGATCTTGAGCTCCTTCATGATCCACTGATAGTAGTTGGGGTCTCCCCGGTCGTTTTCGAAGAGGTAGTCCTTCGCTGAGATGCTGAGGCCTTCGCATTTGGTTTTCCTGAAATGTTCCTTAGACATGCCGTAATCATCGAGGCAGCCTTCGATATACTTGAAGGCCTTCATGATGTCATGGTACAGCATGGTATCTTCGACGAGGCCGCCTATCACGCCTATGCATACCCAGATTCCCATGACTCTAATCTCCTATACCCCGATACATGGGGCTAGAAAGATGTCACAGGTTATCTTTGAGTTGCCGTTAAGCGATAGCTTCATCGGCATATCTGTGGACAGCTCTATGGTAACTTGTTTGGCTAATGGCTTGATCGCACCCACGAAGCCAGCGAGCCATGAAGTGGTATATGTAGCCTGGGCGTCTTTTGAATCGTTGCCTATCTTGAATTTGTCGAAGGTATTGACCTCGAGGAAGCTTTCACCCATGTCTCCTTTTGCCTCGAATGTCAGTTTATTAGCTTCGCCTCCAGGACCTTCTTGAAAGATCCTGACCACAATGTGGTCTGAAACCATCGCAGCGTCCTTGATAGCCTGCTCTAGGTCGTCTAACCCAAACTTGGCTAAACAATGGAACACTATTTTTGGCTTAGGCACCTCCTCGTCCAGTGGCTCGAGAAGGGATAGTTTCAGCAGTCGTTTTCTCTGTGTATCCGGGTTTCTGACATCAAGTAATACTTTCATCATCTCCGGATCGTGCTGTATAGAGACGCGCTCTTCTTTGGGGTCTACTGTATCTAGGCGTTTTCTGAGTTCGTTTATGTTGAAGGAGAGCAGTAAGTCTTCTTCGACATCGTATTCGCCGAAGGCACTTTTATCCACCTTCATGTCGATCATAGCTATGTGGCTGTTGTCCATAGATATCGCTGTTATATTTTCCTTGGTTATGTTCAGCGACATCTCTTCGTTGACGGCGCCGAGTAGTTTCAAAACATCTCCTAGGAATTTGACTTCCTTTGGTTCCGTTAGTCCTATTCTCATTTTATTTCCCTTTCTACAGGTCTGTCACCTGTTCGCATTTTTTAAGGCCAGGTTTACGGATTTGAACCGCATGACAGCCCCGAAATAGAGGGCCCCCGAGTTTCCTCGGGGTTATCTGATTACTACTTGTGCCTTGGCGTCTCTTTTGCCTTTCTGGATTATTCTGCCGCTGTCTCTTAGTGTGTTCCATTCTTCGTAGAATGTGCTTTCTCCGCATAGCGCTCTGTCGTTTATTATGTAGTGCTTGATGCTAAGCCTGTCCACCCATCCGTCCTCGCTATCGTTGCTCATGTTATGTATGAACAACACGATTTCGTCTCCAATAGTTTTCAGGTTTCTGTTTGCCCGTGGACCGTATAGTTGCACTCTGAATTGCAGAAGGTTTTCCCATAGACTTATCGCTTTGTCTATATCTTCGTCGCTAGCCCACAGTATTTTGTTGGGTCCGTCAAATTTTCTATTCGAAAAGTTGACGCAGGCTATTGTGTTCACGAACCTCGCCAGCCCTTCCGCGTCCCTTAAGAGAACCATGGGTCTATTCTGTAAGATTCGGCGGCGTATGTCTATCTGATTGTGTAGCTTGAAGCTGTCTTTGAGTCGTTTCTCTTGTTCTTTAGTCATCATGACGCGTTTTATCAGTTTCATGCCTTCAGCGAGGGTGTCCAATTCGTTTTTGATTTTCGTGAAATCGATCTTGTCCTCAAGTTCTCCTGTCATTAAGTGCATTTTGTCTATGAGTATCTCGTTTTTCACTTGTGTAGCGGTCAATGGTATGAGGCAATCGAATCTTGTTAGTATCCCTTCCTTGAATTTTAGTTGGCTTCTGAAACTTGTTTCCTCGAGGAAGAAGTCTGCCTCTGGGTTGCATGCCGTCAGCATTTGCGTGTTGACATCAATGCTTTTCCTATCTCCGCCTTTATGAGTCTCTATGTATTCGCAGTCCATGATCCGCCTGAACAGCGGCATCTTTGCAAATTGTGGATTGAATTCCTCGACTATGATGCTGCCATTCTGAGCCTGGTCTAGTATTCCTTCTTGTATTCCTTCACCTATCTTAAAGACGCCCTCGAGGGAGGGTTTGGTCATGTCATCGACTATAACCATCTTGGGTGCAACTAGTTTGCATATTTTATGTACCTTGGATTTTGCTGTACTTATGTCTCCAGCCAGCATCACGTGTATGCATGCGCGGTAGTCAAGGTTGTTTACAAGCATTCGAGGCGCGTTGGGGCTCATCAAACCATATAAGACCAGTTCCCAAACAGCTTCTCCGACGATCACAATTCTGTTTAGTTGCTTCGCCAGCTTCTCTATGTCTGTCTTCTTTGCTGCCTCGATTCGTTTAAGCTGTTTATCGAAGTCTCCAATGTTGGAGTTTATACGCTCTTGAATTTCCTGCACTTTGCGTTGATATTGTTGTTGCTCATACTCGTTGAGTTGCTCTAATGAGGGTTCAGTTCTGAATGGTGTGGCTAGCCCTGGATATTTTTCGTTTATTATGTCCGCGATTTTTTCGATATACTCCAGTTCCTCGATGCATCTTTGAGTTATTCTTGACAGCAGTGCGCTGAATTCTTCCTCTGTTCCCCAGCCAGATTCTTCTTTTACATGGACTCCATGGGCTATGGTGTTGAAGAAGCCGAATAGCTTGTATGTCTGAGAGTATTCTTTGATGTTATTGTCTTTGTACCAGTCAGCGAACATATCTTCGCCGGGCTCATTTATGATTGAACCGTCTTCTAGGAATTGGATTTCCTTTATGTTATCAATTAGTTCATAGTACCAGCTCTGTAAATATCCCTGTATCAGTGATTTAGGTCTACCCGCTGCGGGGATATCTCTCGTGGTCCATTCCTTTGGTTCTTCTAGTCCTCCTTTGGCTAACGCCTCTATCCAGAGGGCGTCGACGCCTGCATTCTCCGGTATCTCTTTCTTTGCCATTTCTCACCGTCGCATTTTTCGGCGAGTTCGGGATTGCACCGAGTTATACCTGAGAGAATGTCCAGAGCCTTTTTGACGCCCTTCTTGGTTGCTATATAGATTTTTTCCTCTTGTTCGATGGTTCCTTCTTCCAGCATTCTCTTGAGATGTCGCTTGAGTGTTCTGCTGCTGAGTTTGACCTTGTATTGTATCTTGGTCTTATTCACCGGTTCTAAAGCCTCGTTTATTATCAACAACTCTATTTCCCGTTTGGTTCTTCTCGTGGTCAAGCTTGTAATTAAGGTTCGACCGACGGGTTTGGGAGAACACCTCAAAAGATAGTTAATCAGTTGGGCGTCCGAACTTAATCGGTTCTCTTCCCCCCGCGGCCGGTTAATACTCATGTATATACCTCCTATTTAACATTGTTTTCAAAAATTAAGTCTTGTAATCCCTTTCGGGATATAATGAGAGCCACATTTAGAGCAAATTAGAGTATCTCTGGCATACCAGGCTTCGCCTTTCTTGAAAAAGACGGTATTTGGCTCGATGTCTAACTCTTGGCAGTAGAGCCATGTTCCTCCACAAATACATTTTTTTCCATGAAGTGCCTCTAATCCAGCGATATCTAGAATAAGTTTCTCATTAACATGGTATCTAACATGATATTCTATTTCAGATACACTCCTAATTTGCTCTTTAGCTAAAAAGGGGATAGCTATCCATGTATATGTTTCTCGACGACGTCGCTGTAGATGACACCTGCCCAATCTTCTTCATTGTCTACGTTGATGAAGTTGGGGCATTCAGGCCAGCTCGCCTCTCGTGGTCCTTCTTGGACGTTACCGGCGTAGTATTGAGTTGCCTTCTTTAGCAACTCATAGACCCATTCTCCGGCGCCTTCGCGGAAGTTCTTGATAGCTCGCCTCGAGGGTGTTGTGTCTTCATTAGTTAGAGCTCCTAATCCGTCTGCGAGATCCTCTATTGCACGTCCTAATTGTTCCTTCAGTTTCTCTCTATCTGTTTTTCCTGTCAAGTTATTCACCTGTTCGCATGTTTAGGCCAGGTGCTCAGTAGTGAACTGAGTTTCATGTTTAACACTTAGGTATGGCGCAGAGGATTCTTCCACAATCTTGGCAAACGCAGCCAAGTGGAGCTCTTTTATCATTGGTTGATATATTGGAGCCACCGCAATCTGGGCAGATAGTCTTTCCTCCTTTTGTTATTGTTCTAGGTCCGTTTCTAGTCATTACTGTTTCAGTTTCATTCACGATATATGGGCATCCCATAATATCCCCGCTCACATTTTTAGGTCAGGGTTCTGCCTTTCGGTCAGAAAAAATGGGTGGGTTAGCTAACCCTTTTGATTAACTCGTGGACTTTTATAGCTGTTTCCTGCATGCTGTGCCAACCATACTGTACTTCGATGCGTGCTTTTTCGCCTGCTTTATAGTCTTTCTTGAGGCCTTTGAAGTAAAA
>Ga0180007_10006261_pt1 | contig 11694 bp, 9 predicted proteins | sample MM_PC_MetaG_FD_121122 | JGI IMG/M metagenome (GOLD analysis project Ga0180007, IMG submission 121122) | Groundwater microbial communities from the Aspo Hard Rock Laboratory (HRL) deep subsurface site, Sweden - MM_PC_MetaG | ecosystem: Environmental > Aquatic > Deep subsurface > Groundwater...
CTGACCAGCAGGGCCGCGCTGATTGCCAGCAGCCCGCCGCCGGCGATGAATCCCAGCGAAATGAGTATCTGTTGCGGCAGGGAGCCATTGGTAAACCCGTTAAAAAGAGCAGCTGTGATATCGGCAAGAGACGGCATTAATAAGGGTGACACGCCGGATAGCTGCCGTATAAGCTCCCAGAGCGGCAGTGCCAGTAGGAGCAACAGAGTGCCGGTAATCCGGTTGCGTCGCAGTCGATTGGGCTTGGCCGGTCCAGGGGAATTGTTTACCATGATTCAGCCCGCAACGGTTTCAGGTTGGTAATTTTTATTTGCCCCTGTTTGTACATAAACGCGGCGAACTCCTCCAGCCCGCGGATTTCGCTGCTGTAGCGGAGTTGTGGGTCCAGCAGCTGCTGCGTCAGTGTTTCCGGTGGCAGCTTGTAAAAGGTTGCCAGTCGCTTGAGTAACTGAAAACTGTAGTTGTCAGGTGCTGTCTGGCGCAGGGCGGCCTGCAGGCTGGAGGCCATTTCGATGGCCGTGTGGAGGGCCGCGCTAAAAGCCCGGGCGGCTTCTTGCTGCCGGGAATTGGCCGGCCAGTCCGGTGCCGCTGCTCCGGCAATAAAAGTAAAACGGCCGCTGAAGGCTTCCTCTCCGGACAGGATGAGCCGGGCCCCCGGCTGTTCCAGTTCGGTTTGCAGATAGGGCGGCGCGGTAAAATGCGCGGCAATATCGCGGCCGGAGAGCAGTGCCGAAAGACCTTCGGGATGGCCCATGCTTACCAGGCGGTCGTCGAAGCGGGCAGCATCGCCCAGTTGACGGTCGGCAGCCATGGCCAGCAGCAGGTGCTGGATACTGCCTGGCTGCGGCAGGGCAATCCGGTCGGCAGGCGTAAGGTCAGCGATATTGGTGTAGCCTGGCCGCAAACTTACCAGGCCGAGCGGCGCTTCGGAAAGGCCGCTGAAAAGTTTCCAGCCGGTTCCCTTGTCAGCGCCGATAAGAAAAGGCGGCAGACCCATAAATCCTATATCCAGCCGGCCGGCCAGCATGGCCTCGCGTATGGCGGTGGCGTTGCCCAGCTGCTGCCACTGGGCCGGCGGCAAGCCGCGACCAGCCAGCTCCGTATCCAGTAAGCCTTCGGTCTGCATAATGGCCAGCGGCAGGTAAGCCAGGCCGTGCTGCCCGGCTACGTTCAGCGGCCGGTCGGCCGGCCGGCAGGAAAACAGCAGCAGCGGCAGAAGTACAGCAAGCAGGGCTGTCCGCCCGCCGACCTGGCACCGGGATGCCTTCGTCTGGCCTCCAGGTAGAGTGGTGTCGCCTGCTGGCCGACCCGGGGTAGTTGTTCTATTGCTCATATATCCTCCGAAAAGGCCAGCTCCTTGCGGACATCCCGCAACAGCTGGCTGCCCTGGCTGTCCAGAGCCTGCAGCTGGTCCAGGCTTGCATACAGCAGCTTGTTTGTCTGTTCGCGGCTGTCGGAATGCAGGATGGCATAGGCCAGCCGCTGGGTGGAATTGTGCAGCTCGCTTATGCGGGTGCCGGGTTTCTGCAGCCAGTTGCAGGCCGCCACACCCGGCAGCCTGCGAACCTTTTCTTCACCTGTAAGCCGGTGCAAAACTCCGGGCCTGGCGAACAACAGCGGAACCAACACTGCCTGCCTGGCGGCAGCCACCGAATAGCTCGCCTGCGCCGAAGCAGCGCGGCCGGCCTCATCCGGTGTGTGTGTCGCTGCTTCGTTAGCACTAAAGGGCAGATCCAGCAGGGCCGCCAGTGCCTGCAGCTGCCGGCCCAGACTGTCTACTCCGGCAGCCAGCGGAATCCACTCGTCTTCATAGGCACCGCCAAGCCGGCAGGCTATTTCGTTTACCACCAGCCCGCGTGCGCCGGCCAGAAACTGAAAATACAGCGGAGTGTTGCGCAGCCCGAAGGCTTTTACTATTTCAGCACTCAGTGTTTCTACCTGGCCCTGGCAGGCCGCCGTAAACTGCGCCGGGTAGCGGTGCCCCAGACAGATACCCAGTCCGGGATTGCTGGCCGGATCGAAAGTAACCCGGTCACTTATAGTCCAGATCTGTGTATGGCCCCGGCGGTCGGCCCAGCCGCTCATGGTCACTTCGAATGATGGATAATATTCTTCTACCAGCACTTTGCGGCAGCGCGAAAAGCTCATGGAGACAGGCAGCTGTTCAAGTAATTCCGATTGCTTATAGATAATCCGGATGCCGCGCTGACCCTGGCTGTCGGCCGGTTTTATTACCCAGGGCAGCGGCAGCTTCTGCAAGGTTCTTTCGTCCCAGTCCGCCCGGTATTCACTAAGTACCACAAAGGGTAATGTGGGTATGGTGTTGGCCGCAAGTTTGGGTTTCATGACGGCTTTATTGGTAACGCTGGCGGCTTGCTCGGGGCTGAGGGCATGGGGCAGGCCCAGTTCGGCGGCTATGACGGCCGTGCTGTATACCGGCTGATCCGAGCCTACAGCCAGAACACTTTCTATGTTTTTCTGCCGGGCGGCGGCGGTCAGACCGGCTGTATCAAATGTTGATACCGGCATGAAATCGTCTGCCAGAGCCCGGCCGGGTGCGGCTTCATTGATATCGGCTACGCAGACATAAAAGCCGCCGGCTCTGGCCCGGCGGATAGCCTGCAGCTGGCTGGATCCGCCGCCCAGTATCAGCAGGCGCGGTCGTTTATCTGTGCTCATGCCCGGACTCCGTAGTCAGCTGGATTAAATACTTTGCCCCGGCAAAACCAGCCGGCCAGGGTTTTTAAAGGTCCCCAGTACCAAACGAGACGCAGATACAGTCCGGTCAGTTTACGAGGCGAATAGCTGCTGCCTGCCACAGTGCTGCTGGTCCTGCCCGGCTTTTTCACCGAGGCCGGTGGTGAATAAAACTGAACTGCCACTTGGGGTCGGCAGGCCAGCAGCATGGCTGAAAGATAGGGCCAGCAGACCGGACGCTGCAAAGCCGTTTTGACCAGCTCCGTGCGGAATAGACGGAAGCTGCCCACCGGTACCTGCCAAGGCAACCCCATGCAGGCATGAAACAGAAAATTGTTGGCCAGCGTTCCCAGCCGTCGCCAGGCCGCCGGTCGCCTTATCGCTGTGTGCTGGCCGGCCGGCAACCGCATTACTCCGCGTTGGCTGGCCGGCCGCCGGCGTGGAGCCAGATACAGCAGATCCAGTTCCGGCCTCTGTTGCAGAAAATCCAGCGCCGGCAGAATGGCTTCCGGCGGATGGCTGCCGTCATCGTCCATGGTCAGTATAAGTTCACAATCGGCAAGCGCCGTACCGACTACAGTAGCGATACGCTGGCCGTAGTTAGCGTCGAGCTGCACCAGGCGCAGGCATGGTTCGGTGGCCGCCAGCTGCCGCAGAAGTTGTGCCTGCTCCGGCTTGCTGCCGTCGTCAATAATAATCAGTGTAAATGAAATATTATAACCCAATTTATTTTTCAGCTCGGCGCACAGCCGTTTAACACGCTCTGCTCCATTGAGAGTCGGTATTATGATGGCCAGTTTAGGCGGAACTGCCTGGCTGGGTGGGCCGAAATCGGCTTGTGGCCGCACTATTTGCTCCTAAAGGTGATAGACGATAAGCCCGGCAATGATCAGTCCGATTCCCGAGGCCTTCCATTTGTCCATTCCTTCATGCAGGAAGACTCTGGAAAGCAGTACGATGCATACATGGGAAAGTGCCGTAAGAGCATAATACAGTGAATAGTCTATAGCTTTCAACACAAAGTAGGAGATTAACGGACATACGGCAAACAGCAGGATGCCGCCAGTAAAGCGCGGATCGCGCAATTTGGCCAAAATGCCGCGCTGCGCAGACAGGCTGGAAAGTTTAAACAATACCTGTGCGCAGGCCGACAGCAGGGCCACCAGCAGACCCGCAGCTGAAGCCAGCAGCGGACTCATCGTGGGACGCCCTTGGTGGCAGCTTGGCTGGTGCATTCAATAGTAACAGCTTGGCTGCTGCTGCCGACGACATTCCGGCTTTTACTTTCGGTACTGTGTTTGCTGCGTCCCAGCAGGGCAGCCCCGCCGCTGATCAGCAGGCAGCCAAGCACACGAGTAGCCGTTAACGCTTCGCTGAAAAACAGCAGCCCGATGGCATAGGCTGCCAGATAGTTGATGCTGAGCAGCGGATACACAAAAGACAGTTGGAAGCGCCGGCCGAGCGCCAGCCAGGTTATGGCGCGTGCCAGGTAGATGCCGCCCAGCAAAAGTGCGAAGAGGCTGAGCGAGAGCAGGCTTATGGGAACTGCAGTAAAAGTTTTTAAGGCCAGACTGCCGGCCAGATTCAGCAGCAGCGCCAGAACGATCCAGCCGCCTGATTTCATTTTTTTGCGCTGTACAGTTTGATGAACAACTCAACCATTTCGGCATCGTAATGGGTATCGGACATGGTCCGCAGCTCGGCAAAGGCTTCGTCGGTGCTTTTGCCGGTCTTGTATACCCGGTTTGTGGTCATGGCGTCAAAACTGTCGCAGATGGCTATGATTTTGGCTTCCGGCAGTATCTGGTCGGCGTGCAGGCCCCGTGGATAGCCCTGGCCGCCCAGCCGTTCGTGATGCTGCAGGATAATTTCGTACACTTCCTCGTCGTAGGTGGCCAGGATCAAGTCTTTGCCGAGCTGGACATGCTGCTGCAGCAGGGCAAATTCGCCGGCATTCAGCGGCCCCGGCTTGTTCAGCACCGTGTCCTTGATGAATACCTTGCCGATGTCGTGAAAACGGGCCGCCCGGTTAAGGTTGAAGATGCGCTTGGAGTGCAGGCCAAGTTCAAGGCCCATCAGCTTGCACAGGTCGAAAACCCGGTCGGAATGCTCTTTAGTGTAATTGTCCTTGTGCTGCAGGTCCGCCAGCATCTGTATCATGTCGTCGGCATGCTGTTTGAACTGGTCGATGCTTTTTGTCTGGCTGGAGTGTATGAGAACTACGCTGTCTTCGCTGAAATACAGGCTAATCATGCCCGGAGTATTTTGCAGTACCAGCAGGTCGCCGGTGGTCAGTTCATTGCGGGTTTCCAGCTCCATGCAGCGGCCGGAAAGCAGGATGTAGGTCTTGAACTCAGTGCCGCTCTGCAGCGGATCGATATAGAGGATGGCATTTTTATGAAAATAGTAGCGGCCGATATCCAGCTCGCTGCTGCGGTACAGATGGTCCACCTGGTTGTTTACATAGGTGCTGCGCTTGTCTTTTGCGCTACTGCTGTGTTTAATTAAGTGCCAGCCTTCGGCCATTGCTGCTCCCATGCTTTTCGACTGAGCACAGTGTAGACAAGCCGCGGTCAGCTGTCAAGTAAAAGCACCGGCCGGCAAAACTTGTTGCCGGCCGGTGCTGTCGGCCTCAGGCATACAGACGGTTGATTACATAATCTTCCCACAGGCTGTTGGCGAAGGCCTTGGCATCATATTCGTCGCCGAAGCCGTGGCGCTCAAAATAGTGGAACACATTCACGCAGTCGCGCTCCAGCAGCGGCAACGCCTGCGAGTGGTAACGTGCGTCCACCAGCTGCGGCAGGTCGATGATGACGGCCTTTCCTTCATCATACAGAATATTGTAGGGCGACAAGTCTCCGTGTATCGAGTCGCAGGCCAGCATGTCGCGGATGGCCAGTTTCAGCTGCTCGAAAAGTGGGCGGGATTCATCAGCTGAGAGGCGTACTTCGCGGAGGCGCGGTGCTCCGCCTTCGTCGGCATCGCCGATAAACTGCATGGCCAGCGAGTTGCCGGTGCTGCCGTAGGGTTGTGGAACCGGCAGCGCTTTGGCGTGCAGATTTTTCAGTGCCTCATATTCCACCCAGACCCAGCTGGCCTGCATGGCTGCCGGATCGGCATACATGTGCAGGATGTCGCGCCGCTTGCGGAACATGGTACCGATGCGTCCGTCCAGATAATCGGTCATGTTGCGGAAACTGCGGTACTCGATTTCTTTGTATATTTTTACCGCAACAGCCGCACTGGCCGCTTTTGGTCCGGGGCTGCAACGGTAAACGACCGCTTCCTTGCCGGTTTTAAGCAGCATCTCGGCCTCGCCGATAATGCCTTCATCCTTGTAATAATCGAAAATTGCTTCATAATCCAATTCGGGTTCCTCATTGTATCAACTTCATCAAACTAGCTGGACGAACAGGTATACTCTGGTCCAGATCTGTCTTGATGCCGGAAGGGAAATGAGGCTGCGTTTGGTGCGGTCTGTCGGGGGCGGGAGCCGTTAGCGGCGGAAACCCAGGAGAGCGCAGGCAGCCGTGTTCCGGCGGGTGCTGTCGGACGAGAATATTACACTGGCTTCCATACTACCTCCTGTTGGTGATGCAGATTCGAATAAGTAGATACTAATAGTTTAAAGGCAGACTGGCAAGGGAGAGCTTGGGTTGACCAGAACTCTCCCTGTCCAGTGGCCTGGTGTATCAGCAGCGGCAGGTGCAGGATTTCAGCCAGACCTTGTAGTCGCTCAAATTCAGCGGCTGCGAATACAGGAAACCCTGGGCATAGTCACAGCCCTTGTCTCTCAGGTATTTGGCCTGATACTCGTTCTCTACACCTTCGGCGGTAACTTTCATGTTTAGAGAATGTGCCATGAGAATTATGGCATCCACTACCGGGTCAATTTCCTTGCCGGGGCCGAGGGTGCGGATAAAGCTCTGGTCGATTTTAAGGTTGTTGGCATTCAGTTTATGCAGGTAGCTGAGGCTGGAATAGCCGGTGCCGAAATCGTCTATGGCCAGGCTGCAGCCGATAAACTTGAGTTCCTGCAGCACCAGTCCGATCTGCGGATCGTCGTTCATGGTTGCCCCCTCGGTAATTTCCAGTTCCAGTGAAGAGGGTTTAACCTGACAGCTGATCAGATGGGTTTTAATGAAGCCGGGCAGGTCCAGACTGTACAGATCCAGCGGCGAGATATTGATGGCGTGGGCATAGCCCGGGTGTAATTGTTCGGTAAGCTCATGTAACTGCAGCTGCTCGATGAAGAAGCGGTCGAACACGAAGCGGGTGATGTCGCGTATCATGCCGGTGGCTTCGGCTACCGGGATAAACTCCGCCGGGGATACGACACCCAGTTTGGGGTGGGTCCAGCGCAGCAGGATTTCGGCACCGCTGCACTGTCCGGTAATAAAATCCAGTTTTGGATGATAGCAAAGTGAAAATTCCTGCCGTTCGATAGCCCCCTTCATGGCGTTTGACAGTTCGAAGCGCCGCTGTTCGGCCTGCCAGGCTAATTCATTGAAGAAGCGAAGTTTACCGATCATCAGCTCCGGGCGTTCTAGGGTGGATAAAAGGTTGGCCAGCAGCCGATCACGGTTCTGTCCGTCCTCGGGGTAACTAGTAATGGCCACACCGGCCCGCAGCGCAACCTTGGAATCACCGATTTCCATCGGTTCCTGGATCAGATCCAAAAGGTCGCGAGCCCAGTCGCGGATGCTCAGCGGGTCAAAGCCTTCGTGGCACACCAGCATTACTGTGCCGGACCAGCGGGCGTGCATGGTTTCATCCGGAATCATGGAGGCAAAACGCGCCCCGGCCAATGCTAGCACCTGGTCGCCGGTGTGAATCCCCTGGTGGCTGGCCAGCTGGCCGAAGTTATACAGTTTGATGGCAACTAGATGGAAGGGTAGCTGGTTGCGGATGTTCTGGTCAATATATTCACTCATGCGCAGTCTGGTGGGCAGACCGGTAAGTTCGTCGTAATAAGCCAATTTTATCAGATGGTTAACCAGAAAATGCTGGTAATACAGGGCGACTATGCCCAAAATACCACCGGCCAGGAATACCTGCATCATGCGGAAGCGCAGTTCACTGTCGGCGTAGATATTCGGGGCTTGGAAGCCTCCAAGCAGCAGCCGGACTATTACCCCGGCCAGAAACAGGATTGCGAAGGTCATACCGCCGCGGAACCCCATTACAAAGTAAAGCAGCGAGAAACTGGTGATAAAAAACAGCAGACTGATGCCATAATTTCCACCGCCGTCAAAAATAAGCCAGCCGGCCAGCAGGATCAGGGCCAGGGTCTGGAAGATGCGCGGGAAACGCACCAAGCGGGTAATCAGAAAACCTATAAATCCGCAAAGTAGCAGCATCAGGTACAGACTTTGAATCAATACAGCCAGCAGGGCTCCATCTTTTAGGTCGGTGATGATGTGGTAAGGCAGAATAAGCACCGAAATGAGTACTATCGCATAAAAAACCACAATATTTATGCGCTGCTGTACCGGGAGTTCATGTTGTTCCTGTTTTGCCTCGATTATCGAGCCAATTCTTGAGAGGAATCTGTTTAACAGGCTGTCTTTACTCAAAGAGCTTACCTCCGGCCGATTTGGCTGGGGAGAAGGTGCTGTCTGCAGCGTTTCGGTCTACTTTTTTCATACAGGGCCTCCAATAAATCAGAAACAGAAGCAAAATCGCCAAGGCAGCATCACTTACGCAACATTATCGGGAGAAAGCCGGGGTTTCATAATACTGGTCATATAAACTTGCGTATTCTGTATTCAAAACTATAAACGCATTAGGAGGAAAAAGCCAGAAAAGCCAAAAATTTCTAATTTTCAGGCTGAAAGAATAGGTAACAAATTATTTAGTACAACTTGACATATTTCGTAAATATGTAAATAATCCAAAATGAGCTTAGCTTTGATGAGCTGTGATGGGTTACCTTGAGCAATGGTGAGTGGGAGGGAACATGGGTATCTATAATTGCAGCTTATTGGGTTACGGTTATTATGTTCCGGAAACAATCCTGACAAATGCCCAGCTGGAAACCATGATGGACACAAGCGATGAATGGATTGTATCCCGCACCGGCATTAAAGAACGGCGGATTGCCGCAAGGGAACAGACTGCCTCGGATCTGGGATCTCTGGCTGCCCGCAAGGCCATTGCAGCTGCCGGTATACAGGCCGCAGATCTTGATTTGATCATTACCGCCACAATTACCGGTGACTATATCTGGCCGGCCACAGCCTGCCGCATTCAGGATAAGCTGGGGCTGCACGGCATCCCGGCCTTTGATATTTCAGCCGCCTGTACCGGCTTTATTTATGGCTTGAATATGGCCAGAGGATTGATTGCCTCGGGCAGCTACAAGAATATCCTACTGGTTTGTACCGAAAAATTCTCGGCCGGGCTTAACTGGCAGGACCGCAATGTGAGTGTCCTGTTTGCCGACGGTGCCGGTGCGGTGGTGCTGGGCCGCTCGGCTGACGAAGGTGTGCTGGCTTCCGCGCTGTTCGCCGACGGAAGCAAGTCTGACCTGCTGCTGCAGCCGGGGGGCGGTTCCTGTAAGCCGATTTCGGCAGAACTGGTGGCCTCCGGCCAGCACTATCTGCAGATGAACGGCAAAGAGGTGTACATGCATGCAGTGAGCAAGATGCCGCAGGCGCTCGATGCGGTGCTGTCCCAGGCCGGGCTGGCCGTTGAGCAGCTTGACCATCTGGTTTTTCATCAGGCTAACCTGCGCATCATTCAGGCCATCGTGCAGCGTTACCGGCTGCCGGCCGACAAGGTTGTGGTCAATCTGGACCGTTATGGCAACACTTCGGCTGCCACCATCCCCATCGCCCTGGCTGAAAGTCTGGAATCCAGGCGCATAAAACGTGGCGATCTGGTTGGAGTTGCCGCCTTTGGCGGTGGATTTACCTGGGGTGCCGCCATTATCAGGATCTAGCCGCCTCTAATGTGCTTTCGATCTGCTGCCCCACAGTTACCCCTGGTTTCGCCGCTGAACTTCCCCTGCCTGCTCCGATAAAATACCGCGATTAAACCCTTGACTAAAAGGCTGTTTGGGTATTTACTTTCAGTGAGAAAATAAATAGAAGTCAAGGTGATTCTAATGCCCTGTATATGAGGAGACCGGCTGATGATACTGTTGCAGACAACAAGAGACGGTTTTGAGCTGCTGTTTAACGGCCGGAAGCTGCTGGCCCATTCTGCGGCCCATCCGCTGCTGGAATACGGTACAGGGCGCGCTGTCTGGTGGGGTAAACACGCTGCGTTCAAAACTCGGGATTCGGCTGTGGGCATGAAAAAGGCCGGGGCTTTTATCCTGCTGCCGGTGCAGGACGGTGTGCAGCAGCTGGAGTTCCCAGGCTTCGGTCGTATGACTTTCTGCGAACGTGACGGCCGGCTGCATCTCGGCTTTTGTACAGAGGATGCCGGCCTGAACCGGCTGCGACTGCGCTTGTGCGCCTCTGTCGCCGAGCGGGTGTACGGCTGCGGCGAGCAGTACAGCTTTTTTAATCTGCGCGGCCGGAAGGTACCGCTGATCAGTGCGGAGCAGGGGTTGGGACGCGGGATTAATCCGGTACGGCTGGCCGCCGATCTGGTGGCCGGCGCTGGCGGCACCCGCTTCTCCACCTATTTTGCCCTGCCGGTGTTTGTTACTTCATCGCTGCTGTCCTGCTGCTGCCGGACGACGGCCTGGTGTGCCTTCGATTTCCGGCACCGTCATTATCATGAGCTGAACTTCAGGGAGCTGCCGACGGAAATTGTGTTGGATACAGCCGACTCGATGCCGGAGCTAGTGGGGCGCTTGTCGGACTTTACCGGACGGCAGCCGCGGCTTCCGGATTGGGCTTTCGAAGGCCTGATTCTGGGTGCGCAGGGCGGCACGGTGGAGGCATTGCGAAAACTGAAGGCGGTGCAGGCAGCCGGTGCGGACGTACAAGGCCTGTGGATACAGGATTGGGAAGGCCGCCGCCAGACCGGTTTCGGCTCGCAGCTGTTCTGGAACTGGCAGGCCGACGAGAGTCTGTATCCCGGTCTGAAACAGACCATAGACAGCCTGCGCGCATCCGGTGTGCGCGTATTGGGATATATAAATCACTTTCTGGCACTTGACGGGCCTTTGTACGCCGAGGCGGCTAGGCAGGGTTACCTGGTCAAAAAAGACGATAAATCTGATTACATCATCCAGACCGCAGGCTTCCCGGCCGCTTTGGTAGACCTTACCAATCCGGCCGCCTGGGCCTGGCTCAAACAGGTAATCAAAGACAACATGATAGCGCTGGGCTTGGCCGGCTGGATGGCCGATTTCGGTGAGTACCTGCCGATGGATGCTGTACTGGCTTCGGGTGAATCGCCGGAGACAGCCCACAACATATATCCGGTACTGTGGGCAAAACTTAACCGCGAGGCTGTGGAAGAAAGCGGCCAGGCTGCTGACCTGCTGTTTTTCAGCCGCTCCGGACACCTGGATTCGCAGCGCTACGCGCAGTCATTCTGGGCCGGTGACCAGATGGTCGACTGGAGCCGGGACGACGGCCTGGCTAGCGTGATTCCGGCCGCACTGTCACTGGGGCTGTGCGGCATCGGGCATTTTCACAGCGACATTGGTGGATACACTTCGCTGGCCTGGGCCAAGCGCTCCCCCGAGCTGCTGCTGCGCTGGACGGAGCTGTCAGCCTTTACGCCGATAATGCGCAGCCATGAAAGCAACCGGCCGGCTCTGAACGCTCAATTCTGGGATAGTCCGGAGCTGCTTACCCAAGCCGCGCGCTATAGCCGCATACATACTGCCTTGGCAGCCTACAGCCGAAGTCTGGCCGACGAATACCAGGAACGCGGCCTGCCGCTTATGCGCCCACTATTTTTGCATTACCCGCAGGAAGAAGAGTGCTGGAAACAGGGCTACACTTGGCTGTACGGACCGGATCTGCTGGTTGCTCCGGTACTGAAACCCGGGCGCAAACAGCACCGGGTATATTTGCCGGAAGACGA
>Ga0180007_10006262_pt1 | contig 11694 bp, 11 predicted proteins | sample MM_PC_MetaG_FD_121122 | JGI IMG/M metagenome (GOLD analysis project Ga0180007, IMG submission 121122) | Groundwater microbial communities from the Aspo Hard Rock Laboratory (HRL) deep subsurface site, Sweden - MM_PC_MetaG | ecosystem: Environmental > Aquatic > Deep subsurface > Groundwater...
GAGATTAACTTTCAGAATCTTGACCTCATTTAATTGATCAATGGGTGCCAGATTTCCGTCCCGGTCAATTTTACCCAGCTGCGCATTGGCAATATAGTAAAATTCATTACCGGCAATGGCGCCGGTTGTAGGCGTTTCAAATTCAGGATTATAGGATTCCAGAACCTCGATACTTACAACTTCATTCATGTTTTCATTCAGATGGAAACGCACAACCCTGGAAAGAAATCCCAGGATACCTGTTAAGCTGTTCTTGAAAAAATATAAACCGTCGCATCCGCCTGTGAAAATATCTTCCGAATGCTTCAGATATTTTGTTGATCTATCATGAATGTTAACGATAATTATTCCGTCTCTGACAGCAACATAAAGGAAGTTTTCATTTTCACTCAATGCAATCCCATTAGGGTATGAACCGTCGGGTAACGTCACATACTTTTTAATTACATTTTCAACATGATCGATCCGATAAACTGCCGGGACATGGCTATCCGTGATAAACGCATCTTTGTCACTGTTTAAAACAACATCGTTGAAAAAATGGTTTTCTTCCTTCGCCACGGAATAACGGTCAACCAGTTCTCCGGTTTGAAGATTGTACTTTACCATCTCACAAGTGCCAAGTTCTTCAGAGGGAATATTATCTTTTTTATACCCGTAACTGCTGCTGGCCCACAAGAATCTTCCATCGGTGTCAACTTTCATTCCCACAACCGAGACTGTACTATCCTGGCGGGAGGATGTAAAGTCAGTAACCTCACCGTCGCGGGTTATCTTTACAATTTTTGATTTGTACAGAATACCGATATAGAAACAATCTTCCCCGGCGTCATAGGCCGGTCCTTCGGGTATCAAATCTTTTTCAGGGGTCACAAAGGCCAAGCTGATCTGTTTTGCCGGTTGCCTGGCGGCATTTAGTTTGTCAACCAATTCAGCGTAGCGCTTATCCTTTCGGATCCGGAAAACAATAAATACAAAACTGGCTACATTGCCAGATATTGATTTAAATGGAAAATTGGAAAGTTGGGAGCAATTCTAAAACTTTAATCGATCCCCCACAGTGCTTTTGATGGTAAAACTCCCTAAGAGGTTTTGAAATGGATTTTAAATAACCGTTATTCCGTCTCGCATAGTCTGAAGTGCCTACAATTTTGTTAGCATTTCAACGAATTTTATTACGCCTCTATCATTCAAATGGTCTTGATCGAAAAAATAGTCATCATGATCGATAAAGACCTGTTTCAAATCAAACAGCGAAACATTTTGTTCCAATAACAGGTTGTCTGCGCCGTAATTCATGTCTCCAATGCAATTGATATAATCTTTTGATAAGGGGAATTTAATCCCGATTACAACGGTGCCATTTTGTCGGCATAAATCGACAATTTCGATTAAACAATCGGATAATTGCCCCGAAACTTTATTGGAAGAAAATTGATCCGTTTTACGTTGCCGGCAGGCCATTTCTTTATCAGGATAATCAGCCCAGCTCTGGTAGTTATTTTCTGAAGTGTACTTAGACGGAATCAAGCGACTGGCCAGGTACCGGACAAAGATCTGGGAATTGCTTATCTCAAACAACGGGAGATACCGTCGTATATATTTATCGGGATAGTACAGCAGCTTATTTCTGCGATAATACCGTCGATAGGTATTTTTATCAGCATAAATAACGGAGCGGTGTTTATTGTTCAGTGTTTCCCGGTAAAGTGACAGAGTATGGTCATCGGCCGTAATAAAAACGGTGTCGATATGAACTCCTTGATTATACAGGCAGTTTAATTTTGAAAAAATGTCGATGTAGGAGTCACTCCCATAGGAAAAATTGTGAATTCCATAGTTATTCAGATAGTTTTGATGAATTACCCAAACGTGGGAATCTCCGAACAGAAATTTCGAGTAGTGTGCCAAAGTATTTAAAGGGACTTTATAGTATTTGTAAAACACAGGATAGGTAAAAACCAGAAACATCACTGTATTTATGAAAATCAGGCCGATGAGAAAGAGGACGAGTTTATTAATAAGTGGTTTCATTGATTCCGAAATTCACGCATTTAATGGTTAAAAATATCAAATTAATGCCATATCCCGACTATAAAGTTGAAATTAGTGTAAATAAATCTCAGGTCATAAGCAACTATTTTTAAAGTTTGTCAGTCTAAATAAATGTTCTCTGAATAAATCGAAACTAATAAATAAGAGGTCCGCCATGTCACTCCAGGAAATACTTCAAAAAATCGTTGAAAACAATTATCCGATCCTGCTTGCCGACAGTGAAAATGAATGGGAAGCAAATGCGCTTCTGACGACACTGTCAGTACCGGCTTTAAAACGGAACGCTCATATGCAATCCGGCCTTTACATCGCCGAAGTCAATGAGGGCGGTTTCCTGGGCCGGGTTCTTTATAAAATAAAAAGAAAATAGCGTACCGCTTCTCTTACTGCATTTTTGGATATAACCCCCTAAATCATTTATTATTTCCAATATTTCCGCTCATTTTGTTTTCAGTTGAGATTTGCCGATTAATACTCTATATTTACGCTTCAATTAGGGGCAAGTTAGGAAATACCATGCAGATTGGGGAAATAGTTAAGATTTATGGATGAACTCTGGAAATTTCTACTGCTTTTTGCAGTTGGCTCTGTTGCTGGATTTGTGAATGTTAACGCCGGTGGCGGTTCGACGATAACCTTGCCGACGATGATTTTTCTGGGATTGGACGGTGCACTGGCTAACGGCACCAACCGGGTAGCGATTCTGATTCAAAACATTTTTGCGGTCTCGTCATTCCGAAAACAGAACGTCCATCAGTTCAGCGAAAGCCTGAAATTGTCCTACATCACTCTGCCCGGAGCAATTATCGGCGCACTGGTCTCAATCAGAATATCCGATGAATGGTTTCAGCGTCTGCTGGCAGTTATCATGATCGGTATTGTTATTACGATGTTTATTCCCCGCACAAAAAAAACATATCAGGACGAGATTTCTGAATCTGAACCCAAATGGCTGATTTATATTGTGTTGTTCTTTATCGGATTTTATGGTGGTTTTATCCAGGTTGGCGTCGGGTTTTTATTTATGGCAGCGCTGTATCATATTCTTAGAATCAGCCTTGTATATGTAAACATGCACAAAGTATTTATCATTCTGATTTACACCATTCCCTCGCTGGCGGTTTTTGCACTGTCAGGGAACGTGAACTGGGGTTTTGGACTTTGCCTGGCAGCGGGTAATGCAGTTGGAGCGTGGTTTGGAGTAAGAGCTTCGGTAAAAGGCGGCGAAAAACTTATTCGCTATATACTGGCGATTGCAATTGTACTCATGGCTGTTAAGTTACTTATAGCGATTTAGGATAATGAACATAATTAAATCGGAAATATTCACCAATACTCAAAAAAATTCGTCTTTCCAGGATTTGACGGCAAATATCGTTGCGGAATTTCAGCAGATTCAGGCAGTAGAAGCAATTGGGTTGGGAGGGTCTCTTGCAGCCGGTGCCAGGGATCATCTGTCTGATATTGATCTTTATATCTTATCGGATCAAATCATTCCGCTTGAACGGCGGTACAATATTATTCAAAAATTCAATCCATCGAGATCGAACTTGAACCTTTCATTCTGGGATCCGGGTGATGAGTGGATTGATGGCATGTCCGGGATTGAAGTTGATATGATCTATTGGCGAAAATCCTGGATTGAAGATCAAATAAATAAAATCCTGACGCTTTACCGGGCAAACATTGGTTATTCCACTTCTTTCTGGTTTACTATGAAGAATATGAAAGTGCTGTTTGATCGAAATGGTTGGTTGAAAAACTTGCAGGATAAGTGTCACCGGCCTTATCCAGCGGAATTGAAAAAAGCGATTATCGCAAAAAACCATCCATTGTTGAGAGATGTTATTCCTTCTTATTACGCGCAGATAAAAAAAGCTATGGAACGGAACGACCAAATTAGCGTCAACCACAGAATCACTGCATTTCTCATGAGTTACTTTGATGTACTGTTCGCTTTGAATGAATTACCAAATCCGGGTGAAAAAAGAGTATTAGATTATGCGTTGGAAAATTGTAACAAATTGCCGACTGGTTTTAAGGAAAATATTGAGTCTATTTTGCGTTTAAATTGCGTGGATGTTATTAATTTTTTTGATAGTATAGATAAATTAATTGATGGTATTGACCATTTGATAAACCTGGAAGGAATTGATCCTGCAAAAACATTGGCATTGAAAAAAAATCATGAGTAATAATGGCATTTAATGAAATTCTTGCGGGACGTGTCCGATCAAAATTAAATCTAGATACCGCTGTTGTCGAAAAGAAGATGTTTGGCGGCATTGGCTTTTTAATTCAGGGAAATATGGCTTGTAGTGTTAATCAGGACAATCTCATTGTCAGAAATGGTCCGGAAATGTATCACTCGTCCCTGGTTCAGGAGTATGTTTCGGAATTTGAAATAAAAGGATGACCAATGAAAGGCTGGATAATGGTTGGGAAAAATGGGTATACCGGGGATAAAGACCTGAAATTCCGGGTTGAATCAGGAATCCGGTTTACCGCATCGCTTCCGCCAAAAAAACCAGAAAATTTTAAATTATGATGTACGATATAATAGAATCGGTATTGATGTCTCTCGATGGAAAAAATGTGGAATTGTATCCATACATTCCGTATATACTGAAAGATTTGTGGGAAATTGGCTCCTCCGCGGACCAGATGATCCGGCTGCTGGATCGACAGAGCAGGGATTTTTGCAATCCGCATCTGAAAGTTCTTGATCTGGGCTGCGGAAAGGGTGCGGTCGCGATACCGTTGGCTAAAAAGTTTGGCTTTATTGTCAGAGGGATTGATGCAGTTCCCGAATTTATCGAGTTTGCCCGGGAAAAAGCCATTGAATGGAATGTTGCTGACCACTGTCAATTTGAAGAAGGCGATATCCGGGAATATGTCGAAAAATGCGAACCCTATGATATTATCATTCTGGGGTCAATTGGCCCGGTTCTGGGAAATGTTCAACAGACATTGAAAATACTTTTGAAGTGTCTGCGACCCAATGGAATTATCCTGCTGGATGATGCTTATATACCCGATGGCAGTGATTTTTATCATAACAATTGTCTCCCGGAAGCACAATTCATGACACAGATACGCCGAAGCGGCTTTAAAATTACAGATTCGATTGTATACGGCGCTTCCCTTATGCTGGATATAAATGAAGATGTCTATAAGAAAATCAGCAAACGGGCGAAAGAATTAATGAATATTTATCCCGGCTTACGATATATTTTTGAAGATTATTTAAAATCACAACGTATTGAAAATAATATTCTCGAGAATAATGTAACCTGTGCTTTAATGTTGATTGAATTAAGCCAAATCCACAATGAAAATCATTAGTTTGAGAGGTGCTCATGAGTGTTCAAATTAAAGAAGTTCAAACCCGTCGTGACTTGAAGAAGTTTGTTAAATTTCCCCTGTCTATATATCATAACCACCCCTACTGGGTTCCGACTTTAATCCAGGACGATCTCAATACTCTTTCGGCCGCTAAAAATCCGGCCTATGCGTTCTGCGAGGTAAAAAACTGGCTCGCTTACAAAGACGGAAAAATTGCCGGACGGATTACCGCAATTTTAAACAATAAACATGAAGAAAAGTGGGGCAAACGGCAGGTCCGGTTTGGCTGGATTGATTTCATTGAAGACGAAGAAGTATCTTCAGCATTAATGGAGACTGTGGAAAACTGGGCGAAGCAAAAAGGGGCTGAGTCGGTGCATGGGCCGTTGGGTTTTTCCGATTTTGATCATGAAGGCATGCTCATTGAAGGCTTTGAGGAAATGGGCACCATGGCAAGTATTTACAATTACGCCTATTATCCTCAACACCTGGAAAAGTTGGGATATACAAAGGATGCAGACTGGGTGGAGTACCAGATTTCGATCCCTGGAAAGTTTCCGGAACAGATTGAACACTATTCAAAAATGGTTCAGGAAAAATATGGGTTTAAAGTCCTGCAAGCGAAGTCGACAAAAAGGGATATTCTTCCCTATGCGCATCAGTTGTTTGATGTTTTGCAGGTAGCTTATAAGGATTTATACGGCGTCGTACATCTGACGAAAGAGCAGATCGATGCGTATATTAAGCAATATCTTGGATATATTACACCGGACTATATCGGAATTGTCCTGAATAACGAGAACAAAGTGATTGGGTTCGGAATTACCATGCCATCATTGTCCAGAGCGCTTCAAAAAACGAAAGGTCGTTTGTTTCCGTTTGGGATATTTCACCTGTTGCGGGCTATGAAGCAGAATGATGTCGTCGATTTGTACCTGATTGGTGTGCTTCCCGATTACCAGGGGAAAGGCGTTGCCGGTATTTTATTGAACAAAATGGGGCAGGGCTTTGTGAAAAACGGTATCAAATACGCTGAGTCGAATCCGGAGCTGGAGCTGAATAACAAGGTTCAGCAGCAGTGGAAGCATTTTGAAAAACGGCTGCATCGCCGTCGACGCTGTTATATCAAGGAATTATAGTTAATGCATGCCCTTGCGAAAGTTAGAGACTTGCGCAGATCAATAATTTACTCTTCTAATTCTGTAAACTCACCCAATGTTTTTGTAAAAATATAGATCACTGCGATCCCAATGATCAGATGTACAGTCAGCGCATACCAGATATGTTCCGGATGTCCGTTATTGGTGAAATATCCATAAAGTGACGTATAGCTTATACCACTCAGAGCGCCGCCAAGTCCGGTTGCCAGGAAGTTGGTACCCATATATAAACCGGCTTTTTCCTTGGGTGCAATCCAGGTAATATATTCCTGAATCCGCGGCGATGACACCATCTCGCCAATGGCAAATAGAAAAATCCCCAGAAAGACCAGTGCCGGAGCGCTGATTTTAGCCAGGCCTAAGACAATGAATCCGATTGCTGACATGAATAATCCGAACAGAAACGTTGGCATTGCCTTGAATTTCTCCGCCCAGCGCGAAACAAAGATCTGGCAGATCATGATGATGTAGCCGGTATGGGAAATTGTCTCGCCCAGAATGCGCCAGACACCTTTATCGTCAGTATGGGAAAAGATGCCGGTGAATCCGGCGCCAAATATGCTTTTGATATTCAAATAGAGCAGGGCAGTATCAATATTACGATCGATATAGATCGGAACCAGGTTGAAAAAGGCCCAGAAGGGCAGCCAGAAAAAGATGCCCAGAATTATAATAAAACTCGTGAATTTCAGATCGGAGAAAACAACGCCAATGTCGACAAATTTCTGCTTCAGGGTTGTGCCTTCGATTTCCCGTTCCGGTTCCTTATAAAAGAGAATTGTGATGATCAGCATAAGTCCGATCCCAATAGCCGCTGCTATAAAAGCATAGTTCCAGGAAATTACCCGCAGTTTGCCGGCAACGATGGGACCGAAGGACGCACCGACATTGACCATTGCATAGAAAATCCCAAACCCCAGGGTTTTATTGGTTTTATCGGTCGTTACCCGTACCGTACCGGAAATGAGCGGTTTGAAAATTCCGGCTGCTAAAGCTATACTAAGCATCGTCAAAGCAATCCCGGAGAATGATTTGGTCAGTATCAGGAGCAGAATCGATGGCAGATAAGCCAGGTAGGAAATGATCAGGATTTTCTTGAAACCGAAGCGGTCGGCAAAGGTGCCGGAGATCAGCGGAACCGTATATGAAAAGAGTAAAAAGAGGCTTTGAACGATGCCCAGTTGGGCCTTTGTGTAGCCCAGGTATTCCATATAAATCCCGAACCCCATATAGATACCGTAATAGGCAAAGCGCTCCAGAACTTCAATGGAATTTGCGACCCAGAAAACCGGCGGGAATGAAGAGCGTTTTTCCATATATATTCCTTTCAATTATTTCCTAATTGTACTTATCCAAGTGTAGGGAAGTAGATTTAAAATGGCAAGGGTTAGATTAACGCTGATATTTTGGGGTTTATCAGGAATTGCCAGGTGAATATCGTACCCTGTACGTCTAAAACGCAGACCAGCTGACGGTGAAAACCTGAAATAAATCTTATCCTATTACCGTTTCAGTAAAAACAGAAGCACTGAGTTTGAAATTTTATTCTTTAACGTTTTGGTATATGAAAAGTTGGGCATTTCGGAGCGATTATCTGTCAAACAGCACAAAGTTAAATGCGAGCTACGCACTTGAATATTAGTATTATCTGCCCAATTTTTTATATACCGTGCTATGCCTTCGTGCTTTTTTATCATCATCCAAATATTGTCAACTGTTTTTCTTTTACAGGTGTCATTTCACTAATAAAATTGTCCCACTGTGAAAGGTTTATACTTAAATCATATTTGTTATTTAAGAAAATTATTTGTTTGTCAATTTCTTGTTGTGGAATTATCGAAGCAAGTTTTAGTAAATCTAAACGCATTAATAGGTCTTTCGTAAAAACTCTCTTGGCATCAGAAAATGTAATTGATTTTAAAAATTCTTCAGTTGTTTTAGAGTTTAATAGGATAATAGCATAAACAGCGTATTCTATTCGGTCAAAACCAATAAAATAACAAGTATCATCTAACATTACAGGTTTATCGTTTTGCGGTAAAACCAAAGTAAAATGGTATGTTTTATACAAGCCTGAAATTGCAACTTTGTATGGTTTAAATGAATAATCACCGATACCAAATATTGAAAATTGTGGTTTCCCTTTGTAAATACTTGATTTCCTTGACTGAAAACTTGAGATATTCTTTTTCAAATAAGTATATGTTTCGGGATATAAATGCTGAATGTAGGATGTTTCTTGCCCAACTTTTGTTTGTGTAACAATAGTATGTTTTCGTGTTTTTTTTATTACTGTGTTTTTTAAATCGGAACTTTTTAAGAAACCATATACTAAATCTTCTTCAAATGTAATTTCTTCTGAAAGATTATTTACAAAATGACCGTTTACTCTTTCTAATTCCATGATAGAGGAACAATCGTGCTTTATTCCTTGTCTCCACTCAAAAGGACAAACACCATCAATTTCTCTCGTTTCTATATAATCGGTAATATTTGAAACAAATTTTGAATTTAACCAGCCAAAATTCAGTTTATTTTCAACACTATAAAAATCAAACTCTTTGCATTTCAAACTTGGCGTTGAATTTAATTGGCAATATAGCAATGATGCTTCTACCGAAACATTAAATTCCTTTTTACTATCAATGCAATATTTTTCAATTTCACCAATGCGATACTGTTTTTCTTTTTGGTCAAAAACAATATTTTTTATAACAGAGTTTTTTACTAAAAGCGATAAGTATCCTTTATGGGTTTGAAAAGCATCTAAGAGCATTAAAGTAATATATTCGGCAATATCAAAATTACCTTTACCTGTCATTGCGTCCAAACCGTTTTGATTCTTGAAATTTGATTTTTTGGGAAGATTGGACGAATTAAGACTGCCTAATTTTGAGTTTGTTACCCAAGGAGGGTTGCCAATTACTAATAATTTTTCGGTTGGAAACTGTTTAGAAATATTTTTAAAATCAAAATCGAAAATGCTACAATGCGTGATTGTAATCTCAGGTTTGTGGCTATCAGGATTAGAAAGAAAAAAATCGAGAATACTAAATTTAGTTTCCCAAACATAAGGCTTGTAAATTTCGATTCCAAATACCTTCTTAATTGCTTTAAAATTTGATAATGAAGCAATAATAAAATTACCTTTTCCGCAAGTCGGCTCAATAACAATTTCTGGCGAAACATTTCTTATTGACAAATGCTTAGCAACTTTATTTGCCAAATCTTTATTTGTCTGAAAATCTCCATATTCTGCGCGGTCAGGCTCTTCTACTAAATTAACATTTGATAATGAAAGAGATTTGATAAGAGATTGAAAATCATCATCGTCAAAAAAATGATTTATGCCGAAGGCATCAAACATTTTTTGATTTGCAATTTCAAAAGATGTTATGTTTTTTAGAAATTCGTTTAAGAATACTAAAACTTGATAAGAAATATTTGCTTCAAATATTTTCATTTCTTCGTCACCTTATCAATAACTTTACTAATTCCTTGAACTGGTTTATCAAGGGTAACAATACGTTGGTATTGTAATCGCCATTGTAATGCGTTTGAAATAGTCAAATAGCCTTGAACTGGTGGAGTTTTTAGAATTTGTTTTGCCAATTGAGTTAAAGTGATTTCATCGGCTGGAATATTTTTATCATTCAGATAAGCGACAATATCTTCAACATTTGCTTTGTCCTTAACCATTTCACGCAAACGGTATGTAGTTGTATAATCGCCAGTTCGCTCATTTGAAATAAAAGAACAACTAACAAAATTAAGTGTTGCTGTTTTGGTTTTTGGGTCATCAATTTTATCATAAACAAAAACGAGTAAATTATATCCAAGTCCAAAAATTTTCTGTTTAGCGTCTTTGAACGGACAAGATGATTGAGGCTGCTTAATTGATGTAACTTTTATATCTGTCAAAATATCTTCGGAAGGCAGGTCTATGCCATTAGCAGAAGAACCAATTATTGTTTTGTATTTTGAGTTTAATTGTTCTTGAAACTTATGTTCGATATGTGTCCCTACGGCTTTTCCGTCTGTAACTCCAAAAAGCGACTTATTTTTAATTTTTGATTCTGCGATGCAAAAGGCTTTGGCTTCTGCTTTTAGTTTATCTATTGTCAGTTTTTCTTTCATCCTAATTCCTTGTATTTTAGTTTACAAATTTAATCATTTTTCCTGGTATTTGGAACGCTGTCGGTTTTCTTAGCATGAGGCATAACGGTTTCGGGCTATACGAAGTTCCGCCTTTGGCGGAATTTGGGCGAGTGAAACGAGCCGTATAGCCCGTGTTATATGACCCGAATGAAGCGTTCCGCCCCGAAGCCGCTATTAAATGATCCCGTTTTTGATTCCATATTTCTCACACAACCTTTTTAATTTTTCTTCAAGTTCTTTTTGATATTCTTTTGACGGTGCAAAAAATATTCTATACAAACTTTTGTATTTTGGCACAAGTTCAGGATAATATTTCTCCAAGAATCTATAGTAGAATGTCTTACAATCCGCAGGACCTTTACCAAACAAAGTTAATCCACCGATAAAAATAAAGTCTGCTCCATAATTTTTTATGGTTTTTATCGTCCTATCAAGTTCTTCTTCTGCGTCTGATAAAAAAGGCAATACTGGAATGTGGCATACTCCAGCAAAAAATCCCTCCTCTTTACATTTTTGCATTGTTTCTAATCTTTCTTTCGCCGTAGGCGCTCCTGGCTCAAGAATCTTTGCTAGCTTTTCATCAAAAGTTGAGATTGAAAAAGAAATAATTACTCCTCGCTTTAGTTTGGGTTTCAGATCGCTTGGCAAAATTGCATTTTTATCAATCTCTTTCAATAAATCCAAATCTCTTAAAACAAGACTTGATTTTGTTGCTATCTCAACAGGAAATCTATATTTTAAAATTATCTCAAGTAATCTTCTTGTTAGTTTCAATTTTTCTTCAATTGGCATGTAAGGTTCTGTTGAGGAAGACAAAGCAATAATTCCATATTCTCCTTTCTTTGCCCTTCCGAAAAGTTGTTTCTCTAATAGTTCTGGGGCATTTATTTTTACTGATAATGTATTTGCCCTGTTTTCCCCATATTTACTTCCTCTGACATAGCAATAAATACAATTGAATGAGCAACCCGAATAA
>Ga0180007_10006263_pt1 | contig 11691 bp, 12 predicted proteins | sample MM_PC_MetaG_FD_121122 | JGI IMG/M metagenome (GOLD analysis project Ga0180007, IMG submission 121122) | Groundwater microbial communities from the Aspo Hard Rock Laboratory (HRL) deep subsurface site, Sweden - MM_PC_MetaG | ecosystem: Environmental > Aquatic > Deep subsurface > Groundwater...
AAACAAAAAAACAGAAGAAGAATTATTAGAAGTAATAAAAGATAAGATCAAACCAGTAGAAGTTTCAGTTTCAGCAATTTTAAGTTTAGAAAATAAAGGACCAGATGGAATTGAAATAGTAAAAAAAGTTTTGTTAAAAATTAAGAAAAAAGGAGTAAGAATAGCATACATAAGTGCACCACAATATAAGATTACGATCACATCTAAAGATTACAAAACAGCAGAGCATATTTTAAAGGAAATATGTGAAGAAGCAATAGATTCAATAAAAAAAGAACATGGAATAGGTGAATACAAAAAATCAAAATGAAACAAATTTTTAAATGCACCAAATGTGATAATTATACATTAAAAAAATTATGCCCTAATTGCAATTCAGAAGCAATTACTCCTAAACCAGCAAAATATAGCCCTGAAGATAAATATGGAAAATGGAGAAGACAATATAAAAATGACATGGAAAATTAAAAATCTAAAAAAAATTACACCTAAGAATATCATTTTTATAGAAGGATTACCAGGAATGGGTAATGTAGGTAAAATAGCAGCAGATTTTATAATAGATCAATTAAAAGCTGAAAAAGTTATGGAGATTTATTCTGATAGTTTTCCTCATTGCGTGTTTGTTACTGAAAATAATATGATAGAGTTACCAATATTAGAGATATACCAAAAAGTATTCAAAGACAGAACATTATTATTCTTAGCAGGAGATATCCAACCTACAGATGAAAGATCATGTTATGAGTTTTGTGAAATGTTATTAGATTTATTAGAAAAAAATAAAATAAAAGAAATAATTACTTTAGGTGGAATAGGTCAACAAAAAATTCCAGAAAATCCAAAATTATATTGTACTGGAAATGATAAAATATTGATAAAAAAATACTGTTCCAAAAAAGTGAGTAATAAAATACATGGAGTTGTAGGACCTATAATAGGTGTGACAGGTTTATTATTAGGTTTAGCTCAACAAAGAAAAATACCAGCAATAGCGATCCTATCAGAAACTTTTGGTCATCCAGGTTATTTAGGTGCTAAAGGTGCTAGAGAAATGTTAAAAGTTTTAAATGAAACTTTAAAACTTAAGTTAACTTTAAAAGATTTAGATACTGAAATAGATGACATAGAAAAAGAAATTAAAACAAAAGTAAAAGAATTATCAAAGGTTTCTAAAATACCAAAAAGAGTAGATACAGATTATATTGGTTAAAATTCACCTAAACCTTTCTGCCCACTTAAAATTAATTCACCATACAAACCATCATAACCGGGTTTAATCTTCAATTTACCCTCTCTAACTCTAACAACCACATCAGCAACTTTTTCATCAACTTTTCTTAAATCTTCCAAATTAACATTAATTAAAATATTAAATTCATTGTTAAAAACTTGAATAAATCTATTATAAACATCCCAAACTTTTTTAGAAGATAATTGTTTAATTCCATGAACAACAGCAATAATTTCATGCAAAGGTATCAATTCTAAAAACTCTTTATCTAATTTAGGTTCTTCCCTATCCGCTAATTCTTCAATTCTATATTCTACACCAATAGTCAAAGGTTTCCCACATTTAGGACAAATTCCATTTAATTCTTTAGTTTTTTTAGGATCAAAAGAAACACCACAAGCTCTATGTCCATCATAATGATACTTCCCATAATCAGGTATTACTTCTATAGTTTTCAAATTACCTTCTCTGATAGATTTTAAAATATCTTTATATTTTAAATCACAATCTAAAATAGTAGCTTCTCTAGCTAATCTCCAAGGCCAATAACTATGACTATCAGAAAAACTAACTAAATTTAATTTATCAAATTTACTAACTCTTCTTAACATGGGTGGATCAGCACTCATTCCAGTTTCAACAGCATGTATATGTTTCACTTTATCTTTAAAACATTCTTCCACAGAATCAAATCCACTCTTACTCCCAAATATTCCAAACCAAGGAGTCATACAATGTGCAGGAATAACTTCTATATCATTACTAATACTTTTAACCATATCAATTAATTCTATAGAACCAAAACCAAATATTGGCCGACCATCATAATCTAATCTACCTTTACTACCTAAAGCATCTTTAAACTGCACAGCAACTTCTTTATTTGGAACTAAAATAACATGATGTATTCTTCTACCTCTTCCATCTTGAGTATAAATTAAAGAAATTTCTGTTTGCCATAAAAAGGGAAATTTATTTTTACTCCAAAGAATGCCATTTGAATCTTCAGTCAATTTAGAATTAATTTCTTCAAACCATTTTGGATGTTGAAAATCAGAAGTACCTAACAAATCCACACCTTTAATTTTAGCATATTTCTCTAACAAATCAAAATCAATATTCTTACTACAAGCCATACTAAATCTACTATGCACATGTAAATCAACAATCATAATAAAAAGAAAAAATAAAAGTTAATAAAGCTAACTTTTAACCTCATAAACTGTTAAATCTTTTGATACTGAGTCAACATATTTATATTTCAATCTTACGCGTATTCTCTGTTCATAATTGCTTTCTCCTTCTTCAACAAACATCCTGCAAGTTAATGTATTATCTCCTGTTTGCTTAAGTCTAATTTTACCATTATTTCCTTCATCACCTAAGAAAGAACAAATTAATTCCATAGGATCAACTTCCACATAAATAATATTTTCAGCTTCACCTTTTTTTATTGCATCATCCAAATCACTACATGTAACTTCCGGGTCATAAACATCTCCATTACCGTCATTACTAATTCCCATATTAAATATAATTTGATCAGCTCCTCTAAGTTCCTCTGTAAAAGAATCTATTTGAATAGGAGAACGTGAAACTGTTCCACTTTTTATTTTATTACCATCAATACCACACTCTAAATCTCCGCCACTTTCTTCTATACTAGATGAACTTATACAAGCCATCACTTGAGAATTTGTTTCATAAGGGTAACATGCTTTTGCTTTTAAAGAAAACTCATAAAAATTAGTTATATCAGGAGTATATTTTAAATTACCCATCTCTATTATTTGTTCTCCACCCTCATCTATAAATTCACTAACACCTCTCAATGGACCGGTTGTTCCTTTAAATTCGCTAGACAAACCAAAACTAGCATGATGAATTCCAAATATTTTTACCATAGCTTCTCCAGAAGGAATATCATACTCACCATTATTTTTCAATTTAATCCTAACAGGCTCACTCTGGTCTTGATCAAAGCTAGTTGATGGTGCAGCTGGCATAAAAGAAATTTCAACTCCTTCAGCACCACCTTTAAAAGGACCATCATCAGCAGGTACTACTCCACTATTATCACAAGCACTCATAAAAAGTACTAATGAAATAAACAAAATAATTAAAATATTTCTTACCATTGTTCATCCTCCTCTTTTTCTTCTTTTAGTTTAAAATTTATTTTATCAGTATATAGATGCAATACACATCCATAACTAAAACGCCCTTTAACAGACGTTGGATACGAATCTTCAGTATCTAAAATACTATCTAATTCACATATAATAAGTTTTCCTTTTTCATCAGATTCATCATAGTCTACATAACAATTTAAAGATTGACCATTTTCCAAACGAATATCATAAAAAATATTATGTATATCATCTCCCGTATACTGGCTTGGATTAACCATATAACTTTCTAAATAATCTTCTTTAACAATTTCACAATCCATGTCACTGACACTAAAACTAACAAAAATACTATCCATCTGTTGTTCATCATCATCCTCTAAATCAAAAATTTCTTCATTTATTCTTGTAACAATCTTAGAATCAGTTTTAAGGTTATTCCTAGTTCCACAATTATTTTCACACCCTTTAGCTCTTGTATCTTCATTATAAGTTCTTCTTATCCAAAATTCATCAGATTCAAAATCTTCATGTACTATAAAACCAATTTTAGATTCAAAAATTGTATCAGATAATCCTGAATCAAAATATATATTTTCGCCTGCAGGATACATTTTTTTAACAGAACTACCTACCTCTGGTTTAGGACCAATATCAAAATTTGTATAAGCAACACCATCTATCCCCCCACTACCAGAATATGTTAAATCCCATAAAGTAGCAATTCCATCAGAAATACCTTGTTCAGGATCTTGATTTTCAATGTATAATCCAACTTTAAGAGGTTGATCGGAAGTTCTACCCCCCATTGACTCTGGATCAGGAATTATAAAAATATTAGAAGATATCATTGTACTACGTTTTATTTGAAAACTTTTTCCAGAAGGAGTATTATCATCTACATCAGGACCAACAGTATTACATCCAGCTATCAAAATTACAGATACAATAATCACTAAAATTTCCCATTTCATGCTTCTACACACCTATTATCTTTCTCATTCCAGACACAATTATCAAAATGACAAGAATCTTCTTGACATTGATCAAAACCAGCATATTTGATACAGCTATCTAAATCTTCTGGACATGCTACACATCCATTTTCAATCATACATCCCTCCATATCACATTCTTCCTCAGGATAGTATTGACAAAGATTCCTGTTCAATAATGTCCTAGAAACAGTTGTTATAAAACTCTGTTTAGTGATTTGTGTATACCTTGCTCTAGATTTTATAAAATCACAATACACAGGTTCTGCAGCATCTAAAATAATATCACATCTTCCTCTTATATCATCTTTAAGCAAACTTATACAATCTGGCCTACTAACAAAACTTGTCAAAGAATCAGTTGTGCTACAATCAATATTCCACTGTGCTAAAAATCCTTCTTTAGCTGTATAAATTTTATTTCCTTTATTATCTGTTCTCCCAGTAAATTTGAAATCACAATAACCATTTTCATCCACTTCAACACTTGAGGGTATCAATAATTCCCAAACTTCTATTTCATTTAATTCACCAGAACCAGGTTTAGCATTATAAAAACTAATTGTTAACTCATGAGTTTTACCTTTTTCTAAAGGATTATAAAAAGTACCCATTGCAATCTGCATTGGTGATTCATAATCAGGAACTGTTCTACCTAGATTTTCATCTCTAATATCACTTTTTTCATAATCTAAAATAAAATCATAACCACAAACCTTATAGTTACTTGATGCAGTTGTATCATATTTTACTCCAATATATCCACTTACTGAGGCTATTGATGTTTTTACATTTCCTCTTCTCTGAACAGAAATGCCATCTGCAAATATACATGTAACTGGAAATCTTTTTTTATCTTCTTTTTTTACAAATAATTCATCTTCCCCATAAACATCACTTTCTACCCCCCCATCATAATCTGACATCTCACAATAAGGAGAGAAAGTAGCATCCTGGCCTAAATATGTTGTATCTACAGCACCTGTAACTTCAATAGGTTTATCAGAATAATAAGGCCCATGATAATTTACATCACTAATTCTGATATACCGTTCTTCATCAGCTTGAGTAACATCAAAATTCTGCTGTGTAAATGGTTTTGTTGGATCTGCTATTGTTTCAAAAACTTCTTGAAGTCCTAATTTGGTTGTTACCCAAAAAAAAGAATCTCTAACTCTCACAATTACATTTTCCCCCAATACATCCAATGTGCCAGTTCTCCAAGCATTATAAATAAATATACCCGGTATAACAATTGCAGCGATTATAACAGCAATAAGTATTAATCTAAATACAAGTTGCCAAGTAAACTGCCAAGGTCCAGCAACAGCTTTTTTTAATTTTTCTCCTTGTTCTTCACCACTATAACTTTTTTTAAAAAAATCTGGAACTTTTCTCTTTTTTTTAGGTTTCCCTATTTGTTTTAATCCTTTCTCTATAGCCTCTAATCTTTTTTCTGTTTCATCACTACCCTTAGACATAACTTAACCTCTTTTTAGTCTTGAATTGCAACTCTTAAACTATCAATCTCAAACTCTTCATCTGGTATAATTGTGATTATATTCTCATCTCTATCAACCAAATCAGATATATCTTTAGAATAAGTATCATCCATAGTATCAATATGAAGGTCATAATCATTTAAAACTATCTTTGCTTTTCTTTTATTTTCACCACTAAAACTCATTTTCAAAATAACATCTTTCTCTTCACCAATTACATCCTCATAATCATCACTATCTATACTAAAATAATATGTTTTATATGTTTTTTCAGATAATTCATTCATAACTTCTATGTTATTTATTAAGAAATCACCATCTTCAATAACAAAAGTTAGTTCATTATTTCCTTCTTCTATTATATCTTCATCAATTTCAATAGTTTTAGACCCAGCAGTACAAGCAATAGCCTCAGAAGATAATACTTCATCATTCAAATATATTTTAAACAAAGTGTTATCTGTCTTTAAAGAGTTACAATAAATATTATAGTTTAGCTTAGATTTTTCTAATGCATCATATTCATCCCCATTAACAATAAAAGTTCTTACCTCTCTAGGATTTATTCTTTCAAATTCTTGTTTAACTCTAATATCCTCTAAAACATAAATATTTTCTTTCCAAAATAATATTCCAGGAGAACTTAAACTAAATTTCAATTCATTATTACTTCTCAAATAATGTGTAGGTAAATTTACTAATCTGGTACCAGTATTAATACCACCTTCAAAAATTTTATTTCCATTCAATTCTATTTTCAAAATACCAATACTATTTTTAACATTAAAGTTTAATACTACTTTTTTTAAATTTTTTAAATTTTCTACACTAAAAAATAAATTTTGATCTTGTCTAGAAAAAGAACTTATACTAATTGTAAGATAATCTGGTAAATTAATCATTTCTGGTTCTGTTCTAACAAAAATATTAACTTGATTTATATCATGTTTAGCTTCATCTTCTTCAAAAGGATAAACAGTTCCCGGTCTTTCTAATAAAAGTGTTTTATAATAATCCCCCTTATCTCCATTAGTATCTCCATTAATATCTGAATCACCATCAGTTATATTTAACAAATCCTCTCTCTCACTAGGGGGCAATAAAAGAACATAAACAATCATCAACAAACCAATAACAGCTACAAGAATAGCAACATCTTTGGCACCACCTACTCCCCTTTTACCTCTCACCATGAACAAATGAATAAATTTATTAATATATTAAGTTTTCTATTTGAAAATATGAAAATCATTAAACAAGACCTAAAAAAAGGTCAAATAACTGTAAAAGTAGAAAATCTTGATGATTTATGGTATTTATCCCATATCATAGATAAAAAAGATTTGATCAAAGGTAAAACTTCTAGAAAAATTAAATTATCAAAAGAGGATGAAAGGAAACAACAAATAATCAAAAAAACAGTTACTCTTAAATTAAAAATAGAAAAAATAGAATTATCTAAAGATTTAAGATTATCTGGTACAATAATTCAAGGTCCAGAAGATGTCCAAAAAGGCGTTTTTCACACATTTAACATAGAAGAAAACTCTATTATCACAATAGAAAAAGAAAAATGGCTTAAATTTCAAATAGATAGGTTAAAAGAAGCGTCCAAAGAGATATCTTCTAAAATTTTAATAATAGCTCTAGAAAGAGATTTTGCAACATTTGCTTTATTAAAAAAATACGGATTTGATATACTAACAGAATTAGAAGGTGAAGTAGAAAAAAAACAACAAAATGAAAAAATCAAGACAAATTTTTATTCAGAAATAACAAAACAAATAGAGTTCTATGACAAAAAATATAACTTTTCAAATATCATAATTGGTAGTCCTGCATTCTGGAAAGATGATTTATTGCAACAAATAAAAAACAGTGATTTAAGTAAAAAAATTACACTTGCAAGTTGTTCTTCTACTGAAAAAAATGCAATAAATGAGATCCTTAAGAGAGATGAAATAAAAAAAGTTTTAAAACAAGATAGAATTCAAAAAGAAATAAATTTAATAGAAGAATTATTCATAGAGATATCCAAAAACAACTTATCAGCATATGGTTTTAAAGAAGTAAAAGAGGCAGCAGAAGTTGGTGCAATTAAAACTTTATTAATAACAGATAAACTAATACAAAAATTAAGAGATGAAGATAACTATGAAGATTTAGATAATATTATGAAACAAGTAGAAAAAACTAAGGGAGAAATACATATAATATCCACAGAACATGAAGCAGGAAAAAGGCTTCAAGGATTAAAAGGGTTAGGAGCTATCCTAAGATTTAAATTAAAATATTAAAAGAGTTTTTTGCTAAACTTCAAAAATCTAGGCTCTTTTAAAATCATCTTAAATAAAAATTTACTTGGAAATTCTCTATCATGTTTCTCAATTAAATTTCTTATTTGGTCTTTTTTAGTTAATTCCATTAAAGAGTCATAATCATTATCACTAAATTTATTTAAAATATTCCTTATCTTTGCACCGGTTTTCAATTCTTTACCAATTCTTTTTTTCCAGTTTTTCTCATAGTTTTTTTTCTCTAAAATACTTTTGGATAATTCTTCTGCACAAACTAAACCAGGATAAACTCCTCCCCCAGTTGTATTTTTAATTTGCATTGCAGAGTCTCCTACTAAAAACACATTGTCCTTACTGCTAACAACCTTATGATCATAAATTGGGATAACACCGCCTTGCTTGTCAATTATTTTTCCATTAACAAATTTTTTAAAATAATTAGATGGATCATCTTTTGTAGCTAAACCAACCCTAGCAACTTTTTCACTTTCAGGTACAATCCAAGCAAAAAAACCAGGTGCTATAGAATTACCAAAATAAACACTAAAAACATCAGGATCCCACTTGCCTCTTACTCTCGCTTGCACACCAACTAAAAAACTTCTTTTTCCAAAAATATCACAACTCTTTGCAACACTTGATAAAGGACCATCAGCACCAACAAGATAATCAGTTTCTATTACTTTTTTATTAATTTTCATATTTATTTTATTATCTTTAAATTCACAACCAATAAATTTATGTTTTAAAAATACTTTTACACCTTCATCTCTAGCCATATCAAACACTTTTTTATCAAACTTCTCCCTATCTATAACTAAATTTTTCTTACCTAAATTAAAGTCTATTTCTGATTTATTAGGAGAGATAACTCTTACTTTTTTGATTTCATTTAATACAAATTTATCTTCTTTTATAATATCTTTAAGGTAAGAAGTAGTTATACCAGTGCATTGCACAGGTTTACCTATTTCAGAATGCTCCTCATACAGATTAACTTTTTCTCCTCCCTTAGCCAATAGATAAGAAACATAACTACCAGCAGGACCAGCACCAATTACACTAATCATACAAATTATAGTATACAAAAACACTTATAAATATAACTTTACAAAGAATAAAAATGCTTGCTGATTTAATACTTTTAATAATCTTAATTGTTTACCTAATAATTGCAAGTATAACAGATATTAAAACAAAGGAAGTTCCTGATTGGTTAAGTTATAGTCTTATTATAATCGCATTTGCAATTAAAGCAATTCATTCAGTTTTATACAAAGAACCAATTTACTTCTTATATGGGCTTTTGGGTTTTGGTATATTTTTTGGAATAGCCAATTTAATGTATTATACTAAACAATGGGGTGGTGGAGATGCTAAATTACTTATGGGAATAGGTATCATTTTAATATCATACCCAACAATTTTATTAAAATATTTTAATCCAAACTTAAATTTACCTTTTTTACTAACTCTTCTTATCAATATTTTAATAATAGGCGCTATTTATAGTTTAACATGGAGCATAGTTTTATCTATAAAATATAAAAAGAAATTTAAAGAAAATTTAAGTGTTATGTTTAATCAACCATTAACAAAAAAATTAAGAAAATATGCTCCAATAATAGGATTAATTTTGGTTATTTTAACAATTCTTTTAACAAAAGACATTTTAGTTAAACTAATAATATTATCTTTGATTGTCTTTGCATTATTATTAATGTATTTATGGATATTCATTAAATCTGTAGAAAAAACATGTATGTATAAAAAAATAAAAGTAGAAAAACTAAGAGAAGGTGATTGGATAATAAATAATATAAAAAATATTTATTCTTCAAAATCATTTGGTGTTACCATAAAACAAATAAAACAGATTCAAAAAACAAATATTAAAGAAATTATGGTAAAGGAAGGGCTACCCTTTGTTCCACCGATATTAATTGGGACTATAATAAGTTTAATTTTTGGTAATTTTATATTTCCCTAACAATTATTTCATCCCTATTAGCTCCAATACCTATAAATTTAATTTTAACTCCTGTTAACTCTTCTATTCTTTTAATATAATTCTGAGCATTAAAAGGTAATTCTTCAAAAATTTTACATTTAGAAATGTCTTCATCCCATCCTGGCATAGAAATTAAATCTGGTTTAGCATTTTCTAAAACAGGTATCTCAGCTGGAAATTCTTTAATTTCATTATTATTATAAGAATCACATATTTTTAATTCCTTCAAACCAGTTAAAACATCTAATTTTGTTAAAGCAATATAATCTAAATTATTTATTCTTTTAGCATAACGAACAACTAATGTATCTAACCATCCACACCTTCTGGGTCTACCTGTTGTAGTACCATACTCCCCTCCTTTTTCTCTTAGTTTTTCTGCAATTTCATCAAATAGTTCTGTCACAAATGGTCCATTACCAACTCTTGTCGTATATGCCTTAACAACCCCTATAACCTCATTAATTTTTGTAGGACCAACTCCGGAACCAGTACAAGCTCCTCCCGCTGTTGTATTTGAAGAAGTCACAAAAGGATATGTACCATGATCAATATCAAGAAGAGTTGCTTGTGCACCTTCAAATAAAATTTTTTTACCTTCTTTCAAAGAATTCGATAAAAATAACCCTACATCAATTACTTTCTCATTTAAAATTTCTTTAATTTCTTTATCATAAAAATCTACTTTTTGTAAATCATGATATCTCGTACCAATCCTATTTATTTTATTCGCATATGTTGGACCAATACCTCTCCCAGTAGTTCCAACTTTTTTTCCTTTTTCTAAATCTAACTATATAGTTTCTGGTGTGATCATATGGGCCCTGTTGCTAATCAACAATTTAGCATATCCCTTCCCTTTTTTAGATTCTAATTTCTTTAATTCTCCAACAAGAACACCTGGATCAATTACCATCCCGTTACCAAGAACACAAATTTTATTCTGATGTAGAATAGCAGAAGGCAATAAATGAAAAGGAAATTTTTCATCATTTATAACAACTGTATGCCCAGCATTATTTCCCCCCTGGCATCTAACAATAATATCATGATCTTTTGCAATATAATCTACAATCTTTCCTTTGCCTTCATCCCCCCATTGTGTTCCAATAACAGCTGTATGCATATTAATACCTCATTCAAAAATTATAAAAAACTATCTAAGGAATTCTCTCATCATCATATTCATACTCTTCCTCAAATTCAACAGGTTCCTCTTCAACAATTTTAGGTTCTTCAATTTTTTTAATTTCTTTTTTAGGTTCCTCAACAAAAAAACCTTCAAAACTATTAACAATCAAATTATAATCTTCTTCACTAATTTTTTTAGGATTCCATCCAAAATTAACACCATCTTCTTTGAATCTTGGTATTATATGAATCAAAAAATGTCCAACTCTTTGACCAGCAGCTTCTCCATTAGCTGCAAAAAAGTTAACACCCTCTGCACTAACAACCTCCAATAGTTTTTTCCCAATAGAGTTTGCAACATTCCATATATGATTTATTGCAATTTCATCCAT
>Ga0180007_10006264_pt1 | contig 11690 bp, 10 predicted proteins | sample MM_PC_MetaG_FD_121122 | JGI IMG/M metagenome (GOLD analysis project Ga0180007, IMG submission 121122) | Groundwater microbial communities from the Aspo Hard Rock Laboratory (HRL) deep subsurface site, Sweden - MM_PC_MetaG | ecosystem: Environmental > Aquatic > Deep subsurface > Groundwater...
CGTCTCTTCACCTTGCCCGGAGAAATGTTACAATCCTTGATGTGACAATTTCTCCGGTGAAAGACGGGAGTGGTACCATTACAAATGCCATTATAGTCCATCATGACATCACCAGGCGTGCGCAACTGGAAGAAGAGTTGGAGTACTTCCGCTTCAGTATTGAAAGAGCCACAGATGCTGTGTTCTGGCTCGATTGTACTGGTCTGATAACTTATGTAAATGAACAGGCCTGTCGCTCGCTCGGGTACACCAAAGAAGAGTTACAGACCCTGTACCTGTGGGATATCGATCCCGACTACCCGGAGGCTCGCTGGATAAGCACTTGGGAAGAGGATGCGGCGGCAGAACAACGCCTCATCAAAACCTGGCACCGGCACAAAAACGGTACCCTCCTGCCTGTAGAGATTTCAACAAATCACATCAAGTTAGGCGATAAGGAATATCACGTTGCTTATGTGCTTGACATTACGGAACGAATAGAGGCTGAACGTCTGCTGCATGAGAGTGACTTAAAACTAAAAGACGCTCAAAAGATGGCTGGTCTGGGGTATTGGGGATGGGATGTCGGGACAGGCAATGTTGAATGGTCAGATGAAACATATAAGATCTTCGAACTTGATCCAAAGGAATTCAGACCACAACTGGATTCGATCATGGCCCTCTCTCCCTGGCCGGAGGATAATAGCCGTGATCAAAGAGATAATGTAGAAGGTGATTGAGACTCGTGGGCAGATTTCATTTGAACAGCGATTCCTTCGTCCTGCTGGCAGCATCGGTTATTATTTTTCAACATGTCGTGGGGTTTTCGATAAAAATGATAATCTCATTACTTTGATGGGGACGGTACAGGATATTTCCGAACGCAAACAGGCGGAGGAGGAACTCCGGGAAAGTGAGGCAAGGTATAGAAGTGTTGTCGACAACATAGGGATCGGTATTGCCTTGATTGGTCAGAATATGGAGGTTCTGTCGGTGAATAACGTGATCAGATAGTGGTTTCCTGATGCTGATTTTACACGCCATCCGGTTTGCCATCAGATATTTAATAATCCTTCGCGACAGGAACCATGCACTTACTGCGCTGCGATTGAATCTTTTCAGGATGGTGCGGTCCATGAAACGATAACTGAGACACCGGCAGGAGAAAGCACTACAAATTTTAGAATTATTACTTCACCAATTAAGGACAGTTCCGGCAAAGTTACCGCAGTCATTGAGATGTTGGAGGATATTACCGAAAAAGTTCAGTTTGAACAGGAAAAACAAAAGCTGGAAAGACAACTTCTTCAAGCACAAAAGATGGAAGCGGTTGGCACACTTGCCGGCGGAATAGCCCATGACTTCAACAATATGCTGAGTGTAATAATCGGTTACGTTGAGTTGCTTAACGATAAGTTTCCCAAGGAATCTTTCGTATTGGCAGATCTTGCGGAGATAGAAAAAGCTGCCCTTCGCTCAAGAGACACTACCCGCCAACTTCTTGCTTTTTCACGGCAGCAAGCGATTGCCCCCAAGGCCATAAATCTGATTGACCATATAGGAAAATTAGAAAAAACACTTGGCCGTCTTATTGGTGAGGACATCGATTTACTCGTTCGTACAGAAAAAGACCTCTGGGAGATCAACTTTGATCCTTCCCAAGTTGATCAGATCCTTATCAACTTGGCAGTGAACGCGCGAGATGCCATGCTCAATGGAGGCAAGGTGACGATTGAAGCTGAAAATGTTGTTCTTGATGAGGAGTATTGCCTGATTCATCATGAAGCTATACCCGGGGAATATGTTCTTTTGATGGTAAGTGATAATGGATCAGGGATGGACACGGAAACTCTTTCACATGCATTTGAACCTTTTTTCACCACTAAAAAAATCGGCAAAGGCACAGGACGTGGTCTTGCAACCGTATTTGGGATTATCAAACAGAATGAAGGACTTATTGACGTTTACAGCGAACCGGGCCAAGGAACCACGTTTAAAATATATATCCCGAAGACAATGGCAGGAGCTCAGCCAAAAGAAAAAGAGAAGAGAAGTCTGGATGACTCTGTAACCGGAACTGTTTTGTTAGTGGAAGATGATAAAATGGTGTGCGAGATGACCCAGAAAATGCTTGAGAATCTGGGCTACAATGTTTTGGTTGCGGAAAATCCAACAGCTGCTTTGTCGCTTTGTGAAAAGAGCGCTGTAGTAATAAATCTTCTACTCACCGATGTGATTATGCCTGATATGAATGGCGCAGAGTTACGAGATAGAATTTTTGCACTGTGTCCTGAAATCAAACTTCTTTTTATGTCCGGATACACTGCAACCATAATTTCCCGGCATGGCGTGTTGGATAGTGGTTTGAAATTCATCCAAAAACCATTCAGTAAAAAGGAGCTGGCGCAGAAAGTCGCTGATGCTCTTTGGGACAGATAGGTATTTCTGACCATCCGCCTGATAACAGGGACAAGGCCGGAAATGCAAAACACGAATAAAAAAGAAAATTCTTAAAAAAGGAGAAAACCATGGCTATTGTCTTACCGGATCTTCCTTACCAAAAAGATGCTTTGACACCTTATATCAGTGCCAAGACCTTGGATTTTCATCATGGTAAACATCATAACGCTTATGTTACCAACCTGAATAAACTGATTGAGGGAACTGATCTGGCCGGCGAGGCTCTAGAGGCTATTATTCAAAAGACAGTAAATGTTGCTGATAAAGCCGCAATTTTCAATAACGCGGCTCAGGTCTGGAATCATACTTTTTATTGGCAATCAATGAGGCCTGATGGCGGAGGATTACCCATGGGCCATATCGCCAAGAAGATTGATGCTGATTTCGGAGGCTATGATAATTTTATTGAACAGTTGAAGAACGCGGGGCTTACACAGTTTGGCAGCGGCTGGGCCTGGCTGGTAATGAAAGACAACAGGCTTGAGATCATGAAGACTGCAAATGCTGATACACCCATAGCTCATGGTGTAAAGCCTTTGTTGACCGTGGATGTCTGGGAGCATGCCTACTATCTTGACTATCAAAACGGGCGCGGCAGCTATCTTGAAGCATTTATAAACAATCTTATCAACTGGGAGTTCGTCAACTCTCATCTTGGTTAAGCACGGGGCCAAAAAAAAACGGGCACCGGAATAACTCTTTTAATCTACAAAGATTGATTGGTTGAAGTGGAACCATTTTGTTCTCATCTTTGAAGATTTTTTCAGAGATGAGAACAAAAAACCTTCTATGGCTGGCACTTGATCAGAGCGAAGAAAGAGGTTTTTTAAGAAGAAATTACTGAAGAGTAGAGAGGTGGCTTCCATCGTTAGACCGGTATTCTGAGTTTATTAAGCGGACAAGATGCAATTGCAATCTGTTTCACTTCTGCGTTATCGCAAGAGAGCAGTAACACGCTGCAATACGAGTTGTTGGAGGCATAACGAAGATTGCAGGTGACAGGTCGTTTTTTTTTAATGCATTGTGTATCCATAGAACCTATGGATTAGAAGCGGATGCGTCAGCCTGTCGATTTCGGAGTTGAGGCAACTGCTGCCCGTTGTTTTCTGATGGCCATCTTTTGTTGATTGAAATTTTCAATTCTCCTGGCATTGGCTGCCAACACTCCCCGCTCCCTCATCACATCGAACCGGCTTTTTCTATTGGGATTCACTGCGGTATCCATAATAAAGGTAGGGGGATTCTCGGCCTCATATTTCTTCTGGATCTCCGCGCCAGCTGCTTCAATGAGCTTATCGGCTTCATGGCTCAACGTAGGTACTTCTTTTTTTGCAGCAATGGCATCCTCGTAGGCCTGGTCATATTTTCCCATGGCCATCAGAAAACTGCTTCGTTCCAGATGAACCCAACCTTTATGGTTGAGTTCCAGGGCCTGGTTATAGTCTTCCAGGGCCTTTTCCCATTGCTGTGTCTGAGTGTACTGTCTGGCGCGGTACATGTGAAATGTACTCTTGGCCACAGGATCTTGAGACTGCTCGATTTCGTGACCTAATTGCATGATAATTGAGTTGTTGTTTTCCGCCAGCCCAATAGAGGACGTGAGCAGGACAAAAAGAAGAGGGAGCACAGTATATTTGGGGAGCATTGTTTTAGTACCTCAGTGGATTTTTCTATTAGAGAGAAAAATAAAGCCTAACACGTTCATTCTTTTTTGTCATACCACAAATAGCCACTTGAAGCGAACAGAAACAGGTGGTTATGCCTAGGGTATAGGGCGGAATAAAAGGAACTGGGGAGAATTTTCAGTTATTCTGATCATGTTGGCCCTTAAAACATATTATTAGCAGCGTACATCGGTTATCTGAGCTCTGTGACATCTTTTTTCTCGCTGCTTCCGGATCTTGTCATTCGAGAAAAATTATAATCGGCCACTTTTGTCTGCCTGTCAAGTCTGATCCCAGTTTTTTAAGGTCATGAGAGGTTGCCAAAAGTAATCTCTGTACATCGTAACAAAAAGACTTACATTAACAGACGTACATAGGAACTATTATCAAAAAAAATCAATACAGAGAACGGTGCCATGGAAGATAAAAAAAATATAATAAAAAAAGCAGATACAGAGCGAGTGGCGATCCTCAGGTCACTACCTCAGGAAATCAAACAGACACTTACCGGAGAAGAGGCTGCAGCGTTTATAAATAATGAGCCTCTTTCTGAAGTACTTTATGAAAAACTCAAAAACTATCTAGTGCCAATTGATGATTAACCATGAGATGGCCAGAAAAGGAGTATATTATGGAAAAGACAAGTAAGCCGCAAGCTGAGCCTGTAGAAGTCTGTGAGTGTAATAATGAATGGCGCGGAGTTCTTGGAGGAAATGACTGGGAAGAATGTCAGTGTTATGTGGTTGAAGGAAAAGATGAAGATGAGGATAAGGAAGCTCAAAATCCTAAATGTCATTGATACAGAAATTCTGAAAAGATTAGGGACAGGCGAGTGCTAATGTATCTTCCCTTGTTATCCCTGCTACCAGCATGTAGCTTTTATTTCTCCTCGCTTCTCTTCTCTAAGATTTGCCACCCATATACAAGGAAATGGCAGCAGCCTATGTATATGGGTGCTGTATAATCAGAAATTGTTTTTTTCTCTGGGGCTGACATCTATTAGTAGGACAAGACGTTCACCAAGTGCAAGCTTTAAAGGCCGCGCCGCGTAAACATTGTTTGCGTTACATGTAGGCTGCGCTCGTTCTTCGTAAAAAAGGTTTACGGTTTTTTCGCTGCTGTGTGGTATCCGCAAGAAAAAAGGACAATTTGAAATCTCGCTCTTGTTCTTTTATTTCACCTCACTTTTCACTCCTTGATACAAAAATGTAATTCGTTTCTTCCGGAAAAGGCGAGAGGTAATAATCAATATTATTACCATGATGCTTTCCATCTCTCCGGTAATACGGAAATAAATGTAATGGAATCTTGCCTGGTAACCCAGGCATCCTCCTTGGAAAGATACAGGTGTTTCTTCACTGTTAAGACATTCTGGCGCTCGTTTTGCATACCACATTGTGAGAACCGGTTTGTTTTACCATAGAAAAAAGAAGATTCACCTTAGCCCCTCGGGGAGGAAATGAAAATGAGCAAAAAAACACTTCTACTGACTGCACTGGTCCTGGCACAACCACCACTTTTTTATGCAACAGCCTCAGCAGAGATTGAAGATGTCAGTGCTGTATGGGACCAAAACAGAGAGCAACTCACTGTTAATGCAAAGGACGAACACACGCGCGGCTCCTTGTCTGTCGTATATAACGACCAGGAGTTTCCCATGACCTACAATAGAGATAGAGAGAGATATCAGCTCAGACTCAGTAATGTCTGCTATGACAACACTGTTTCCGTTGTTTCTTCTTCTGGGGAAAGCAAAAGAAAGTCTGTTCGAACAAAAAACGGTGACGGCTCAGGGTATGAGTGTTCTGTTGCCCCCCCGGTATGTCAGGATGCAGACGGTGATGGTTACACCGCTGCTGCCTGTGGCGGTCAGGATTGTAATGATACTGATCCCCTGACTTTTCCAGGTGCTTCTGAAATATGCGGTGATAATATCGATCAGGATTGCAGTGGTGCAGATCTGGCCTGTGAGACTCCGGTGTGTCAGGATGCAGACGGTGATGGTTTTACCGCTGCTGCCTGTGGCGGTCAGGACTGTAACGATACTGATCCCCTGACTTTTCCGGGTGCTCCTGAAATATGTGGTGACAACATCGATCAGGATTGCAGTGGTGCTGATCTGGCCTGTGAGACAACTAACGGTCCTCATGGCGGACTAACCTTTGCAGAATACCCCAGTAACTGTATTAGCTGCCACTATTCCGAGGCAATGGAAATGCAGGGCTCAACCCATTACAGATGGGTAGGTGAGACTCCAGACATGGTCAACAGCACTGGAACCCTTCAGGGTAAGCTTACCAATGGGGTGAACAGTTATTGTATTAATATCAAGGGAGACTGGCCTGTATGCGGTTCCTGCCATGTCGGTCGGGGAAAAATGCCATCTGATCCCACCGCAGGATTGGAAAACATTGACTGTCTGGTTTGCCACAGTGAGGAGTATTCTACTGCAAGGATCCGGTTGGCAGACGGCAGCATGGGCGTTTTGGCGCCCACTGATTCCATGGTCCAAAATGTTCAGGCCCCCACCAGAGCAAATTGTCTGAGCTGTCATGCCAAAGCAGGTGGTGGTGATGCCGTAAAGAGGGGAGACCTTTCCCTGGCCACAGCCCACAACAGCGATCCGCAGTTTGACGTACACATGAATACCAGCGGCAGTGATCTTGCCTGCCAGAAGTGTCATGTCTTTGAAAATCATCTGGTCATAGGCAAAGGATCAGATCTGCGCCCTACTGATGACGTGAATCGAGGAGCAGAAATAAGCTGCACAACCTGTCATACCAACAAGGATTCTCTCGGTGGTCATGATAACTCAACCATAGGACGTCACGTAGCCAGAATAGCCTGTCAGACCTGCCATATTCCCACCTATGCCAAGGTGCCCACAGAAATCTACCGCGACTGGCAGTTAACCCACGCCGGGTTGCCGGCAGATGGAAGTGCAGGACCTGGTCATCCCCTTACTCTCAAGGAAGGAAACCTTATTCCCGAGTACAGGTTCTGGAACAGGCTGAGCGATAACTATCTGCTTGGCGATGATGCCTCTCTGACCTATGATGCGGTCAAAGGTACCTATCCGACCTCATCACCCATTGGAGATGTAGGAGAAGGCAAGCTCTATCCCTTCAAATACAAAAGGGCCAATCAACCTATGACCGTTGCCGACTCCAGGCTGATCGCCCTGGACACCTTTGAGTACCTCAAGGGCTCAGGTGATGTGGACACAGCAGTCAAAAAAGGTCTGGTCAATACAGGATATTCTGCTGATGAACCTTATACCTGGGTCGAAACAGACACCTATCAGCTGCTGAATCATGGAATTTCACCCTCTTCAAGTGCTCTCCAGTGTAACAGCTGCCATGAGAACACCTCGACTATGGATCTGCAGGGGCAACTCGGTTATCAGCTGAAGGGTCCAAAAAATGTTGTCTGTTTCCAATGTCATGGAAGTGAGGAGACCAAGTCTTTTACAACGATTCACGATAAGCATGTGAAAGACAAACGCTATGACTGTTCCTGGTGCCATAGCTTTTCAAGGCCTGAACGTAACCTGCGTATGCCTTGATCATCACCTTAGTAAAGCAATATTTCTAACTCGTCAGGGCAAAGGGGTAAGTCAACCCCTTTGCCCTGAGCCTTTTCTTGAAGGTGGCAGTAGGCCTTATTCTCTGATTGGCGGGTATACAGGTATTCCCAAGTGTCTGAAGTGGTCATTGCTTTGGCCATTGGATGACACTATAGTAAAGGGTAGCGAATGATCTGTTCTTTAATTGTTTCTGTAACAGCTTGAAACTGTTACCTGTCAGGCGAAGAACATTCTCTCTCCGGTTATGTTTGCCGGATCTCGGTTCTGGTGCCGTTTGTTTTTATGCGGACAATATAACCAACCAAAAAAAATAAAGGAATAAGTCAAAATGATGAAAAGAAGCACTGTGTTGAGCATTGTCTTGCTAATGATATTTTCTCTGTCGGTCGGCAACCTGATGGCGCAGAGGACCGGGAACGGGAAACAGAAAAATAGTCCTCCTTTCTTGATAACAGGCAGCCTGCCCCATCTCACCAGGCTGCTGATGCAACAGTGGGATAATACGGAGCTGCAACTTTCGAATGAGCAAAAGAGTAAACTGCTTGTTGTCAGGCAAGAGACTATTGCAGGTGCCCAGAAGCTTGGCAGTGAGATTGCGCCGCTTGAGAAACAGGTTGCAGAGAAGATCTTTGCCGGAAAAACACCTGAGGAACTGCAATCGGTTGTTCAGGCCATAGCCAAACTGAAGGCCGAGGCCACCATGCTCCATCTCCGCTGTATCTACAGTACCCGCGGGATATTAGATCAACAGCAGATGGAATTTTTGAAGAATATGTAAGAAGAGAGTGGGGGAGGTTCGCTTTCGGCGCATGTTCATTCGCACACTGCTAAGGTTTCATATGACCGGCATCAGGCAGGTTTTTTCTTCGATTGCCAGCTGCTTGATCTCTGCGCAGGCCCTTTGTTTCTGCTGTCTGGATAAAGGTGATTGAATGGTCTTGGATTTCATACTGTATCTCCTTTATGGTTTGGCCTTCTTTACACTGGGGGTGGCAATCCTTTCCAGAGATATCCGTTTCAGTGAACTTGGCATTGCCAGAATCCTCTGGCTGCTTGCGACCTTTGGTATCATCCATGGTTTCCATGAATGGCTTGAGCTACTGAGACAAGTTAACCCTGATATTCAAACTCCCACCTTCTTTCTGTTTCGTCTGGTCGTTGTCAGCATCTCTTTCCTGTTTCTCCTCTACTTCGGTTTATTTCTCAATATCATCACCCTCTACGGTGATAAGGCTTTGAAGACCACTCCACGGATTGTCAAGGTGTTGATAGGCGGATCTGCACTGTCTCTGCTTCTTGTTGCGGCATATCTTGATCTTGGCAGCGGCAAAGATATCAACACTCGCCTCCTCGTGGCCTTTCCGGGTGGTTTGCTGTCGGGAATAGGCCTGGTGATTTATTCAAGGACAGTGCGGGTTTTTTCTCAAAATGCTGCGATCAATTTCATCCTTGCCGGCAGTTTCATGATCTGCTACTCCTTTTTGACCGGTGTTGTTCCTTCTGATGTAATCGTGCCTGTTGTGGACGTCAGGATTATTCTGTTCAGAGGGCTGAGCGCTTTTCTTATTATGTTCTTCACTATCAGGGCGCTTTCCGTCTTCAGTCTCGAACAGCGCGAACTGACTAATGAACGGTTGCTGCGTTTTTCTCAGTCTGAAAAACTGGCATCTATGGGAATTCTCGCTGCCGGTATTGCCCATGAGATCAATAATCCCCTGACCAATGTCTCGCTTAACGTGGAAATGCTCAAGGATCTGGTTGGCGATGATAAGAGGATGAATAAAAAACTGGAGGCAATTGAGCGTAATATTACTCGTGCTTCCAGGATTACCAGGGAACTTCTGCATTTTTCCAGGGATGAGGAAACACCGCTGCAGCCTATCAATATCAATCACATTCTGACAAGCACAAAAAATTTACTCAAAAATCAGCCACTCAGTTCGATCATTCGCCTGAGGTCGCAGGATGTGCCGGAGATCAGAGGGATTTCATGGAAACTCGAAGAGGTCTTTATCAACCTGTTGATGAATAGTATCGATGCCTGTAACGAAGAGGACACTATCGAGATCGAGACGTTTTTGGACAAGGATCGTGTCATGGTGGTGATTACTGATACGGGGCATGGTATTGTCGAGGGTGATATATTCAAGGTGTTCGACCCGTTTTTTACCACTAAGGAAATCGGTAAAGGTACGGGACTGGGTTTGTCTGTGTCGTATAACATAATAAAGCAGCATGGAGGCGAGATCTCCCTTGTGAGCAGCGAACATGGAGGGGCTGTTGTGACTGTATCTTTTCCGGTGATGAAAGATGACAACTGACACTATTATGGTCATTGATGATGATCAGGACCTGCGTGAGGGTATAGTCGAGATCCTTGAAGGCAATAACTTTTCGGTGATCGCTTGTGAAAGTGCAGAAAAGGCCATGCAGAAAATCAGGATTGAGGTCCCTCGCCTGATCATTGTAGATAACATGATGCCCGGTATGGGGGGCATGGCATTTATGCCGCTTGTAAAGAATGACTATCCAAGGATCAAGATTATCATGATCACTGCCTTTTCAACAGTTGATAATGCGGTGGCAGCCATGAAAAGTGGTGCTGATGATTATCTCGCAAAACCGTTCAAGAGGGATGAACTCCTTGTCGCTGTAAGACGCAATCTGGAGGTCTTGAAATTTGAACAGCAGCTCTCCGAACCTGACATGGATGAGACCCTTTCCTCCCTTTCGAACCCGATACGAAGACAGATCCTGGCTGTCCTCTCTTTAGAGGGAGAAATGCGTTTTATGGATATAACCAGGCATCTCGGAATCAGTGATCATACCAAGGTGAATTTTCACCTGAAAAATCTTAAAGCCTGCAACCTGGTCTCTCAGGATCGGGATAAATCCTATTGCCTGACATCGCATGGTGTGAAAATGGTCGATTACCTGCACTTGCTTTCCCAGAAAATCTCTTAGTAAATACAGGTAACTGTATTCTTTTTGTGAAATAGTCTTCACAGAAACCCGCCTTTTGTGAGAAAACTTTATCTGGAACTATCCCATTGCTGCCCCTACAATGTGATAGTGGCCGTTGTCTTTGCTTCCATCACAACAAAACCGAAGAGGCTGAGATTCGGGTTCTGCGGTAGGTTGTGTCGGGTCTCCGGCTTTCCATCAATCTCTATGGGGAGGAATTCATGAAAAACATTTTGACACTGACTGGTATGCTGGCCCTGGCTTTGGGACCAGTGTCTTCAGCTATGGCAACAGATTACGTAGGATCTGAAAAGTGTTTTGAATGTCATGCGGATCAGTTTAATGATTGGCAGGCATCAGGCCATCCGTGGAAACTGCGCAAGATGGAAAAGGCACGTTATGCGAAGCTGCCGTTGCCGCCAGGGTACAGCTGGGATGATATCTCTTACGTCATTGGGGGGGCAAATAAAAAGGCTCGTTACATCGATAAAAAAGGGTATATCATTACCTCGGCAAAAGATGGAAAAGAGGCCAAAACTCAGTACAATATCCAGGACGGCAGTTGGTCTTTTTACCACAAGGGAGAAAAGAAACCGTACAAGTGTGGTCCTTGTCACATGACGGCATACAGTCCAGAGGGAAATCAGGACGGGATGGAAGGGATGATCGGTACATGGGCTGAGGACGGTATCGGCTGCGAGGAGTGTCATGGTCCTGGTGCCGCCCATATCAGTGAACCGGTCAAAACCACGATCAAAATTGACCGTTCGGTTGAATCCTGCGGCAAGTGTCATCAGCGCGGAGGAATGGGGCCTGAGCCTTTGGCAAGTAGTGGTTTTATCCAGCATCATGAACAGATCAATGAGCTGAAAGCTGGTGTTCATAAGGATCTGACCTGTCTGGAATGTCACAGTCCTCATAAACGAGCGATTCTTGCTAAGAACAACTGCGCTGAATGCCACGAGGAAGAGGCCGCTACCTATGCCAAAAACATTCACGGCTTGCAGGGTACTCGTTGTGTAGAATGTCATATGCCC
>Ga0180007_10006266_pt1 | contig 11686 bp, 11 predicted proteins | sample MM_PC_MetaG_FD_121122 | JGI IMG/M metagenome (GOLD analysis project Ga0180007, IMG submission 121122) | Groundwater microbial communities from the Aspo Hard Rock Laboratory (HRL) deep subsurface site, Sweden - MM_PC_MetaG | ecosystem: Environmental > Aquatic > Deep subsurface > Groundwater...
GGTGAATATATTCTACCACATAAAATACAGAGCCAAAACTTTATTCTTTTATCGTAAAAAATCTTTCCAGCTGAGCATATCTCTTGCCTTGCTGATATCATGTGACCAGCGTCAATTATAATTACCCCCTCTTGTGACAAACCACTCAACCGCTTTCCCTAATCCCTCATCAACGCTGACTGGCGGCTTCCAACCCAGCACCTGTTTTGCTTTGGAGATATCCACCTGCAGCGATCCGCACAATCTGTCAACCTCTGCTGTTTTGCCGGTTAATTTTGCCCCCAGTTGCAGCAATTTAACCGGGACAGGAAACAGGCGAGTTGGTCGACCCATATGAAGCGCTATTCGTTTTATCAGCTCCGGAGTTGATAAATCTTCTCCATCCGAGACGAGAAATGTTTCCCCTGCGCCGGGGGACATCAACGGCAGCTTCCAGTTCACCCATGCGGCGGGCTATGAGGGTGGGATTGTCGTCAGCAACGCCATCTTTCATCTGCCCCGCAAGGCTGATTACACCTGGATGCCCTGGTGCACCCATGCTGATCCGGAGCTTGCCTCTATCGGCATGAATGAGAAGGCTGCCGCAAAGGCCGGCATCGATTACCAGGTATGGAGCGAGGAGTTCCGGAACAATGACCGCAGCCTTGCCGAGGGTGAGCAGGTCGGCAGAATCAAGATGATCCTTGATGAAAAGGAAAAGCCCATCGGTGTGCAGATCTGCGGACCGCATGCCGGCGAGTTGATCAGTGAATGGGTGGCGATTTTAAACGGCAAAACCAAACTCAGCACCCTGGCCGGTGCTGTTCATCCCTATCCAACCCTTGCAGAGATCAATAAAAGGGTTGCCGGCAGCTACTTCTCCCCCGAAGATCTTTTCCGAGACGGTGAAAAAAGGACTGAAGCTCTTTTTTCATCTGAAAGGGTCAGCCTGTGATCCGTGTTCGGATCTGCCCCGGCGAGAATAATCAGAACTGGGATGTCCATTGGGCACTTTTGACGGCCTCGCAAAAGCTGCTCGACAACCGCCGACACATGTATAACCTGTTGATATTACATGGGCTGATGGTCAGCTTTTTGAGTTATTACGAGTTCATCAAAGTTGATGCATTCGTAAAAAGTCGAAATTCCTCATTTTTCGTCATTCCGGCGAAAGCCGGAATCCAGTATTTTCAATGAGTTAAGTACTCTCTGGACCCCGGTTTTCACCGGGGTGACGACTTTTTACGAGTTCATCAAAGTTGATCGACAATTTTTTTGTTAATGATCAACGAGTGTCGCGCTTTATCGCGTTATTTCCCCCACAGGGTCGAAATGGGCGCTGCCCAAAGTCCGGCGCCGAGTGGCATGGTTTCCGTGCCGTCGTAGAGAATGACGCCCATCTTGAACTGCTTTCCTGCGATGTTGGCCAGCCGCTTTAAACCACGCAGGTCGTTTTGCTTGATCGTCGCCGCCGCTTTCACTTCCACCCCGACCAAACAGCCTTCTGCATTCTCGATAAGCACGTCGACCTCTATTTGGTCGTGGTCGCGGTAATAGAGCAACTGGTAATCCCCATCAGCAGCGGTGGTGTGTTTGAGCAGTTCCGCGAAAACGAAGGTCTCCAGGACATTGCCTAACCGGCTGCGATCTTGCTGGGCGAGAGCCGGGGTGAGATCGACCAACGTGGACAGCAGTCCTGAATCAATGAACTGAAGCTTGGGCGTTTTCACGACACGGTTAAGACGATTCCGGGCCCAGACCTCGATACGTTTGAGCAGGTACATCTGTTCGAAAACACCCACATAGCTGGCGACAGTTTTCCCATCCAGACCCACTTGGCCGCCCAGTTGGCTGTAGTTGCACATCTGGCCGGCAACCTGTGCCAACGCCCGCAAGAAGCGAGGTAACTGTTTTAGCTTTTCGATGCCGGCGACATCGCGCACATCACGCTGGATGATGGCGTCGAGGTACTGCCTGGCCCAAGCGGTTCGCCTGCGCGCCGTAGCACGAGAGAAGGCTTCCGCGTAGCCGCCCCGCAAGACCGCCTCGATCAGATCATCTCCCACCACGGGGGTGTCTGCTTTGAGCAGTTGCCCGGCAAACGCACTGTCGAGCCAATTCGCCGCAGTGCCATGTAACTCGCTTTGCGACAGTGGCAGGAGCGTAAGGGTCTCCATCCGTCCGGCCAGTGAATCGGCCACCGTGGGCAAGGCCATCAGGTTGGCCGACCCAGTGAGCAAGAAACGTCCAGGTCGCCGATCCTCGTCCACGGTTTTTTTGATTGCCGGCAGCAGTTGGGGGGCACGCTGGATTTCATCGATTACCGCACGATCCAGGCTGCGAATCATTCCTGCGGGATCTTCCTTGGCCGCCAACAGGGTCAGGTCGTCATCCAAAGTGAGGTAGTGTAACCCTTGGTCTGCCATCTGGCGCACCAAGGTGGTCTTGCCGGCCTGACGAGGTCCGACGACCAGAACGACGGGAGTGTCTGCCATGGCTTCGGCAATGCGCGTTTTAATCAGCCGTGGATAAAGTGAGGGTGTGCCGCTCATGATGAAATCTTTCATATCGTGTAATCCGGAATTTAGCAACGTAAATTTCGGAAACAATAGTCGTGTGATTTGGAATAAGTGTAGGCCGGCATTCCCATGTCGGCAAAACCTGAGCCTGCCCGAAGGCGAATGTGTCGGCAGAATCAAGATGATCCTTGATGAAAAGGAAAAGCCCATCGGTGTGCAGATATGCGGACCTCATGCCGGTGAGCTCATCAGCGAGTGGGTGGCGATTTTAAACGCTAAAACCAAACTCAGCACCCTGGCCGGTGCTATCCATCCCTATCCAACCCTGGCGGAAATCAATAAAAGGGTTGCCGGCAGCTACTTCTCCCCAAAGATCTTTTCCGAGACGGTAAAAAAAGGACTCAAGCTCTTTTTCCAGCTGAAAGGGTCAGCCTGCGATCCGTGTTCGGATCTTGCATCAAAGTGAAAATGCGTGTAAATAGGGAGTGCTGGCTGAACAGCAAAGAGGGTAAAAAAAGGATATAAATTAAATTAATATGAAAAAACCAACACTTATAACTGGTATAACAGGTCAGGATGGTGCTTATCTTGCCGAGTTTCTGTTAAAAAAGGATACGAAGACAACGGAATCAAAAGACGTTCCTCTCTTTTCAACACGGATAAATTGATCTTGCCCCGAAATAGTGGACACTCGGTTAAGTCATTGATAAAGACAATAACATGAGGGAATCATGAGTGTTCAACAGCGCAGAAAATATGATTCGGATTTTATACACAGCGCATTAAATAAATGCACATTCCGGCTGATTATCATATTTTCAGCCTGATCGTGCAAAGGCGCAATGCGCAGCTATTTCTTGCGCTATGTATAGTGCGCCTTTCAGGCCAATTTTTCTCGTCAGAAATTCAAAGATCGTCGATAATTATGCCCCGGCAGGGCATAAGGGGCAGCCTCAAAAGCTGCACGTAACAGAAAAATGCTTAAACTGGGCATCTGCTGCTTTTGCATGCTATGCCGTACTGATTCAGGAATAGGAGATATGAAATGGATCATGATACGCGCCCTTATTCGGAAAAAACATCACTCAATGCTTCTTGTGATGCCAAGAATTGGACAGATGAGATAGATCTAATAGATTTAGTAAGAATCTTAGTCCGCCAGCGCAATATCATTTTCGGGATGATTTTGTTTTTTTCTTTAGGCGCAGTTGGTTTTGCTTTTTTATCTCCTAAAGTTTATTTGGCTGAAGCCATACTACTACCGCCCCTTGCTAAAGATATAGAGCCATTGAAAATTTCCAATGTTTATGCTACGACCGTGGAGCAAGTTTATACTGAAATGATTCAAAATCTGGAAAGTACAGCTTTTCGCAAGCAGTTTTTTAAAGAGAATAAGTTGTTGGATTATTTTGTCGCTATAGAAGGACAAAATATTTCTGAAGAGCTAATTTTTAGAGAAAAATTTAGTGAAGTTTTGCAAGTGCATCCGAAGGGGAAAAAAGGAGATTTTATTATTGTAAAGTTGCAAGGTAATGACCCGGAACAAGTTGCCAATTGTCTAAATAATTTTATTTCAATGGTCAATACAAAAACAAAACATGAACTAATTGAATTAGTTGAAGACAAAGTAAATTCTTTAAAAACATCTATTCAATATGAAATTACAGGATTACGGCTCCTTGGGGAACGCAAACTGTTAGATAGGATCGCAATTTTCGAAGAGGCTTTGTGGGTAGCAAAAGAACTCGGTATTGTGCATAGAGATGATGCAGGCGCCTTGCCGGAGAGCCTTAGGAACGAGCCTGGATTTGGTGTTGTCGTTAATACGGCGGGAAATCCACTTTATTTGCGAGGAACCCGAGAACTTCAAGCAGAAATAGACATGTTGAAGAAACGCAAAAACTATGATCCTTTTATTACGAACTTGCGGGATAGAGAGGTGAAACTGGCTGAATTGGATCAAATAAACATAGATGCCACTAAGGTCAATGTTGTAAGAATTGACAAAGCGGCTTTTGCTCCACAGGGTCCTATAAAACCAAAACGTATGCTTATTGTTGCCTTGGGGATAATGGTTGGCCTTATAACAGGTATTTGTATGGCTTTTGTGATGAATTTTATTCAATCATATCGTCCAGAAGTTTCTGGATAATTTTTTTATACATGACGTCATAAGTAATTGCGCATGACTTTAAAATTCCATCGCTCTCTCGCAAGTGCGATACAGAAGGTTTGGGGCATTATGCGCAAGAATTAATGTCGTCGTGTATAGTAAAACATGGGGCGTTTTTTTATTCTTTTTGCACTGAGTTGCAAAGAATGCTGTTTGAGGAAGAGTTAATGAAAAACAATAAAATAGCAGTAGTTGGGACTGGTTACTGGGGTAAGAACCTTGTGAGAAATTTTTACGCCCTTGAAGCTTTGCATACAGTGTGTGATACAAACCCAGAGACCCTCCAGTCCTTTATTAAGCAATATCCAGGGATCAAGGGGGCAAGCAGTTACGCTGAGGTGTTGAGCAATCCCGAAATCAAGGGAATCGTCATTTCAACTCCTGCGGAAACGCATGCCAATCTCGCTCGGGAGGCACTCCTTGCCGGTAAGGATATATATGTTGAAAAACCCCTCTGCTTGTCTGAATCAGAAGGTGAGCAATTATCCGATCTTGCTGAAAAGAGTGGCCGGTTATTAATGGTTGGTCATTTGTTATGGTATCACCCTGTTGTTCTTAGGCTTAAGGAACTCATTGATTCTGGCAAGTTGGGACGACTTCAGTATATATATTCAAACCGTTTAAATATGGGCAAACTCAGAAGGGAGGAGAATGTCCTCTGGTCGTTTGCCCCGCATGATATTTCGGTTATCCTTGGGTTAACAGACGAAATGCCGGAATCAATCCGTGCCCAGGGCGGTAACTTCCTGCATCAGCAGATCGCCGATACGACGGTAACTCTCTTGAACTTTGCCAGTGGTATCAAGGCGCATATTTTTGTGTCCTGGCTACATCCTTTTAAGGAGCAAAAGCTTGTTGTTGTGGGTGACAAGCAAATGGCTGTTTTTGATGATACCGTTCCTTGGAAAGAAAAATTAAAGCTTTACCCACATTCCGTTGAATGGACAGGTAACATTCCTGTGGCCAATAAGGCAGAGGCTGAACAAGTTGAGGTTTTGCAGGAAGAGCCACTACGGGCCGAATGTTTACACTTTTTGGAGTGCATTCAAACCCGGAATAAGCCAAGGACAGATGCTCGAGAAGGTTTACAGGTCCTGAGAGTGCTTAACGCGTGCCAAGCTTCTATGGAGCAGGAAAAAAAGATTGTTCTTTCGACAAAGCATTCAAACAAGGTTCAGTATTTTGCACATGAGAGTTCTATTGTTGATGCCAATGTTGAGATTGGAGAAGGAACCAAGATATGGCATTTCAGTCATGTCCTTTCGGGATCAAAAATAGGTAAACGATGTAATATCGGGCAGAATGCGGTAATCGGCCCCAATGTTACGATTGGCGATGGCTGCAAGATCCAAAACAATGTTTCCGTGTATGAAGGCGTGACGCTTGAGGGCAATGTTTTTTGCGGGCCAAGCATGGTTTTTACCAATGTCATGAATCCCCGTGCGGCAATTTCGCGTAAGAATGAATTATGCAAGACTCTCGTACGAAAAGGCGTAACATTTGGAGCAAATTGTACGATAGTTAGTGGTATTGAGATTGGCGAATATGCCTTTATTGGAGCTGGTGCCGTCGTGATAAAAAATGTACCGGCTTATGCGCTTATGGTTGGCAACCCTGCCCGTCAAGTTGGCTGGATGAGCCGCTTTGGTAAAAAAATGGAATTACCTCTTGATGGAGATGGTGTTTTTGAGTGCCCCTATACAGGTGAAATATATCAACTCAACAACGGTATTGTTGCATTGGAGCAAAACTAAATGGCAGAAAAAAAAGGTGGAGAGCAAAATAAACCGATTGCTTTTATTGATCTGGCCGCCCAACAGAAAATAATAAGAACTAGCATTGAAACAGGTATCACAGGTGTGCTTGATCACGGGCGTTATATCCTTGGGCCGGAGGTTGTGGAGTTTGAAAAAAAACTGTCTGACTTCGTTGGCGTGAAGCACTGTATTGGTGTTTCCAGTGGTACAGATGCCTTGCTTATAGCATTGATGGCTAAGGGAATTGGACCAGGAGATGCAGTATTCACCACACCCTTTACTTTTATTGCGACATCAGAAGTTATATCGCTTCTTGGCGCCACGCCCGTTTTTGTCGATATTGATCCGCAAACATATAATATCGATCCAGCTAAACTGGAACTGGCAATCAAGGCCGTGGAGAGGAATGACCACTCAATCTATCCACTTCCTCTAAGCAGCAGTCAAAAGGGTACAAAATTTACCCCGCGGGCGGTTATCCCTGTTGATCTCTTCGGTTTGCCGGCAGATTATGACCCTATCATGAAGCTTGCAAAGCAACATGATCTGTTCGTTCTTGAAGATGCGGCCCAGGGACTCGGTGGTAAATATAAAGGCAGGCAGGCTGGAAGCCTGGCGCATATGGCGGCAACAAGTTTCTTCCCAGCAAAGCCTCTCGGCTGTTACGGGGATGGCGGGGCAATTCTTACCGATGATGATGGATTGGCGGACTTGTCACGGTCCATCAGGGTTCATGGGAAAGGCACAGATAAATATGACAATATCCGAATTGGTCTTAATGCCCGGCTTCATACTCTGCAAGCTGCAATTTTATTGCCAAAGCTTGAGGTTTTTCCAAAAGAAATAGAGGACCGGCAACAGGTGGCAAAGAGATATTCCAAAGGATTTTCTGGTTGTGAGAAATTGACCGTTCCCCATGTCCCAGAGGGATGTCAATCTGTCTGGGCCCAGTACTCGCTTCTCGCAGAAAAGCGATCTTTGATACAAGAACGACTTAAACAAAAGGGCATTCCAACGGCAGTGTATTATGGTCGGTCTCTCCATTTGCAGCCAGCTTATAGCGGTCTTGGATACAGCTATGGCGACATGCCTGTATCTGAACGGGTTTCTCAGCAGGTTTTCAGTTTGCCAATGCATCCCTATCTTCAGGACGAGGAAGTTGATCGTATTGTCGCCGCTGTGTTGCAGGCCGTGTAGGATTGATTACCCGAAATTTTCTATAAAGAGAAAGTTGCTATGATTGAGGAATTACTTGAAAAATTAAACAACCGGACTGCCGTGGTCGGAATCGTTGGCCTCGGGTATGTCGGCTTGCCCTTGATGCTTCGCTTTACCGAGGTTGGATTTCGGGTCATTGGTTTCGATATTGATTCTGTCAAGGTAGATTCTCTCAGTAAAGGCGAGAGTTACATCAATCATATAGCACATGATCGTATTAAACAGGCCATTGATAATGGAATGTTTCAACCAACCACTGATTTTTCCAAGGCTGTCGTGACGGACGCCTTACTCATATGTGTTCCAACCCCATTAAACAGGTATCGAGAACCTGATCTTTCCTTTGTCACTGGTACCGTTGATTCTCTTTGTCCATATTTGCGTAAAGGGCAGGTGTTGTGTTTGGAGAGCACAACGTATCCAGGAACGACAGATGAGGTTCTGAGGCCGAGGGTTGAAGGCAATGGCTTGATAATTGGGCAGGACATCTTTCTGGTTTATTCACCGGAGCGTGAGGATCCTGCAAATCCAAGTTTTACAACAAGGACAGTTCCCAAGGTGTGCGGGGGAGATACTGCAAACTGCCTCAAGGCAGGTCTTGCCTTATACGAACAGGTGATTGACCATGTTGTTCCTGTCTCATCAACCCGCGCTGCAGAGATGGCCAAGCTGCTTGAAAATATTTACAGGGCTGTCAATATTGGTCTTGTCAATGAGATGAAAGTTGTTGCCGACCGGATCGGTATCGATATCTGGGAAGTGATCAACGCGGCAGCGACTAAACCATTCGGTTATACTCCTTTTTATCCTGGTCCGGGTCTTGGCGGGCATTGCATTCCTATTGACCCTTTTTATCTGACCTGGAAGGCCCGTGAGTATGGCTTGCATACTCGTTTTATCGAGCTGGCAGGAGAAATTAACACTTCTATGCCTGAATGGGTTGTGGGTAAAGTGATTGACGCCCTCAATGAGCGTGGCAAGCCACTGCGTGATGCCAAAATACTCATACTCGGAATTGCATATAAGAAAAACGTCGATGACATGAGGGAATCTCCTTCTGTGGTCCTGATGGATATGCTCATGTGCAAGGGTGCCATAGTAACATATTCAGATCCATATGTGCCCAGATTTCCCAAGATGCGTAAATATGATTTTGATCAGGATTCAGTTGAATTGAGCCCTGGTGTGTTGCAGCAAGCTGATTGCGTGCTTCTTGCCACTAACCATGATGCTTTCGATTACGATATGATTTCCAAACATGCCCAACTCATTGTTGATACCAGAGGTGTTTATCTGGCAGAAATGCCGAATGTGGTTAAGGCGTAGACTGGAACATGTTTTATATTGAGCTTACATTATCGGTTCCGGAAACCATCTTCTGTGTTTAGTTTATGGGATAATATATCTCGTCATATTAAAACCAAGGGATCTTTTGGTAGGAATGTAGCTCTTCTTACTGGTGGCACAGCCTTTGGTCAACTCATTATGGTCGTTGCAACACCGGTTCTGACCCGTCTATACACTCCAGAAGAATTTGGTATACTCGCTTCATTTAGTGCTATCTTGGGAATGCTTTCAGGTGCGGCTGCGCTTCGCTATGAACTTGCAATACCATTACCAGAGAAAGAATGTGATGCAATTGCCCTGGTGTTACTTGCGCTGGCAATTGCGCTGGTGCTTAGTTCAGTTGTTAGTGCCCTGATATGGGTCACTGGAAGTTCCTTCTTGGAATGGGCGGGATTGACAACTCTTTTACCGTATATGTGGTTTTTGCCTATAGGTATGCTTCTTGCCTGCGCCTACCAGATTTTTAACTATTGGGCTATCCGGCAGCGGGCCTATGGTGCAATCGGTAGAACAAGACTGTTACAGGCAACGGGTAACGTTTTGACTCAAGGTGTTGCTGGGGTTGCTGGATTGGGCCCAATTGGCCTGGTTGTGGGAAATTTGGTTGGCAGGGTGCTCGGTACTGCAACTTTGGCAACTGGTTTCATGAAATCTGTAAACCAAACACAGGGTATAGACCTTTTTGAAGTGGCGCGACGTTATATCCGCTTCCCCAAGTACTCCAGTGTGGCGACCACCCTCAATATCGCAGGGGCGCAAGTGCCAATATTGTTGATTACGGTCTATTTCGGGCCTGAGGCCGCTGGTTGGTTTTTGCTTTCGCAACGAATAATGGGTGTCCCAATGAGTCTAATTGGTCATTCTGCTGGTCAGGTTTTCACTGGGGAGGCGGCTACGCTCTCACGGGTTGATCCTGCTGGCTTCTATCGTTTGTTTCTACGTGTTTCGAGGCATCTTTTTTTGATAGGTTGCCCTGTCTTGCTGTTGGTTGGGCTGGTTGCCCCTTTATTTTTTGATAAATTGTTGGGGGCGGGCTGGGAAATGTCAGGAAGTATCACCCTAGTGCTCACCCCGATGTATATCTCACAATTTATTGTATCTCCGGTTTCCCAAACGCTAACAATACTTGAACGGCAAGATCTCCAACTGTACTCAGATATTATACGCCTAGCTGTCGGTGTCGGTAGCATCTGGTTAACGGGTGGTCTTCTGGGCCTTACCGCTCTTGTGAGTATTGGTATATATGGTCTAGCCATGATGAGTGCATATCTTTTGTTGGGGGTTATGTCTTTATGTGTAGTGAAGCGGAGGAAATAGAGCCACATTCCGATTATATGATAAAAGTTTGCATGGTTTTAAATTTAAGGGTTATGACTAGGAGTCTGTCGGACTTTAACGAGCAGTGCATTGTAAACTTTTGATATTACGAAATTAAAGCTTTTTGTTAAGCACCAACGCCAAAATGAAAAAGTATACAAAATCAAGATGTTACGGATTTTGCATTTTGAAAGTCCGACAGACTCCTAGAACAGAATTATAGGAGTTGAGATGAAAGGGCCTGAAAGAGAGAAAGGTTTGTCTAAAGATGAATATTATAGTGACCAATATTTTTCGATGCGGCAATTATGCACGCTGAGTCACCAGATTAATGAAATTTACAAACTTAACCCAAGTAGTATTTTAGAGATTGGAATAGGTAATGGGTTTGTTTCTTATTTTTTAAAAAGATCGGGCATTAATGTTTGCACAGTGGATATAAACCGTGATTTATCACCTGATATAGTTTCTTCGATTGAAGACTTGCCGCTGCACCTTGCAGATAAAAAATTCGATCTTGTTGTTTGTTGTGAGGTTTTGGAACATCTTCCATTTGAATATTTTGATAAATCTCTAAGTGTATTTAAAATCTATTCGGATAGACTTTTTATCACTTTGCCAAGATATAAAACCTGGTTTGGTTTGTCGGGTTTTGTGAGGCTGCCTAAAATCGACAAAATATTTAGCATAGGTTTTGAGATGAAAAGGAAGAAAGACATGAATGAAGGGCATTGTCATTTTTGGGAAATTGGTTCAAGTCAGGAAACATCATTGGCAAATATCAAGCGGATAATTGAACAGTACTACAAAATGACAAGGAATGGCTCATTTGAGTTGAATCGTTACCATGAGTTTATGGTTTGTGATGGCTGATGGTGATATAATCTCTTTTTAGATAAGTGCTCAGGTAGAAAAAAAGCGGGGTTCATGCCAGCAATTTACACCCACCGGTGCCTTCGGCACTATCTTGACGGGCAGAAAGAACGGCCTGGTTACCCAGGTATCATCATCTAATTTTGTGCAATTGGCTGGATTTTGAAAAACATATTGAATTTTGTGTATTCTGGTTGTCTTTTTATTTTCAAGCTCCGTCAGGGAACAAGTTCAGCCCAGAAACACGTTCATTGGCCCTGACGGGAACCCACAGATTCTGCTGAGGAACCTAAAATTTACCAAGTGACTGGTGCTGGTTCGATCGAGAGACTGAAAAAAATTCAATTGTTCGCCTGGCGAATTAGTGTTTTATGAATAATGAATTAAAACGAATATTGTTTTTGTCTGGGATAGATTTTAAGGAAAAATCTATTCAAGTTATCAGAAAAACCCCGGAGGCATACGCTGCAGCTGGTTGGAATGTTGATTATGTGGTTGCAAGA
>Ga0180007_10006267_pt1 | contig 11686 bp, 8 predicted proteins | sample MM_PC_MetaG_FD_121122 | JGI IMG/M metagenome (GOLD analysis project Ga0180007, IMG submission 121122) | Groundwater microbial communities from the Aspo Hard Rock Laboratory (HRL) deep subsurface site, Sweden - MM_PC_MetaG | ecosystem: Environmental > Aquatic > Deep subsurface > Groundwater...
TCATGGCCAAGGCAAAGTTTGAGCGAAACAAGCCGCATTGTAACGTTGGCACGATCGGCCACATCGACCACGGCAAGACCACGTTGACGGCCGCGATTACCAAATGCCTTTCCACCCGTGGGGGGGCCAGCTTCGTGGCGTTCGACGAGATCGACAAAGCGCCTGAGGAGCGCGAGCGCGGCATCACCATCGCCACGGCGCACGTGGAGTATGAGACGGCCAACCGTCACTACGCCCACGTTGACTGCCCTGGTCACGCGGACTACATCAAGAACATGATCACCGGCGCGGCCCAGATGGACGGCGCTATTTTGGTGGTCGGCGCGGACGACGGCCCCATGCCCCAGACCCGTGAGCACATCCTGCTCGCGCGTCAGGTGGGCGTGCCCGCCGTCGTGGTGTTCTTGAACAAGGTGGACATGGTCGACGACGAGGAGCTCATCGAGCTGGTGGAGCTGGAGCTTCGCGAGCTTCTGGACAAGTACGAGTTCCCTGGCGACGACACCCCCATCGTCAAGGGCAGCGCGCTGAAGGCCCTGAACTGCGGCTGCGGCAAGGCGGATTGCCCGGACTGCGCGCCGATCTTCGAGCTGATGCAGGCGGTGGACGATTTCATTCCCCAGCCGGTTCGCCAGATCGACCTTCCGTTCCTGATGCCCATCGAGGACGTGTTCAGCATCTCCGGCCGCGGCACCGTGGTAACGGGGCGTATCGAGCGCGGCCAGGTTAAGATCGGCGACGAGGTCGAGATCGTGGGCATCAAGGACACCACCAAGACGGTTTGCACCGGGGTGGAGATGTTCCGCAAGATTTTGGACTCCGGCGAGGCGGGCGACAACATCGGCGCCCTGCTGCGCGGTGTCAAGCGCGACGACGTTGAGCGCGGCCAGGTTTTGGCCAAGCCGGGCTCTATCAAGCCGCACACCCGTTTCAAGGCCGAGGTTTACGTGCTGAGCAAGGAGGAGGGTGGTCGTCACACTCCTTTCTTCAACGGCTATCGCCCTCAATTCTACTTCCGGACCACTGACGTGACCGGGGTGGTGGACTTGCCCGAGGGTGTGGAGATGGTGATGCCGGGTGACAACGTGGCCATTGAGGCCAACCTGATCACCCCGATCGCCATGGAAAAAGAACTTCGCTTCGCCATCCGTGAAGGCGGTCGTACCGTCGGCGCGGGCGTGGTCAGCGAAATCATCGAGTAGCGGGAGCAATCATGCCACGCGACATAATCCAACTGGTGTGCTCCCAGTGCAAGCGCAAGAACTACAGCACAACCAAGAATAAACGGCGCACCCCCGACAAACTCGAGTTCAAGAAGTACTGCCGCTTCTGCGGCAGCCACACCTTGCACCGAGAGGGTAAGTAGATTTTCATGTATGGTTGCAGGCCTGTAGCTCAACTAGGCTAGAGCGTCGGACTCCAAATCCGAAGGCTGGGGGTTCGATTCCCTCCAGGCCTGCCAAATTTTCAAAAGTCCTCCGCGCCGATTGGTCGGCGGGAGGCGGGTCTCGAGGCGGGAGAGATTCAAAAGCGGACGGCGGGCATTTTGCCAAAGTCCAGTGTAAGTTTATCGCCTTTGGCGGTGCACCCTGCGCCAGGGGATGCGCGGTCGAAGGCTCTTAGTGCTTGTGGCGGGAGGGCCCGCGCCGGCCGCCGGGGAAGTTTTGATGGCCACTAAAAAACCGAAAGCCCAAAAGCCCGCTACCGCGGTAAAGCCTGTGAAGCGTCAGGCCAAGCCGGCCAAGAAGGCTGTGGCCGCCAAGGCGGCCCAGACCCCTGGGGCGTGGGACCGCGCCATGCAGTTTCTGCGGGAAGTGGTTCAGGAGCTAAAGCGGGTCACTTGGCCTTCGCGCCGCCAGACCATTTCCACCACCGGCGTGGTCTTGGCTTTGGTGATTTTGGTTTCCATCTTCCTGGGGGTGGTCGACTTCGCCCTTTCCAGGCTGGTCAGGCTGATAATCGGTTAGGGGGAAACGTGGCCAAGAATTGGTACATCGTCCATACCTACTCTGGGTTTGAAAACAAGGTGCGCGACGCCCTGTTGGAGCGCATCAAGAGCCATGGCTTGACCGACTACTTCGGCCAGGTCCTGGTGCCCATGGAGAAGGTGGTGGAGATGGTCAAGGGCCAGCGCCGCGAGTCGCAGCGCAAGTTCTACCCCGGCTACATCGTGGTGGAGATGGAGATAAACGACGAAACCTGGCACCTGGTCAAGAACACGGCCAAGGTAACCGGTTTCGTGGGCGGCAACGAAACCCGCCCCACTCCCATCACCGAAGATGAAGTGGCCCGCCTGATGAACCAGATGGCCGAAGGCGCCAAGCAACCCAAGCCCAAGTATTCCTTCGCCGAGGGCGACGAGGTGCGGGTGATCGACGGCCCCTTCAACAACTTTAACGGCACCGTGGAGGAGGTCTCCCCCGAGAAGGGCAAGTTGAGGGTGCTCATCAGCATCTTCGGCCGGGCCACCCCCGTGGAGCTGGAGTTCGTGCAGGTCTCCAAGATATAAGCCCCCGGCCCAGCGCGCCGGTGACAAAGAGGTGATTTCATGGCTAAGAAAGTCGTTGCCAACATAAAGCTGCAAATTCCCGCGGGCAAAGCCAACCCCAGCCCGCCGGTGGGCCCGGCCCTTAGCCCCCACGGGGCCAACATCATGGAGTTCTGCAAGGCTTTCAACGCTCGGACCCAGAACGAGGGCGACACCATCATCCCGGTGGTGATCACCGTCTACGCCGACCGCAGCTTCTCCTTCATCACCAAGACCCCGCCGGCGGCGGTGCTCCTGCGCAAGGCCGCGGGTGTCCCCAAGGGCTCGGGCGTGCCCAACAAGGAGAAGGTCGGCAAGATCGCCATGGCCAAGGTCAGGGAGATCGCCGAGCTGAAAATGAAGGATTTGAACACCCGGGACCTGGATCAGGCAGTGCGCACCATCATGGGCACCGCCCGCTCCATGGGCTTGGAAGTGATTCGTTAAACGGCCCCTTACACATCTAGAGCCCGTGGAGGCCTGGCCAGGCCGAGTGCACACGGCGCTCCGCAACCATGACGGAGAGTGATTATGGCCAAGCATGGCAAAAATTTCGCCGGTGCCCGCGAGAATATAGACCGCGAGACCCGTTACACTTTCGTTGAGGGCCTGGAAATGGCCCTAAAGGCCAAGTACGCCAAGTTCGACGAGACCGTCGACGTGGCGGTTCGCCTGGGTGTTGACCCCCGCCACGCCGACCAGATGGTGCGCGGCACGGTGGTGCTGCCCAACGGAACCGGTAAAACGGTGAAGGTCCTGGTTTTCGCTAAGGGCGAGAAGGAAAAGGAAGCCACCGACGCCGGGGCCGACTTCGTGGGCAGCGACGACCTGGTGGAAAAGATCACCGGCGGCTGGACCGACTTCGACCGCGCCATCGCCACCCCGGACATGATGGCCACCGTGGGCAAGCTGGGCAAGATCCTGGGCCCCCGCGGCCTGATGCCCAACACCAAGAGCGGCACCGTGACCTTCGATTTGGCCAAGGCCATCAGCGAGGTCAAGGCCGGCAAGATCGAGTTTAGGGTGGACAAGGGCGGCGTGGTCCACGCGCCCATCGGCAAGTCCAGCTTCGGCACGGAAAAGCTTCTGGTCAACCTGACCGCCCTGGTGGAAAAGCTCATCCGCATGAAGCCCGCCAGCAGCAAGGGCACCTACCTGAAGGGCATCACCCTGTCCACCACCATGGGCCCGGGCATCAAGCTGGACACCGCCGAGACCAAGACTCTGGGCGTTAAGTAAAGATTTTACGGCGGATTTTCCGCCGAGACGTATAGACATAGGGTAAACCAAAACTGGACCTGTCACGCGGGATTCAGAGAAAGCAGGTGGCCTTCGGGCCTTAAGGCTCTTTAGGGAGCGCCCGCCGAGACCGAAGCTGGGCAGGTGACGCAAAGACGTTCACGATCCGGTGCCAAGGTTCTGATACCAAGGCCGGTCCAGGAAACCCGCAAAGGAGGTGGAATCACGTGAACCGCGAGCAAAAAGAAGCTGTCGTCTCCCAGGTGAGCGAACGGCTGTCCCGCGCGCGGGCCGTGGTCTTGACCGACTTCCGGGGCCTAAAAGTGGAGCAGATGACCGAACTTCGGCAGCAGCTCCGCGAAAAGGGCCTGGACTACATGGTGGTCAAGAACACGCTGTTGCGCCTGGCCTCTTCCGGCACGCCCACCGAGGCTCTGCTGGAAGGGCTGGAGGGGCCCAACGGAATGGCCGTGGGCTACGACGACCCGGTGGACCTGGCCAAGGTCCTCATCGAGTTCGTCAAGACCAACCCCAAGTTGGAGGTCCGCAAGGGCCTGCTCGAGGGTAAGGTCATCGATTCGGCTCAGGTCGAGGCACTGTCCAAGCTGCCCAGCCGCGAAGTGCTGCTGGCCCAGCTCCTGGGCACCATGAACGCGGTGCCGCGAGGTCTGGTCACGGTTATGGCCGGTATCGTGCGCAGCCTGCTGAACGTGCTCAAGGCAATCGAAGATCAAAAGGCCGAGGCGGCTTAGCCCCCGGCCCGGCGAAACGTTTATTTGCGTTGGCCGGCCGGGTGCCGGCTCCATTGAAAGGATTAGATAAGTCATGGCAGATATCACCAAAGCGGACGTCATCGAGTTCGTTAAGAATATGTCGGTCTTGGAGCTCAGCGAGCTCGTCAAGGAAATGGAAGAGGTCTTCGGCGTGAGCGCGGCCGCTCCCATGGCCATGGCGGCGATGCCCATGGGCGGCGGCGAGGCTGCGGAGGCAGAGGAGCAGACCGAGTTCGACGTGATCTTGGAGGCGGCCGGCGACAAGAAGATCCAGGTGATCAAGGTCGTGCGGGCCCTCACCGGCCTGGGCCTCAAGGAGGCCAAGGAACTGGTGGACGGCGCTCCCAAGGCGGTGAAGGAAGGCGTGGACAAGGCTGAAGCCGAGAGCGTCAAGGCCCAGTTGGAAGAGGCCGGCGCTTCTGTGGCGATCAAGTAGGTTTCCTTCGCCGAAAAAGCAAACCACCCCTGCTCCGCACCCCGGCGGCCTCATGAGGCCCCGGGGGCGGAGGCGGGTTATATAGGGCGAATCCCGGTGGTTCCGGGCCGTGACCAAGGCACGCACGGCCCCGGGGCCGCCGTGCGTCCGTGGCCCCCTGCCCCGGGGCGCGGCAGCGCAAAGGTCCTTTTTCCTAGGCTTCGGGCTCTGCCCGCCAAGGAGATTTCATGAGCCAGGCGACCAACGGCAATTACACGGTCCGCAAAAACTTCGGCAAGATCTCCAAGATCGTTGAAATCCCTAACCTCATCGACATGCAGAAGCAGTCCTACGAGCGCTTTCTGCAGAAGGAGGTCACCCACGAGCAAAGGCGCGACGTGGGGTTGCAAGGGGTGTTCAAGAGCGTCTTCCCCATACGCGACTTCTCCGGCACCTCTTCGCTGGAGTTTGTAAGCTATACGTTCGGGGAGGTCAAGTACGATGTTGACGAGTGCCTGGCCCGTGGCATGACCTACGAGGCGCCGCTGAAGCTCACCGTGCGCCTGGTGGTCTACGACATGGACAAGGAGACCGAGACCCAGTCCATCCGCGACATCAAGGAGCAGGAGATATTCTTCGGCACCTTGCCCTTGATGACCGCCCGGGGCACCTTCATCGTAAACGGCACCGAGCGGGTGGTGGTCAGCCAGCTGCACCGCAGCCCGGGCATCTTCCTGGACCACGACAAGGGCCGCACCCACTCCAGCGGCAAGCTCCTTTATTCGGCGCGCATCATCCCCCTCAGGGGCTCCTGGATCGACCTTGAGTTCGACCACAAGGACATCCTCTATGTGCGCATCGACCGCCGCCGCAAGTTCCCGGTAACCTTGCTCCTCAAGGCCCTGGGCTACAGCGCCCAAGAGCTTTTGGACATGATGTACCGGCACGACGTCTATGAGATGGACGACGACAAGCTCTACCGCAAGGTGCACCTGGAAATGCTCATGGGCCGCGAGGCCTCCAAGGAGATCAAGGACCCCGAGACCGGCAAGACCCTGGTGCGCGAGGGCCGCAAGATGACCCGCCGGGCGGTCAAGCGCCTGGACGAGTGCCAGGTGGGCCGCATCGAGGTGTCCGAGGCCGAGCTCATCGGCCGCTACGCCGCCTCCGACTTGGCCGATCCGGTCACCGGCGAGCTGATCGTGGGCCTCAACCAGCCCATCACCGAGGACACCATCAGCAAGATGCGCGCCGCGGGCGTGGGCCACGTGCCGGTGCTGTTCATCGACGGGGTCAACGTATCCAGCAGCTTCCGCGACACCCTGGAGCTGGACAAGGTTGAAGAGACCGACGAAGCCATCGTGGACATCTACCGCAAGCTTCGCCCCTCCAACCCGCCCACCCTGGAGGTGGCCCGCACCTTCTTCCACAATCTTTTCTTCAGTTCGGAGCACTACGACCTCTCCGCCGTGGGCCGCCTGAAGATGAACTTGCGCCTGGGCCTGGACGTTCCCGAGGACGAGCGCACCCTGCGCCGCGAAGACATCATGACCGCGGTCAAGGAGCTGATCCACCTCAAGGACACCGAGGGCCCGGTGGACGACATCGACCACCTGGGCAACCGCCGGGTGCGCGCCGTGGGCGAGCTGCTTGAGAACCAGTATCGCATCGGCCTGGTGCGCATGGAGCGGGCCATCAAGGAGCGCATGAGCCTGCAGGAGATCGAGGCGCTGATGCCCCACGATCTCATCAACTCCAAGCCGGTCAGCGCGGTGGTCAAGGAGTTCTTCGGCACCAGCCAGCTCAGCCAGTTCATGGATCAGAACAACCCCCTGAGCGAGGTGACTCACAAGCGCCGCCTCAGCGCCCTGGGCCCCGGCGGCCTCACCCGCGAGCGGGCCGGCTTCGAGGTGCGCGACGTGCACTCCACCCACTACGGCCGCATCTGCCCCATCGAGACCCCGGAGGGTCCCAACATCGGCCTGATCGTGAGCCTGTCCACCTACGCCCGGGTCAATGACTACGGCTTCATCGAGACCCCCTACCGCACCGCGGGCGGGGGCAAGGTGAACAAGGAGGTCAAGTTCCTGAGCGCCCTGGAAGAGGGTAGCCACGCCATCGCCCAGGCCAACGCGCCCCTGGACTCCAAGGGCCGTTTCGTCAACGACATCGTCAACGCCCGCCGCGAGGGCGAGCCCATGATGGTGAGCCCGGAGGACGTGGAGTACATGGACGTCAGCCCCAACCAGCTGGTGTCGGTGGCCGCCTCCATGGTGCCCTTCCTGGAAAACGACGACGCCAACCGCGCCCTCATGGGCTCCAACATGCAGCGCCAGGCGGTGCCCTTGCTGCGCACCGACGCCCCCTTGGTGGGCACGGGCATGGAGCCGGTGGTGGCCCGCGACTCCGGGGTGTGCGTGGTGGCCGAGGCCGACGGCGTAATCAACGACGTGGACGCCGGGCGCATCGTGGTGCGCTACGACGAGCCGCTGACCGCCGAGGCCCACAGCCAGGTGAAGATCTACAAGCTCATCAAGTTCCGCCGCAGCAACCAGAACACCTGCACCAGCCAGAAGCCCATCGTCAATCGCGGCCAGCGGGTGATCAAAGGCCAGATTCTGGCCGATGGCCCGGCGGTGGACATGGGCGAACTGGCCCTGGGCCAGAACATCATGGTGGCCTTCATGAGCTGGGGCGGCTTCAACTACGAGGACTCCATCCTCATCTCCGAGCGCATCGTCAAGGACGACATCTTCACCTCGGTGCACATCGAGGAGTTCGAGACGGTGGCCCGGGACACCAAGCTGGGCAAGGAAGAGATCACCCGCGACATCCCCAACGTGGGCGAGGAAGCCCTCAGGAACCTGGACGAGAGCGGCATCATCCGCATCGGCGCGGAGATCAACGCCGGCGACATCCTGGTGGGCAAGATCACCCCCAAGGGCGAAACCCAGCTCAGCCCCGAGGAAAAACTGCTGCGGGCCATCTTCGGCGAAAAGGCCGGGGACGTGAAAGACACCAGCCTTCGGGTTCCCCCCGGAGTGGAGGGCATCGTCATCGACGCCCGGGTGTTCTCGCGCAAGGGCATCGAAAAGGACGAGCGCGCCCAGTCCATCGAGGACGAAGAGGTGAGCCGTCTCATCAAGGACCAGAACGACGAGGTCCACATCATCCACCGCAACGCCTTCGACGAGTTGCGGCGCCTGGTCACCGGCACCTCCCTGGCCGCGCCCATCAAGGACGACAAGGGCAAGGTGGTGCTGAAAAAGGGCGACGTCGACCTGGAGCTGCTCAAGGGCGTGCCCCTCAAGTACCTCAGGGACATGGAGTTGGCCGGGGTCAGCGAAAAGGTCCAGCGCGACCTGGAGCGGCTCATCGACGGCTACCTGGAGCAGGTGGACATGATCCGCGGCGCCACCGAGGAAAAGATCAGCCGCCTGCGCAAGGGCGACGAGCTTCCTCCCGGCGTCATCAAGATGGTCAAGGTCTACGTGGCCATGAAGCGCAAGCTCTCCGTGGGCGACAAGATGGCCGGACGCCACGGCAACAAGGGCGTGGTCAGCCGCATCCTGCCCGAGGAGGACATGCCCCACTTCGCCGACGGCACCCCCGTGGACCTGGTTTTGAACCCCCTGGGCGTGCCCAGCCGCATGAACGTGGGCCAGGTTTTGGAGACCCACTTGGGTTGGGCCTCCAAGGAGCTGGGCTACCGGGTGCGCGAGCTGGTGGAATCCCTGGGCGAACACCGCGAAAAGACCAAGAAGGCCCGCGTCAAGGAGATCAAGGATCTTCTGGGCAAGGTCTACTCCAAGGACGAATACAACGAAGCCACCGCGGGCCTGGACGAAGACGGGATCATGGAACTGGGCAAAGAGCTGAGCTACGGCGTGCCCATGGCCACCCCGGTGTTCGACGGCGCCAGCGAAGAAGAGATTCGCGACCTGCTCAACTTGGCCGGAGTGCATGACACCGGCCAGTCCTGGCTCATCGACGGCCGCACCGGCGATCGCTTCGACCGTGAGGTCACGGTGGGCATCATGTACATGCTCAAACTCCACCACCTGGTGGACGACAAAATACACGCGCGTTCCATCGGCCCCTACTCCCTGGTTACCCAGCAGCCCCTGGGCGGCAAGGCCCAGTTCGGCGGCCAGCGCTTGGGCGAGATGGAGGTCTGGGCCATGGAAGCCTACGGCGCGGCCTACTCCCTGCAGGAGTTCCTCACCGTCAAAAGCGACGACGTGGCGGGCCGCACCCGCATGTATGAAAAGATAGTCAAGGGCGAGAACAATCTTGAGGCCGGACTTCCCGAAAGCTTCAACGTCTTGGTCAAGGAGCTGCAGGCCCTTTGCTTGGACATGGAGCTCATCGAGAAAAAAGAACTGACCACGGCCCTAGACTAAAGGAGATATCCCTTGGAAGATCTCTACAGCTACTTCGCCAAGCCCAAAGACCCCCTGAGCTTCGACGCCGTCCAGATTTCCCTGGCCAGCCCGGAGAAAATCAGCGCATGGTCTTTCGGCGAGGTTAAAAAGCCCGAGACCATCAACTACCGCACCTTCAAGCCGGAGCGGGACGGCCTGTTCTGCGCCAAGATATTCGGACCCACCAAGGACTACGAGTGCAACTGCGGCAAGTACAAGCGCATGAAGCACCGCGGCGTGGTCTGCGAAAAGTGCGGCGTCGAGGTCATCCAGTCCAAGGTGCGCCGCGAGCGCATGGGCCATATCGACTTGGCCAGCAGCGTGGCCCACATCTGGTTCCTAAAGTCCCTGCCCTCCAAGGTGGGCAACCTTCTGGACTTGACCCTCAAGGAGCTGGAAAAGGTCCTGTACTTCGAGTCCTACATCATGTTGGACGAGGGCGAGAGCGGCGTGGCCAAGGGCACCATGGTGCCCGAGGACAAGTACCGCCAGCTCATCGAGGAATTCGGCAGCCGCTTCCGGGCGGGCATCGGAGCCGAGGCGGTCAAGGAAATGCTCTCGGACCTGGACCTGGACAAGCTCTGGGACGAGCTCCGGGTGGAGATGATGGAGACCGCCAGCGAGGCCAAGCGCAAGAAGCTCTCCAAGCGGCTCAAGGTCATCGACGCCTTCAAGAACTCCATCAACAAGCCCGAGTGGATGATCATGGACATCATCCCCGTGCTTCCCCCGGACCTGCGCCCCTTGGTTCCCCTGGACGGCGGCCGCTTCGCCACCAGCGACCTTAACGACCTGTACCGCCGGGTGATCAACCGCAACAACCGCCTGCGCCGGCTCAACGAGTTGGCCGCGCCGGACATCATCATCCGCAACGAAAAGCGCATGCTGCAAGAGGCGGTGGACGTCCTGTTCGACAACGGCCGCCGGGGCAAGACCATCACCGGCCCCAACAAGCGCCCCCTCAAGAGCCTGAGCGACATGCTCAAGGGCAAGCAGGGCCGCTTCCGCCAGAACCTGTTGGGCAAGCGCGTGGACTACTCCGGCCGTTCGGTCATCGTCATCGGCCCGGACCTTCGTCTGCACCAGTGCGGCCTGCCCAAGAAAATGGCCCTGGAGCTGTTCAAGCCCTTTATCTACAACCGCTTGGAGGTAAAGGGCCTGGTCACCACCATCAAGGGCGCCAAGAAGATGGTGGAGCGCGAGACCGCCGAGGTGTGGGACACCCTGAGCGAGGTGGTGCGCGAGTACCCGGTGCTGCTCAACCGCGCCCCCACCCTGCACCGCTTGGGCATCCAGGCCTTTGAGCCCCTGTTGGTGGAAGGCAAGGCCATCCAGCTTCACCCGCTGGTCTGCCAGGCCTACAACGCCGACTTCGACGGCGACCAGATGGCCGTGCACATCCCGCTGAGCATCGAGGCCCAGATCGAGGCCAGGGTGCTCATGATGAGCACCAACAACATCCTGAGCCCGGCCAACGGCCAGCCCATCATCGTACCCAACCAGGACATCGTGCTGGGCCTGTACTACATGACCCGCGAGCGGCCCCTGGTCCAAGGCGAGGGCAAGATATTCTCCGACGAGGCCGAGGTCATCATGGCCTACGACGCCGAGGCGGTTAGCCTGCACGCGGCCATCGAGGTTCGCATCAAGGGCCGGCGCATGCGCACCACCGTGGGCCGGGTAATCCTGTCCCAGGTGCTGCCCGAGGAGTTGGGCTTCGACGCGGTGAACCTGGTCATGGACAAGAAGGCCCTCAAGAACCTGGTGGGCCAGTGCTACCGCACCGCTGGCACCAAGGCCACGGTCATCCTTTCCGACCGCCTCAAGGACATGGGCTACAAGTTCGCCACCAAGAGCGGGCTGAGCATCTGCGTGGCCGACATGGTGATCCCCCAGCGCAAGCAGGGCATCATCGACCAGGCCATGGCCGAGGTGCAGGAGATCGAGAAGCAGTACAAGGACGGCATCATCACCGACGGCGAGAAGTACAACAAAGCCGTGGACATCTGGGCCAAGGCCACCGAGGACGTGGCCCGGGAGATGATGGAGGAGATCTCCACCGACGTGGTTTCCTCCCCCGATGGCCAGGAAGTCACCACCGACAGCTTCAACCCCATCTACATGATGGCCGACTCCGGCGCCCGTGGCTCCAAGGACCAGATGAAGCAGCTGGCCGGCATGCGCGGTCTGATGGCCAAGCCCTCCGGCGAGATCATCGAGACCCCCATCACCGCCAACTTCCGCGAGGGGCTGACGGTGCTGCAGTACTTCAGCTCCACCCACGGCGCCCGCAAGGGTCTGGCCGACA
>Ga0180007_10006268_pt1 | contig 11685 bp, 10 predicted proteins | sample MM_PC_MetaG_FD_121122 | JGI IMG/M metagenome (GOLD analysis project Ga0180007, IMG submission 121122) | Groundwater microbial communities from the Aspo Hard Rock Laboratory (HRL) deep subsurface site, Sweden - MM_PC_MetaG | ecosystem: Environmental > Aquatic > Deep subsurface > Groundwater...
CTCACCACCAACCAGCACTTTTACCATTGGCAGGACCTATTGACCCGCATGGTAAAAGGGGAACTTGACACCGCTCCTGCCTGGGCCCAAAACCTTGCCAAAGAATGGCTGACCCGAAGGCTCGATGAAAAATAAATCGATGAAAAAAGGCAAAGGGGCACAATGACCAAAAATAAGACCACCCTTCTGATAACCGATTCCGGCCTGGGAGGCCTGTCTGTTTTTGCCGATATTGCCAGCCAATTAAGGAAAAAGGCGCCCTTTGAAGAGATCAAGCTGGTCTATTTCAATGCATGGCCTTTTCCGGACAAGGGGTATAATCATTTCCCGGATATGGCGGCCAAAGCCATTGTTTTCAACAATGCCCTGGAGGCCATGGCAACCTATACCCCGGATTCTATCCTCATTGCCTGCAACACCCTGTCGGTGATCTATCCCTTTACCGACTTTTCCCGCAAAACAAATTCCCTTGTAACCGGTATTGTGGACCATGGGGTAAACCTGGTTTATGAACACCTGATCCAGACACCGGGCAGCCGGGTGGTCATCTTTGGGACCCCCACCACCACTGACGCTAAAACCCATAAAAAAGCATTGGTAAAAATGGGCATCGCACCTGAAAGAATCATCAACCAGGGGTGTATCAACCTGGCCGGAAAAATTGAACGGGATCCCTTTGGCCAGGAGGTTGCCCAAATGATCGAAGCCAATGCAAAACAAGCCGCCTCAAAATTGGGGCCTGTCACAGAAACGGTATTTGCCGCCCTTTGCTGCACCCATTTTGGATATTGCAGCGACCTTTTTTCCACCAGCCTTGCCCGCCATACCGGTCACAAGGTGTTTAGCCTGAACCCCAACACCCGAATGGGCCAGCTGGACCAGGTTTGGCCAATGAATCATATGAAAATGACCGATTTAGCAAAAGCGGCCCCCCAATTTCCTTTCCCTAAAATTGAGATGGAAATTGTATCCCGGGTGGAGTGGGAACAGACACGGATCACGGCCTATGAACGGCTGCTCAAGGATGTTTCCCCCCAAACGGTCAAGGCACTCAAACAATACACCTGGAACAAAAATCTGTTCCAGGTTGATTAAATACGAAAACAAATCAGGAGAAAAATGAAAAAAATACTATTGATCACAGGACCCGCCGGTGACGCCCAAGGATGGGGAGATATCAAAGTGACTGAGGAAGTCTGCAAAGCCATCAAGGCATCCGGCAAAGATGCCGAAATCGCATTTGTTTCATCAATGGCCGAATTTCACACCGCCATTGAAACCAAAAAATTTGATATCGCCTGGAGTGCCCTCTACCACATCTCCGGCAAATCCGAGACCATCGGGATGGGCAACGGAGATGAAAAATGGCTGGCAGATATCCTTGATGACCGCAAGATACCCTATATCGGACCCAATGCGGCCACCATGAAGGCCTTGATACACAAGACCACCACCCACAAACTCATGGATGCCGCAGGGATCCCCGTGCCCTACCATTACCAGATTGAAAAGGGAGCACCCATGCCCACCATCGCCTTCCCCGCCTTTGTAAAACCCAGCTATGAATCCAGATCCGTGGGGATAAGCGACAACTCGGTGGTTGAAACACCAGAGGCCCTGGAAAAACAGGTGGCCTATATCCACAGGGAATTTGACCAACCGGCCCTGGTGGAAGAATATCTGCCCGGCCAGGAATATACCGTCCTCATGCTGGGCAATGGAGAACTCCAGGAATTTCTTCCCGGCAGAGTGGACGTGGATGCCGCCCTGTTTGGCAAATACCCCATCTTAAGAGCGGAGCTGCGGGGAGTGGGCGCCACCCGAATCAACCCCACCAACACCCGCACAAAAGAAGCCATTGATATCACCCGTCAGGCCATGAAAGCCCTCAACTGCCTGGACCATGTCAGGGCGGACATGCGCCTGGATGCCAAGGGCAAGCTCAAAATCATCGAACTCAATGGAATTCCCGGGTTAAAACCCCTGAAAAGCTGGAGTCCCCAGATATTTACCATGCACCACCCTTCAGCCCTGGGGCCCATGGAAGACTATCGGCAGTTGATTGATCTCATTGTCACCTCGGCATTAACCCGGCACCATCTGATCTGATAAAAATACCCGGCTGGCACATCCATCAAAAGGGGGGAAACAAAAAGTAATTGTTTCCCCCTGAACAATAGCGGCTTAAAAAAGTCGTGCCTACCCGCCCCAAAAATCACCCGGATACATTTTCCTTTTTCAAATCAAGCCAGGCATTTTTTTCCTTAAAATCTTACTTGCAAATACTGAGCATTTAACCAACCCCCTTTATTTGCAAGGCAATATTTACTCCTTTTTATTGGTACGAAAATTGCAAAATCAGTGAAAAGATACTAAATATTATTGGAAAGGTAAAAAAATGACCCTGATTAACAATACCGTAAATAATCCATACTATACCGCCAATGGAAGACTCACCAGCACTACCCCGGTGACATCCACGGAAATAACAACGGAAAAAGAGACAAAACCATCGGCACCGACCGGGGACAGGGTTACGCTTTCCAAAGGGGTAGCCGAGGCAAGGACAAGGGAAGCCATGGGACTGAATCCCACGGGCCGTCTTACGTTGAATGATTTTAAAACCGCGGCTGAAAACCAGGAAAAAATCGTGGACTCAACGCTCACCTCTTTGATAAAAGAGCTGGGTGTTGATGAAAATCAGAAAATTAGTTTTTCCCTGAATGAGAAAGGAGGCATCACCATAAACGAAAAGTTTCCCCAAAAAACAAAAATGGAAAAAATCTTAAATGAGGACATGGAATTTTCACTGACATTTAATCGTCTGAGCGCAAACACTGAGATTTTAGATTTCACCAAAAGTTTTCAGTCCAACAAAACAAGTCTTGCAGACTTCATGAATTCCGATTCTGATTCTGACTGGAGCAATCTAACCTCTCTTGCATCTGAATACTCGAAAATAAAATCCAGTGACAATTCCCTTTCAACCCTGCTCGGAATCAGCAGAAAAGAAGTGCCCTATACCTTCACCCATGACCCAGGCAAAACGGTCGATTAAATAAAATCGATCCGGGTGTTCGCTCAACCCGGACCGTTAAAGCATCAGTTCCCATCGGGGCGCGATTGCATTAAATTATCGAATGCTATTAAAAATTGCTTGTCTTTTAGCTATAAATAGGTTTTCATTGAAACCCGGTATTCATAGCCATGCATTGCCAGCTGATTTATCAGTTTGCTTTCGCAGGGAGACGATGAAACAAGAGATATTGGGACAAAAGACAGCATGACCACAGACGTTGACCGGGAAATCTATGTGGAGATTGAGCGAACCAAAATTCTTGTGAAAAATCTCTTCACGAGCATGCCCTCCACTCTCATCAATTCCATAATTCTGGTCATCGTTCTTTGGGATATAATCCCAAAACCCCACCTGGTCATCTGGTGCTTAACCAATATTTCCTTTGTCCTGGTTCGGTATGTGGTGATCGGTTTTTACCGGCGAGGCTTCAGACAAGACAACTACCGTCTCTGGCAAAGGGTGTTGCGCCTCTCCTTTATTATTGCCGGACTTTTGTTCGGATCAGCCGGGCTCTTTTTTATAAATACCGACCAGCTTGCCTACATGATTTTCCTTTATTTTATTATGGGGGGGATGGTTGCCGGCAGCCTTGGTTCCTATCACAACAACCTGTCCATGTTTTTTTCCTATTCCATAACTGTCTTTTTTATTCCCACCCTTATCCTATTTACCCTTGGAACCGAGATCACAAATGCCATGGCAATTCTTGGGCTGATATTTTTTACCCTCATGTCGGTTAACGCCAAGCGGATGAACACTGATTTAAGGGTGTTCCTTGTATTGCGCTATGATAACGATTTACTGATTGAACAACTCAACAGGGAAAAACTCCATACGGAAACCCTTAACCAAGAGCTGGTGATGAAAAACAAAGCGCTCCAAAGAATCTCCAGAATCGATGCCTTGACCGGCCTTAAAAACAGACATTACCTCTTTGATGTTTTAAAACCAAGGGTTGAAAATGAAATTAATTCCCTGTGGATGGGAAAAACCGATTTGAACAAAAGGAAGCAATCTAAATTAAGTGGTTATGGCGTTATCAGCATTGATCTCGACCACTTCAAAAAGGTAAACGACACCTATGGACACGATTCCGGCGACATGGTGCTCAAGCAGTTCAGCCAGATACTTTGTGAAACGGTCCGGCAGGATGATGTGATTAGTCGCGTTGGGGGTGAAGAGTTTATTATCATCCTGAAGGATACCGAGGAAACCAATCTCTCCATCCTTGCCGAAAAGATCCGGCTCCATGTGGAAAACTCGATCTTTCAGGTGACCGACAACCGTGAGGTCAGGATAACCTGCTCCCTGGGCGTGATTTTCTATCCCTTTTTCAAACATCATCCCGGCGACATAGGGGTCAAGCATGTTTTTTATCTGGTGGATAAGGCCCTCTATATTGCAAAGGAAAACGGTCGTAACCTTGTGGTTAAGGTGGTCTGTTCCGAACGTGACAGCCGCGATGAAAACCTTTTAAAATCGATCACCCAGGATCTGAACAAAGCCATCGATACCGGGCAGATTCTATTTGAGTTCTGATCGAAGTTCAATGGGATGATAAAAAAAGAGCCCTACACCACACCGTTTAAAGTCGTCGCAAAGGCATTTTTCAGTATATCATTGATCAATTGGTCCACCGCGTCCCCCATGGTTTTCAGTGCCCCGTAGGCCGGAGTTTCCCGTTCCTCGGCGTCTTCTTTGTTTTTCAAAAGCTGATCAAACAAGGCCGTCAGGGGTTGCTGGGCCTTGGCCAGCAGCTTTTCCTCCTGCTTCTCTATCAGCTGGGCCATCTTCTCAAAGAAACTGTCCACCGGCAGGGACCTCTGGGAATTTTCACCAACGGTTCCCTGGGCAGGATTTGGACCCGACAAAGGTCCATGGGAGGTTGATCTTGTTTCTTCGGACACAGAATAGGACCGCTGATGGGAAATTTCAGCAGAATACATGGAAACAGAGGAATAATTGCCCATGGACATGGCCTTTTCAAATGCCTCATCCATATCCCCCTGGGCTACTTCGGCAGCGATGCTGTCCACTCCCTTGACAATGGCTTCGATATCCGCAAGTTCCTGCTCGTTTAAATCCCCCTGGACCGAAAAAGAAAACCGCTCTCCCGTGGTCAGGGTAATCTCCCGGGTGTGCTGACTTGCACGGGCACTTGCCGAATCTGTCCGGATCTCCCCCCGGCTGTTGTATTCAAAGGCATCAAGCTGTGAAAAACTATTTGAAGAAAGGGTAACAATATCCCCCTCCCGGGTTTTTATGGTCAGGCCGGTATTAAGACTCGCATAGGCATTGACAGATTGCTTCCTGGAATGACTTGAAAATTGGGAATTCTGCAGGTTGCCCCGGTCCTGTATCAGCCCTGGGGATGGGGTATCAGGTATACGGTTCATTGGATATCTCCTTTAATCGATAAAAAATAGCAATATTACGGTTCCATATAAGATTACCCATCGGCAGATTCAGGGGAAACATTAGTTAAAAGAATAGCAACCGGATTCAAAGGCTGGTATAACGAACATCATGGACACCTTTGGATTTACACAAAAAAAATTTTTAGCGCTGGCTGAAAAAAACCAGCATCGGCATCTCATTGCCTGGTTGTCGGGTTTTTATCAGAAGCTTGCCACAAACAGGGTAGAGATAACGGCCTTTGATGAGTTTTGTGCTCAATATGAGACCCTATTGGGATGGATAAATGCGCCATCGACCACTCGGCCCGACCAGGGGACACGGGGGCAGATGGAATATATTTCCGATGCCATTCAGTTCCACCGAACAGCAGCAGGCACCCCCCTTCGGGATGACACACTCCTTGGGCAGATAAGTTTGCCGGACAGAACCATACCCGGTGAACCATTGCCGGATATCCAATACCAGGTGGCCCTGGACGGGCTTCGAAGTTTGTTTAATGTGGGCGCAATTTTCAGAACCTGTGATGCAGCCGGTGTCCGGTCTGTCATTCTGGGGAACACCCTGGGCAAAGAAGACCCCCGGGTCCGGAAAACGGCCATGGGCGCCCAGGAATGGATCACCCAGGAAAAAACAAGCGACCTTGCCCAGACGCTTATGGAGAAAAAAAAACAGGGGTTTCGAATCATTGGTTTGGAAACAATTCCGGGATCAATTCCTTGCCAGGAATATACCTGGCCTTTAAAAGCAGTGTTCGTTTTCGGCAATGAAGAATACGGAATTTCTTCACACGTTTTGGGAACACTGGATGACATCGTCCACATTCCCGTGTTCGGGATAAAAAATTCTTTAAATGTGGCCAGTGCCGTGGCAGTGGTCCTTTTCCAGGCAGTTCTTTCCCTTACGCCTCAAAACTGATTTTCACCAGATATACCCCACTGCCCAGGTTGGTTTTCAGAGGGAATTTTGTTTTTTGAAACACCTTGATCATGGCCTGATTCTCGGCGAGTACCTGGGCTGTCAGTCCCTTAAGCCCTCTTTTTTGTGCCTCATCAATGAGCAATTCCAACAGATAAGAGGCAACGCCGATGTTCTGACAAGAGCTGTCAATCAAAAAGGCCACTTCTCCGAAATCGCCCCCTTCTTCCTGAATCAGCCGGGCTTCGGCAATGATTTTTCCATCCCCTTTTTTCCCGCCAAACCCGACGATGGAGAGTTCTCGTTCATAATCCACGTTCACATATTCCTGCATTTTGTCGTGGCTCATGGTCTTGATGGAATAAAAAAACCGGTAAAAAATCATTTCCCTTGAACACCGGTAGAAGAATCGCCGCATGGCTTCTTCATCCGAGGGCTTCATGGCGCGAAACCTTATGTCGGTGCCGCCTTTAAAGGTTTTTGTATAAAAAATATGGGCAGGATAAAGATGGGCGGACCGGGCCACATAAATCTGATTGGGGTAGATGATCTTCCGGTCCCGGGCCTGTTTAATCAGATCTTCTCTGTCATCGGGATGGGCGATGTCGATGATGGCCTGGGCCCTTTCCCTCAACGAGCGCCATTTGAGGGTGGCCACACCATATTCAGTGGCAAGAAAGTGGACCGATTCCTTTAACCGCAACTGATTGGCATAATTTTGAATACTGATGAGAATATTGGATTTGCCTTCCGCGTTCCGGCTGGGCATTCCGATAATGGTTCTGCCGTCGGCCGAAGCTTCAGCCCCCTTAAAAAAATCGATTCCCTCCCCGGGACCTGTGATAACCGCCCCCCGCAAGGGGAAGGCCACACTGCCCAGGATATCTGCTTTTCTTGCCTCATACATGGATACAAACTGAGAATTCTTTGCGATAAACTGGGGATTGCACACCCAGTCAATGCCCTGAAATTCCACCAACGGGTTCCGGTCAAGCCAGCGCATCAGCTTTTGGGTACCCAGGGCATAGGACGCCAGGGATTTACCCCGGAAAGGGGATTTCCGGCGATTATTCACCGCACCACAATTGACCAATTCAGCCATGGCATCGGTAAAGTAGAGGGAATGAAAGCCCAAATCCTTTTTATCGGAAAGATAAGGTACCAATGCTTCAAACATAGGCCCCATGGAATAACTGATGCAATCCCCATCCTTGATCACAGACGCCACATTGCCAGCCACCTGCTTCATCTGTTGGGAAACCTCGGGAATTTCATAGGTCACCGGCTCCCGGTCAGACCGGACCAACAGATCAAAATCCTCAATGGAAACAAAAGTATCCCCATAGGTGAAGGGCATTTTGGCATTGATCTCCCCCACGACCAAAGAGGCATTTTCCATGACTTCCCGGGCCACATCCACGGCAACCCCCAGACTGCAATACCCCGATTCATCCGGCGGGGTAATCTGGATAAAGGCCACATCCACCTGAATTCTGCGCGATTTTATGATTTGCGGAATCTCAGAGGAGTAAGCCGGAATCAGATCCACCTGGCCGGTTGCGATGGTGTCCCAGGAAACAAACCCGGAAAAAAAGGTTTTCAGCCGGTAATTGGGCGCATTGAGTTTTTCCACAGAAAGGATGGTCTCCCCCTGGACTGCCAATTGGACCAACTCAAGATCACGAATATTGTGGGTATCCACATCCAGCAATGTGGTTATCAGGGTTCTGGGGGCAGCCGGACCCGTCCCGATGAAAATAGTCATTCCCGGCTTGATGTGATTCAAAACGGTTTCAGGGGAAACCAGGTGGGTTTCCCAATTGGACAGATTGAGATCTGACATACAACTCCTTAAATATTTTTGGCAAGGAAAATATTGGTTTATTGTAACAAATTCAGGGTACGAATCATCTCGTCCACATATTCCGGCTGAAACCGTCCCCCTCTGTGAAAACGGAGAATTCCGGGCAGACACTCCAAAAAGGCTGCGACAACTTCCCGGTCAAAGTGACTGCCAGCATCCTGCTTAAGAATGGAAATCACTTTTTCCAAGGGCATGATATCGCAATCCAGGGTTTTTCCAAAGGCATACTTGGGATAATCTCTGGGGGAAGTCAAGGCATCAAACACATCGGCCACCGCAATGATCTTGGCGCCCAGGGGCAATTGATCACCGGTCAAGCCATCTGGATATCCCCTACCGTTTATTTTTTCATGGTGGCTGGCGGCTATTTTTGGTACCTGAAGCAGGGCCCGGGGAAAATGAAAATTGTCAAGGATCTCTCGTGTTTTTTGGGGATGGGTGTTCATTTCAGCCCGTTCCTCGGGTGAGAAAGGGCCGTTTTTCAATAAAATCTCATCCCGAATGCCGATTTTACCAATATCATGGAGAATCGCTGCATAGTTTATGATGTCCAATTCCTTCTGGCCCACCCCCATTTTTCGGGCAATCACCAGGGCATATTCGGTTACCCTACGCGAGTGTCCTGCGGTTAAAGGATGTTTGGCATCCACCGTTGCCGATAATGTCTGGATGGAACTTTTAAAGGAAAGCTTGAGTTCATCGTGTAAAAGAGCGTTTTCCAAAGCAATCCCCACCTGGGATGCCAGTCCCTTACAAAATAGTTCATCCCGGGCATCAAACCCGGTTTTATTTTTTTTATTGATGACCTGGAGAACACCGATTTTTTCGCCCCCATGGTTTTTAATGGGAACACACAAGACGGATCGCGTCCTGAAATTATTTTTTTTGTCAAACTCCCGGTTAAAATAGGGCAGTTCCCAGGCATCGGTGATATTGAGCAATTCACCCGAAAGGGCAACCCTGCCGCTGATACCCTCACCCAATGGTAAGCGGATTTTATCGATACATTCTGCCACCTGGGTCCAAAGTTCTTGCTTGTTCCGGTCCAGGATGTACAGACTGGTTCGTTCTGCGATCATTATTTCAGTAATTTTACTGATAATCAACGGGAACAAACTGTCAAAGTCCAATTCCGATGACAGGTCAGAAGCCACGGACAGCATTGCCGTCAACTGGACATTCAGCTCGGTCTGCCGGTTCAACAGCCGTTTGTTTTCCTGTTCCATTCTCCGTTCATCGATAATTCGTGCCAGCTTATTATTCAGTTCTTCAAGGGTAAACGGTTTTTTAATAAAATCCTTGGCTCCCGCCCGGATGACTTTGTGATAGGAATAGTCCCTGCTGTATCCGGTAATGATCATAAAATCGGTCGCAGGTTTTATTTTCCGGACCTCGGCCATCAGGTCAAGGCCACTGAGCAAAGGGATGTTAACGTCGGCAATGACAATATCGAAATCTGTCTTTTTGATCAGTTCAAGGGCTTGAATACCGTTTTCGGCTATCTGAAACATGTGACAATTGGGCTCAATGACCTGGGAAATCATTTGTCTGGTAACCGGGTCGTTATCCACTATGAGAATATTTTCTGATTTCATTTTGAAAATTTTATCCCCCTCCCCTGTCATTTTTTAGATTGGTTTACCCCTATTTTCCTTCATTATTTTTTTGATAATACCCAGATTTTTTTATATTTCCAATCATTATCTTTCATTCCAGGGCAGCGTTATCCTGATTAAGCCCCCCCCCGTTTTGGTAAAAAGCTTGACAGAAGAGCCGGTCCTTGATTATTAGAGAGACGCATTCTCGGACAATGCCCTGTTTGTATGCAACCGGTGTTGTTTTATTCTCAAAACTTAAGGCTCAAGGAAATATCATGCCCCCCATACCCGAGTTAGAAGCCATACGAAAAGCCCAGATCCTGGAGGCAGGTTTAAGCTGCCTGAGCCAAAAGGGCATCAGCAAGACCACTCTGGATGATGTGTGCAAGGCTGCCGGTCTTTCCAAGGGCGGGCTGGTCCATTACTATAAAAGCAAGGGATTGCTGTTCCGTGCTGTTTTTGAAGAATTTTTCAAACGGATTTTCCAACGGAGCTCCGACACCATGGCAACCTTTGATACCCCCCTGGATCAAATTTTGTCCTATGATTGGCTATATGATGAAAACAATTTGGAAGCCTACCTGGGCTACCCCCTTCTTCTGGATCTTCTGGGCCTGGCCGCCCATGATGAAGAATGCCTGTCCATGATGCAAGACTGGATTGAAAGCTGGGTCACCCTGCTTAGCAAATCACTGGAACAAGGCGTTAACGAGGGGGCCTTTAAACAAATGAATATCAGACAGGTGGCCCAATCCATCTCAGCGATCTACCAGGGCATTGCCACCCGATGGTATCTCGGGGGAGACCACCATTCCAGTGCCTGGGCCATTGACTCCTATCAAAAGGGCATCATGGGAATTTTATCGCCCTATCTTACCTGATAGTAATTGATTAAAACTAAGGTTTGGACAAATGGCACCCTGGGGTATAATGTGGCAGATATAAAAAAATCGGAGATATACCCATCATGAAACTGATACTTTTATTTATTGCCCTGGTTGCCGGAATGATGGCACCCATACAGGCTGGATTAAATGGGAAAATGGGCCGGGCCATTGAAAGTCCTGTCTACGCCGCTTTGATATCCTTTGCCGTGGGAACCCTGGTTCTTTTTGGCTATGCCCTTGCCACCCGGCTAGATTTCACAAGCATTCGCCAGGCCACGAATACCCACTGGTCAGTATGGTCTGCTGGCTTTCTCGGTGCTTTTTATGTCACGGCGGCAATTATTTTAACCCCAAGATTGGGGGCGGCCCTGACCTTTGGCCTTGTTGTGGCAGGACAGCTTGTAATGGCCGTACTCATGGATCATTTCGGCCTTCTGGGAGTGTCAGTTCAACCCCTTAGCTGGCAACGACTTGCCGGAATTGCGATGATTACGGCAGGGGTGATGGTGATCAGAAAATTCTAACGAGAACCCTTTTACCTACTTTTCAAATTGTAAAACCCCATTCATGTTATCGCCACAAATTGTGAATAGATATTACGATTTTTTAGAACCATGGCACCCCTTGTTCAACCTTTGAAAAAGGTAATAAACCCATTCCCCTGACCATCGGTAAATTCAGATGAATGCAGGATACAATATTCTAAACCATCCGTCCAGGAAACTGACAAATTAAAAGGGGGGATAAAAATTTTACTTGCACAATAAAACAAACTCGCGTATAGTCCTAAATTTTCGATATGTTTTGCCGGTCAACCCGGCGTTTTTTAAGGAATCCTATGTCCCAAGATAATATGCCCTTGACCGGGTTTGACGAAATGAACCTGAACCCCCTTGTACTCGCAGCAGTTCATGAGGTGGGTTA
>Ga0180007_10006269_pt1 | contig 11684 bp, 10 predicted proteins | sample MM_PC_MetaG_FD_121122 | JGI IMG/M metagenome (GOLD analysis project Ga0180007, IMG submission 121122) | Groundwater microbial communities from the Aspo Hard Rock Laboratory (HRL) deep subsurface site, Sweden - MM_PC_MetaG | ecosystem: Environmental > Aquatic > Deep subsurface > Groundwater...
AGATGATACCGCTGACGACCTTGCTGCAAGGATCTTGAAAGAAGAACACAGGATTTACCCCCAGGCCATCCAGTATTACGCGGAGGGAAGAATCGAGATCGAGGGCCGGAAGGTCCGCATCAGAAGCAACCGCCGGATGAAGGAAATTGCGCTGCACAATCCTCCTTTGACCCGGTTTTGATTTCTTCCCCATCGGTCGGACAGGTGTTTTTTCCGTCACACATCTCTTGGATTCATTCATATGTACGATGCAATTGTCATAGGCCGGGATTTGAGCTCGTTGATCGCCGCCCTGACTGCGGTCCGGAGCGGATTGAAAACGGTCCTGGTCGCGGAGGACTCACTGGAGGCAGAACATCGGGAAGCGGGATATGCCTTTCCGATCGACCCGACTCCTCTGTCCGGTTTTGGACAGGAACAGATTATCCCACGGCTTCTGGCGGAACTGCACCTGACGCAAGAAGGTGCTCCCCCGGTTATGCTTTTGGACCCCGCCTTGCAGGTGATCCTCCCCGGACACCGGGTGGACATTTTTCAAGACCGGGAGCGGTTGATCGCTGAGATGATCCGCGAATTTCCTGAAATGGCACGTGAGATAATGCGTTTTCACCGTGCCGTCGCAAGAGCCGGCGCGCTCGTCGAGAGGTGGATCGGCGAAGATTTCCCCGGCGGCCGGCGGGATTTCAGAGGGCTTCTCCGCCGGCTTGGTTGCCTTCCCGCCGCCATCACTGGTCGTTCTTCCCTTACCTTCCGGGGAAATGAAAAGGTCAACTCATTCAGGAGGGTTATTGAAGCCCAGATGACTATCCTTTCCCATCTCGATATCAACGGCCACCTTCCCCTGTCTGCTGCGTATCTCCTTTTCCTGCCCGCAAGGGGCCTTTTCTACCCGTGCGCAGGCCGGAACGCCTGGCTGAAGTGGTTGTGCAAGGGGTTTACCGATAGCGGGGGAATTCTGCAAGAGGGGTGTTCCGTCATTCGAATCGACACAGAGCCGGAAATCATGGTCGATCTGGAAAGCGCAGGGACATCGTCAACCCTTAGCGGCAAAAAGCTCATCGTCAGCACAAAGTGGGAAAAACTCAATCTTCTGCTGCTTGAGCAGAAGCCATTCCGTCGGCTGGTTCGCCGGTTCGGTGCAATCCGTCCGGCTGCTTATCTCTTTTGCCTTCATATGGGCGTTCATGAAGGGGGGCTTCCGGAGAGGATGGCGCCTTATGCCGTGGTGGTCCCGGATGAAAATCGCCCCGTAACAGAGGGTAATCTCGTTTTTCTCGAAGCCAGTTTCCCGGGTGAGACGGGCCGGGCGCCCGAAGGACGTCGCGCAATCACTGCCACTGTTTTTCTGAAGGATTCACCGCTAAGGCTCAATGATCGTGAACTGAAGGAGTATGCCACAGGCATTATCGATTCCCTGGAGGGATTCCTCCCGTTTCTTCGGGAGAGTATCGATTATATTCATGTTGAAAAATCCATTGCCCTATCGAGGCAATGCCAGGAATTGGTCAACCAGAAATACCGGACCCGGAAGCGCCCCTTTTTCGGGATCAGTATCTTCTCGCCAGAAACACCCGTTCGCGATGTATTCTTGACGGGGGGGATGTTGCTGGCAGGGCAAGGTTTCGAAGGGGAGATTCTCTCCGGGATAAATGCCGCCTTCTTGGCGGGAAGCGAGGTTAGAAAACATGGATAAGAATTTTCCGTACGATTTTACCATTCAGAACCTGGGGGAATGCACCATTCCTTCTCCCGTAAACGTCAGTTATTTCACTACGGATGCCAAGAAAGTCCTGTTCAACATCTACCTCGATCAGTACGACCGCCTCAAGTCTCCTGACGGTATGCCCCTTGCCGTCGAGGTGGCCGGGCCACGGGAGAAGATCTTCTTCGATTCTTCTAAGACCAAGGCGGCCATCGTCACCTGTGGCGGACTCTGCCCGGGTATCAACGACGTCATCAGGGCGCTGGTCATGGAGCTTTATCACCGGTATGGAGTCCGGAATATCGTCGGGATAAAATACGGGTTTCAGGGACTGATCCCTAAATACGGTCATCCGGTCATTCAGCTTACCACGGATATCGTGAAGGATATCCATACGATCGGGGGCAGCATCCTTTCGTCTTCACGGGGACGTCAGGATACCGGGGAGATGGTGGATGCGCTCAAGCGGATGAATGTGGATCTCCTGTTCTGCGTGGGCGGAGACGGGACTATGAGGGCCACGGAATGGATCACTGAGGAAATCACACGGCGGGATCAGAATATCGGCGTGATCGGAATCCCGAAGACGATCGACAATGATCTGAACCTGATCCAGAAGACCTTCGGATTCGATACGGCCATTTCCGAGTCGGTCAAGGTGATCCAATGCGCCCATATCGAAGCCAGGGGGGGCCCCAACGGCATTGGTCTGGTCAAGATCATGGGTCGACAGTCGGGGCATATAGCGGCCGGCGCCGCCCTGGCACAGTCCGATGTCAACTTCGTCCTGATTCCGGAGGTTCCCTTTGACCTGGAGGGGGAAAAGGGTTTATTAAAGGCCGTCGAGAAACGTCTTCGTGACCAGGCGCACTGCGTGATCCTTGTAGCCGAGGGGGCCGGACAGGAATACCTCCGGCAGGATGGTCATCCTGTGGACACGGATGCCTCGGGCAATCTACGTCTGCTCGATATCGGCATCTTCCTGAAGACCACCCTGGAGGGATATTTTAGGAAGATCGGCATGGAGGTCAACCTCAAGTACATAGACCCGAGCTACATCATCCGCAGTGTTCATGCAAATGCCAGCGACAGCATGTACTGCGGAGCGCTCGGCCAGTATGCGGTCCATGCCGGCATGGCCGGAAAGACAGGCATGCTCGTCGGACTGATGAAGGACGAATATGTCCATATACCTTTGAAAATGGTTAGTTCCGGCACCAAAGTCGATCCGGTTGGAAATGTCTGGATGCGGGTCCTCGAAGCGACGGGCCAGCCCCCACTGATGAAAAACGTTTGAAATATTTTATCATATCGGGACCGGCTCTGGGGAAAGCGCAAAGCAGCATACGGACTTTTTAAAAGCCGTTAAAAAATGCTTGCATTCTGGAGAGATTTGGTTTACTAACCGGCAGCATTTCAGAGAGGAGCCTGCGTATGTCGAGAATCTGTGAAGTATGCGGTAAAAAACCGGTGGCGGGTCACAAGGTCAGCCATGCAAACAACAAAAGCAAGAAGATCTGGTACCCCAATCTTCAGAAGATACGCTGTATCGACGCCAAGACGGGGACGGTGAAGCGCGTGAAGTCCTGCACCCGGTGCATCCGTTCGGGTTTTATTAGAAAGGCCGCCTGAAAAGAATTGCAACAAAGGGATTACGGGCCGGAACAGCTGAGCGATGCTGTCCCGGCCTTTGTGATTTCATCTCACCTCTGTGGAGCGTCTGATATCTCGAGCTTTTTAATATCCTGCAGTTTGATCTGGAAGGTGCCGTACCTGGTCCGGCCGTACAATTTCTGGCTTTTATTCAGCGTCAACTCGGACGATCCCCCGTCGCGCAGTTTTACTATGCCGGTCAATCTGTCCGCATTAATGCGGAACAGAATCTGCTCAATGTTGTCAAAGGAGATGGTGTAGTTCCCCTCCCCGCGCTTCCCTTCCAGGAAGGTCTCCCCTTCAATGCTTACGTCACTGCACTGAGCGACCACATCCATCTGATCCAGGATGGTAGCGGCATACTTCTTGACCGGTACGGGAATCTTTTCCGGAGAGGCCGGTCCCTGAAGGGAGCCCATCCCCAGGAGGACAGACATAACTGTCATCAGAACAAGGAACAATAGGAATCTTTTCATGAGGCCTCCAATCGTTGTAGTAACCTGTGTGCAAAAGTGGCGATTTCAGCGGACAGATCTGCATCTCACAACGATTGCTGACTATCATGCCCCCAGGGAAATTTCAAGATTAAAAGAGAGGGAAAAATAGAAAGGAATTCTCCCCTTGACATCGAGGCCCACCTTGATATGATAAAATTATTTTAGAGCCGGATGTGACGGCATGACAGGGAGTCAAACTGGGAAGTGGCTATCTCGGCAGCAAGACTGCCCACCACCCGCTGGCGTTTGCGGGAGGGCAACAAAGATATCCAGGATCGGCTGGTCAGGGAACTGGGCCTCAGCCCGATCATATCCCGGATTCTCATGAGTCGCGATATCGTCGATCCTGATGATGCCCTCCGGTACCTCTCCCCTTCCCTTCGCGACCTCCACAATCCTTTTCTGATGCAGGATATGAAAAAAGCGGCGGATCGTCTTATCCGCGCCATCTACAATCAAGAGAAGGTAGTCATCTACGGGGATTATGATGCGGACGGCATCACTTCCGTTGCCGTTCTTATCCAATTTCTGCGACAGATCCATCGGGGGGTGACCTTCTATATCCCTGACCGTATCACGGAGGGTTATGGACTGAACCGGGAGGCGGTGGAACGACTGAGATCCGAGGGGGTCGGTCTGATCATCACCGTAGATTGCGGCATATCCGATCATGAACCGATCGCCTATGCACGACAGCTGGGCATGGACACGATCATCCTGGACCATCATGAGCTCTCCGACACCCTTCCGGAGGCGTTCGCTGCTGTCAATCCTCATCGCACGGATTGTAGATTTCCCTTCAAACATCTCGCCGCCGTCGGTATTGTATTCAACTTTCTTATTGCCCTCCGCGGCGCCCTGAGGCGGGAAGGATTCTGGAAGAATGATGCCTATCCCAATCTCAGGGAATACCTTGATCTTGTGGCGCTCGGGACCATCGGCGATATCGCGCCGCTTGTGGATGAAAATCGCATATTTGCCAAAATAGGGCTCGAACTGATGACCGAGAGCAAGAGGGTCGGTCTGAGCGCTCTGAAGTTGGTTTCTGGAATCGATCACCAGGTGATCGATTCCAACAGGGCCTCCTTTTCTCTGATCCCCAGGATCAACGCTGCCGGAAGAATTGATTCGGCAAAGGAGGCCGTAGAGCTCCTCTTGACGGAAAATCCTGTGCAGGCCGAAGAACTGGCCAGGAAGTTGGACGGGTTCAACCGGAAACGGCAGGCTTTGGAAAAGGTGATTTTCAATGAGGTTATCGAACAGGTCGGTGACCAGTTAGAATCCGGAGAGATCGGGCCGCTGGTATTTTCCTCCCCCAAATGGCACCCCGGAGTCATCGGCATCGTCGCATCGAGGCTGGTGGATCGTTTCGGAAGACCGGCCATTCTGATCAGCCTGAAGGACGGCATCGGCAAGGGATCGGGACGGAGCATCGCCGATTTCGATATTTATCAGGGGCTGAAACGCTGCGAGTCCCTTCTGTTATCCTACGGAGGCCACCGCTATGCCGCAGGCATTTCCATCCGCGAGGAGGACATCGATAGATTTTCGGCGCTGCTCAGGGATGTGATCCAGGAAAATGGTCAGGAAACCGATTTCACGGTCTGTACGACCATCGATTCGCAGTGCAGCCTTTCGGACATCAATCATGAGCTCCTGTCTCAGTTTGACCGTCTGGCCCCCTTCGGGAGCAGGAACCCAGAACCGGTTCTCTGCGTCAGAAACGTCAGTGTCGCTTCTCCGAGCATTGTCGGGAACAACCACCTGAAGATGCGCGTAAGCGGTGACGGGGTGTCCAGGAATTCTATCTGGTTCAGCAGGGGACAGTTCCTTCCGGAGCTCTCTGCGGCGGTTTTGGATATTGTTTTCACGCCGCAGATCAATTACTGGAATGGTTCGGCGGATATCCAACTGAAGATGAGAGATGTTGCCGTTCAGGCGAATTCCTGAATTGATCAGCGCAGGACCAGGCTGTATGACTTGATACGGAAAACCGGGTTGTAGGACTGCTTCGATTTCGCCAGATTGGGAACGTTCATGTCGCTTTCTTTATTGATATACAGGAATTCACTAAAGAGTCTTTTCGCGCATTCATTGTCGAGGAATTGATAGAGGCCCTTGAATTCGGAAAAAGCCTTTTCGAAATTGAGCGTCGCGGTAGTCCTGTTCAGGCGCGACCCGATCCCGAAAGCGGAGACTTCGCCGTCGATTCGGATCAGAATCCCCTTTGACTCAAGTCGATCCATATTTTTCAGGGTGGTGATCAAGGCGTTTTTTTCACAGGCCAGGCTGCTTTCCTGGTCCTCGCCGCAGGCGTATTGCTCGCACCAGATCTCCAGAAACTTCAGACATTCATCGGTATATTCCGGGCGGATGGTCTGGACCTCCACGCGGTCCTTGCTCAGGTAATCCCGCGTAAACTGGTGGATGAGATTACGCTTCTTGGCGAACCTGTTTCCCCGGAGGCGAATCATGTCTTCTGCAAGATAGACGTAATCGGTGAATTCCTTCTGCTCCTCCACGGTAAAGTAGGAGTCGAGCTCTGAACGGTCCAGTTTTTCCAGGTAATCCCCCGGTGCATACCAGTACCCGTCGAATCCGAGCTTCCGGGCAAAATGGTGAAGTTCGGAAGGCGAAGGATACGCTTTTGAGGAAAGGGGAAGAATGAGATGCCTGTCGTTCGGATGATTTTCCTCTTCACCGGCGATGAAAAGGGTGCCGTCCGAGATGGTGTAAAGGGCCCTGTGCATCCGGCTGCTCCAGGCGATTAGGGATGCCAAAGAATAGATGCACAGGCTGTAGGGTTGTTCCTTAAAGAACACTTTCAGGATATCGTAATCGGAAACGTCAAGCTGTTTAAAGTTCATGGCTTCTTGATCAAAAGCATGGGAACCCAGGCGGTCATCTCTTGGAAACCGCTAAGGCGATAGAGGTTACAGGAGCCCGGTTCGGCGATGAGCCCGATCCAGCTCAGGCCGTCGGCCTCCAGGCGTTCAAGGAGCGCCTGGAGAATAATCTTTCCGATCCCCTGTTTCCTGCGGGTGTTGAGGACAGCCACATCCTGGATATAGGCATCGCTGATGCCGTCACTGATTGCCCTTCCCATCCCTATGATCTGGTCTCCCTCTGCGGCAACCACGAAACAGTGACTGCCCGAGATCAGCCGCGGGATCAGCTGCTGTCTGACTTCATCGGATGGGTTCCACCACCCCTGCGCTCGGTAGAGCTCGACGATCTGCCCGATCTGTTGTTCGGTGGGCGTCTGGAGAAAAATGCACTTTACCGTGCCGTCATTACTTAATGTCATGTCTCTTCGTCCGCAAGGTGTCTCCTGTTCTTTGCGGTCATGCAACGTGCATGCTCCCGGAATAAACCAGCAGGGCCTCTTCTCGAAGGTTCGAATACCGGGTGATGCTTATAAGCGCTGAAAGGTCCGGTGTCAAGGATATTGTGTTAGCCGAACGATTCAAGACTTGCGCAAAATGCTCCTACAGCCACCGTTTCCGGCGACGGTAGGATTTGACCTCTGTATACGATTTGAGATTTCCCGCTGCCGACATGCCGAGGTAAAATTCCCGGATATCCGGGTTTTCACAGAGATCATCCGCAGACCCCTCCATGACGATCTTTCCGTTCTCCATCACGTATCCGTAATGGGCGATCTGGAGGGCCATTCGGGCGTTCTGTTCGACGAGAACGATCGTGGTCCCCTCCTCTTCGTTGATCTGGCGGATGATCCGGAATATCTCCTTGACGACCAGGGGCGCGAGCCCCAGGGACGGCTCGTCAAGGAGCAGCAGCTCGGGATGGGCCATCAGGGCGCGTCCCATGACCAGCATCTGGAGTTCACCGCCGCTGCAGTAACCGGCCAGCCCCCGGCGCCGCTCCCAGAGGGCGGGAAAGTAATGGTAGACCCTCTCCAGATCCTGCCGGTAGGGCTTTCCCCATCTCGTTGCCGTGCCGACGCGGAGATTCTCTTCAATCGTAAGGTACTTGAACGGCTGACGCCCTTCCAGGACCTGGATGATCCCATGCCGGGTGATCGTTTCCGGCGACTGATTCTGGATCTCGCTTCCCTGATAGAGGATTGTCCCGTCCGTCACCTTGCCGTTTTCCGGCTTCAGGAGTCCGGACACCGCCTTGAGGGTCGTGGTCTTTCCCGCTCCGTTGCTTCCCAAGAGCGAGACGATGCGGTTCTTCTCAACGGAAAGCGAAACGCCCTTCAGCACCTGGATGACATCTGAATAGACGACGGAAATATTGTTCAATTGCAGGAGAATCCGGTCCATAAAAAGAAACCCTTTAATAAGAGAACGGCCAGAGGCGGAAGTTCGAACGGATAATCCGCCATAACTCCGCCAATCCGCGGGGCTCCAGGAGGATGAACAGGACGATGGCCAGTCCGAACACAAATTCCCGGAGGGGGGCTATGTTCAGCTCCGATGTCGAGAATAGGTCTGAATTCATCAGGATGCCGGTCATGAAGCGCAGCGCTTCGTTGAGGAGCGTGATGAAAACGGCGCCGAAAATGGAACCGGAGATGCTTCCCAGCCCGCCGATGATGACCATGGCGATGTACTCCACGGAAAGGCCGAGATTGAAGGGCTCCGCCGTGATGCTGCCCATGTAGAATGCCCACAGGGCGCCAGCGAAGCCGGCGTAGAAGGAACTGATTCCGAAGGAGAGGAGCTTGTAGCGGAAGATCGGGATTCCCATCCCTTCCGCGGCTCTGTCGTTATCCCGGATGGCGATAAAGGCGCGTCCGTAACGGGTGCGAATCAGATTCACCGCTATCCAGACCATCCCGGCCAGGGAAATGAAAATGAGATAATAAAAACCGAGGTCGCCCCGGAGGGATAAGCCCAGAAGGCTGGCCGGCGGAAGCGTGATCCCCATGGTTCCTTTCGTGAGGGATTCCCAGTGGATCAGGACATACTCGATGATGAACTGGCCCGCCAGGGTCGCGATCGTCAGATAAAGTCCCTTCAGGCGGCCGGAAGGGATGCCGAAGATCATGCCGACCAGGGCGGTCGTCAGCCCGGCTGCCGGGATGCAGAGGAGCATCGGCAGATGGAGGGCGGTGGAGAAGATAGCCCCCGCATAGGCGCCGACACCGAAGAAGGCGCCGTGGCCAAGGGAGATCTGGCCGGTGAAACCGATCAGGATGTTGAGGCCGATCACGGCAATGGCGGTAATGCCGATCATATTGAAGATATAGAGCATGTAGGGGCTTGCCGACAGGGGGACGAGCGTAATGAGGAGCAGAATGCCGATCCCGGTCCAGATGCGCCCGAAATCGGTCGTAAAGACTGAAAGTTCCTGCTGATACCGTTCGCGGAAATTTCCGCAGGGATGCATTTGGAGTTTTCTCATATATCAGACCCGTTCAATCTCCTTCAGTCCGAACAGACCGTAAGGTTTCAACAGCAGAATCAGTACCAGCACGATGTAGGGGACGACGTCGCGTAATGAAGGCGAAATATATCCGCCGGTGAATGTTTCCAGAAGCCCGATGATGATCCCGCCGATGATGGCGCCGCCGATACTGTCCAGTCCGCCGAGGATGACGACGGGGAAGACCTTGAGGCCGATCCCGGAGAGATCGTGGACGTTTACCCCGTTGATAATTCCCAGGACCATGCCGCTCATCCCGGCGACCAGCGCCGCGATCGCCCAGGAGAGGGCAAAGACCCGCTTGACGTGAACCCCGAGCGACAGAGCGGCTCTCTGGTTGTCCGCGACAGAGCGCATGTAGATCCCCTGGGAGGAGAATTTGAAGAACAGTCCAAAGAGGATCAGAAAAAGCGTTCCGATGATCAGTGTCGCCCCGTAGACCGGCGGGATTCTGATTATCTTCCAATCGATGCCCAGGGCTTTCGGCAGGAAATCGGGATAGGTGAAAAGATTGCCGCCCCAGATAAACAGGATCAGTCCCTTGAACATCGCTGCCAGGCCGACGGTCAGCATGACGACGAAGATCAGAGGTTCGCCGATAAGCGGCCGCAGAAAAATCCTCTCGATCAAGATCCCGAGCAGAAAGCAGCTGGCAAGCGCGAGAAGAAAGGAGAGGAGAATAGGAATCTTCGCCCAGGTCACGAAGGCCAGAAAGAAATAAGCCCCTATCGCGAGGAGCTCTCCGTGGGCAAAGTTCAGCACGCTCGATGATTTGAAGATCATCACAAATCCCATCGCCGAGAGTCCATACAGGAAACCGACAGAGAGCCCACCGACCAAAAGCTGGATGAAAAAATCCATGGATACCCTTTCCTTATAAAACCTCAATGACGCGAACGAGGGTATCGATCTCCCCGATCTGTCCGTCCCGATAGCGGATCTTGCCCTTTACACGGATCTCTTTCTCTGCGGTGTACATAGCCTCGATGAGCTTGAGGTAAAGGCCGTAGACAAAACGCCGGCGCACCTTGCCCGTCCTTGTCAATTCCTCGTCATCAGCGTCCAGAAGCTTGTAGAGCAGGATAAATTTATGGATCTTCATCACCTCCAGAAGCTGTTCATTGACCTTCCGAACCTCTTTGAGGATCAGTTCCTCCACCGCCGTCTGCTGGGAGAGATCCATATAGGTCGTATAGGGAATCATCCTCTCTTCCGCCCAGCTTCCGGTATTGCCGAAATCGATGTTGATCATGGCGGTCAGGAAGGACCGTCCCTCTCCGAAGATGACCGCCTCCTTGATGAACGGGCTGAATTTCAGTCGGGTTTCGATGAAATCAGGGGAAAAGGCATCTCCGCTCTTGTTGCGGATGATCTCCTCCTTGCGGCCGATGATCATCAGATGGCCGTCCTGGTCGAGATACCCTGCATCGCCTGTCCTCAGCCAGCCCTGGGTGAATGCCGCCTCGGTAGCCTGATAATCCTGGTAATACCCCTGAAAGACGGCACGGCTGGAGACCAGCACTTCCTGGTCTTCCGCGATCCGGACCTGAACGCCGGGTAGAGGCGTTCCGACCGTTTCCGGCTTGACTTCCTCGTCCGGCTGGATCTGGAAGATTCCCCCTCCTTCGGTCAGCCCGTAACACTGCTTCAGGTTCAGACCGATCGCCCGGAAGAAACTGATCACGTCGGGACTGATGGGATGGCCTCCCGTGTAGGCGCTCAGGAAGTTCGCACAGCCGATCCGGTCGAGCAGGGGGCGATATATAATCATGGCGGCCAGATGATGAAGCCCTCTGATGAGCGGCGGCGTCGGTTCCTTGCGAACCTGCCGGGACACGACCGCCCGTCCGATGCGCTCGGCTTCGGTGAAGAGACGACGTTTGACCCAGCCCGCATCCCCCATCCGGACCCGGATCCGGGAAGCCAGTTCCTCCCAGAAACGGGACGAGGTGATGATCCGCGAGGGGCCGATATCCCGGAAGTCCTCCAGAACCGTTTCCGGTGTTTCCGGAAAGTTCATCGTCATCCCAGCGAAGAGCGCCACGCCCAAACCCCACATCTGATCGACAATCCAGGCCGGCGGCGAAATGGAAATCCAGTTCTCTCCTGCTTGAATGGAGACGGCCCTGATCCAGCTTTCCCCAATGGAGGTCAGGTTCCGGTGCGACAGCATGGCCAGTTTCGGCATACCCGTCGTGCCGGAGGTCTGGATCATCATGGCCGTTTCCTCGGGTTTCCCCCGGTTCAATTCGGTCGAAAAGAGTTCGGGCCTGTCGCAATCGAGTCGCTCCCCCCCGGAGAGCAGATCGCGGAAAGAAACCAGCCAGGGATCGTCTCCGCTGAAGCTCATCCCCGTCGGATCGATAAAGATGACGTTACGCACATGGCTGAGTTTCCCGCGGGCGGCGATCATCTTATCGACCTGCTCCTGGTCCTGG
>Ga0180007_10006270_pt1 | contig 11683 bp, 15 predicted proteins | sample MM_PC_MetaG_FD_121122 | JGI IMG/M metagenome (GOLD analysis project Ga0180007, IMG submission 121122) | Groundwater microbial communities from the Aspo Hard Rock Laboratory (HRL) deep subsurface site, Sweden - MM_PC_MetaG | ecosystem: Environmental > Aquatic > Deep subsurface > Groundwater...
AAATAATCATCCGAATGCTCGTCGCATATCTACAACCTGAACAGAATTAACATTTTCTATTTTTCTTAATCCTTCTTCAATTGGGTCAATTTCTTGAGACTCGTCAATGTCAAAAAAAACCATAACTGCTTTTAGTCCAAATGCAATTGGCTCTTCTTCAAATCTGGTGTTCTTGCCTTTGCCTTCTTCAACAACAAGTTTTGCTTTTTCTTTTATTTCTTCAAGATTAACCTCTGGTGAAGTTGGCATGATTTTTATTTTTAATAAAGCAGTTCCCATTTCAAACCTAATCTATTTTCTTTTTTAAGTTTTGTTGTTGTTTTATCATCACAATACTTATAAATTCAAGTTCTTTTTTTAGAAGATGACAGATAATTATGAAAGGATTTTGGAGAAGATTGCTCAGGTTTCTGGATTGGAGAAAGAGGAGATTAGTCGTCGGGTTGAGGCAAAGAGGGCTAAGTTGGCTGGTTTGATAAGCCCGGATGGTGCTGCGCAGATTGTTGCTGCTGAGTTAGGGATTAATTTTGATAATGAAAAGTTGAAAATAAATGAGTTGCTTCCTGGGATGAGAAAGGTGAATGTTGTGGGGAAGGTTTTTAATTTGTCGCCTGTGCGGACTTTCACGACGAAGAAAGGTGATGAGGGGAAGGTGGCTAATTTTTTTCTTGCAGATGAAACATCAAATGTGAAAGTTGTTTTGTGGGATATAAATCATATTGAATTAATTGAGAAGGGGGAGATTGCGCAAGACAAAGTTGTTGAGATTTCTAATGGGAGCATGAGAGATAATGAGATTCATCTTGGAAGTTTTTCTGAATTTAAATTGAGTAATGAAATTTTGAATGATGTGAAAACCGAGAAAGTTGTTAGAGAGAAGAGTATTGTTGATTTTAGAATTGGGGATGATTCGAGTGTGAGGGCGTTTATTGTTCAGGCATTTGAACCGAAGTTTTTTTATGTTTGTCCTGAGTGCAGAAAAAAAGCAACACAGGAAACAGATGGTTTTTCTTGTGTAGAGCATGGGAAAGTTTCTGCTGATAAACGAGCATTAATTACAATTGTTCTGGATGACGGAACAGAAACAATGCGCGCGGTTTTGTTTCATGAGAATTTGCCAAAAATCGGATTAACTGAATTGGAAAACACAGAGAGGTTGATAAATCAAAGAGAAGATTTGTTAGGGAAGGAAATGGTTTTTTCTGGGAACGTTCGGAATAATAAATTTTTTAACAATAATGAGTTTGTTATTAGTGATGTTTCTGAAATTGATTTAGATGGGTTGGTTGGGAATTTGGAAGTTAATTAATTTTATTAACTCTTTTCTTTTTAGTTGAGGATGTTTTACTACACTCATCTTGCTGTGACTTTGTTTTTTGCATTGTTACTCTATCCTAAATTTGGAATTGTGTTTTTAGGTGTGGCACTTTTTTCTGCATTGCTTCCGGATATTGATACAAGGAATTCAAAAATAGGTAAGAAGTGGTTTTTTAGACCATTACAATTTTTTCTCGTTCATAGAGGGATTTTGCATAGTTTTCTTTTTTTGATTGTTGTTAGTGTGGTTTTGTTTTTATTTTCTAAAGTTATATCTTATGGTTTTATTCTTGGATATGGATTGCATCTTTTTACAGATAGATTAGGAATCAAAACAGGAGGAATGTTTGAAACTCTTGTTTTTGTGGCTTTTTTGATAGGGAATATAATTTTATTGTTAAGATTAATTCTTTAGAAAATTATATAAATTCTGCCCCCTTTATTAAAGTATGAATTTAATAGATTCTTCTTATGTTCCTGAAATCATTGCAAGATTATTTAAAGAAGGTTTAGGAATTTATCGAGATTATTCTAGAGAAAATCTAACTTTTAATGAATCTATAGAAGAAATTGTTAATTGGGGGGATAGATTATTTAGGTTTTACGAGAATAGGGGATGGAATCCTAAGCCAATTGAATCTAAAGAGTTAATTAATTATTATTTCTAAGGCTATAAATCCTTATAAATAGGAGAGGCTTTTGATGGATATGGGAGATAGAGAAAAACAAATTAGGGATGGAAAGAAAAAACAAGCCGAAATAATTAGGCATATCAAAAAAGAAGTTAGTGATTATGTTGTAGAGGTCAATCCACAAAATTTTCAGACAAAGGAATCACATGAAAAATATTATACTCTTTATAAGATCATAATTGAGAATATTGGCATAAGGGAAGTGGACGGCTTTTTTCACGATGTTGCGAATTACAATAATTTAATGGGGGATTATTTTAAGATTGAGAAAGATTTGGGTCAATTGAAGGATAAACTTTTAATGAGGGATAAATAAAAAATGCCAACTAAAAAAGAAACTAAAACTGATACTGAGAAAATTAAGAAAGCTGTTTCTGGTGAGCCTCAGTTGACTGATTTGCCTGGGATTGGACCTGCTGTTGCGGCGAAGTTAGAGAGTGCAGGGATTTTTGATATGATGAGTTTAGCTGTAATGAGTCCAGCTGCTTTGGGCGATGCTGCTGGTGTAAGTGCTGCTGTTGCTCGGAAGGCGATTCAAGCGTCGAGAGAGATGTTGAATTTAGGTTTTTCAGATGGTATAGAATTTGCGAAAAGGAGGGAAAATGTTTTTTATATTACAACAGGAGGTGAAAGTTTTAATGAGCTTCTTGGGGGAAAAGGTGTTGAGAGCAGGGCAATAACAGAGGCGTTTGGTGCTTATGGAAGTGGGAAGACGCAGGTTGGTTCGACATTGGCTGTGAATGTTCAGTTGCCTATTGAGAAAGGGGGTGCAAATGGGAAATGTGTTTTTATTGATACAGAGGGGACTTTTCGTCCGGCAAGGATAAAGCAGATTGCAGAGGGCTTGGGGGCTAATCCTGAAAAAGTTTTGAAGAATATTCTGGTTGCTCGGGCTTTTAATTCTGACCACCAGATATTGCTTTTGGAAAAAGTTAGTGAAATGATTAAAGCAGGGGAGCCGATTAAATTGATGATTATTGATTCCTTGACTGCTCATTTTCGGGCAGAGTTTGCAGGTCGGGGGCAATTAGCAGATAGACAGCAAAAATTAAATCGCTACATGCATGATTTGATGAAACTTGCAGAACAGCATAATTTAGTGGTTTATGTTACAAATCAGGTGATGGCAAATCCTGCACAAATGTTTGGAGACCCTACATCTCCTATTGGAGGGCATATTGTGGGGCATGCAAGTACTTACAGGCTTTATCTTCGGCGTGGAAAACAAGGTTCACGTGTTGCAAAATTAATTGATAGTCCGAACTTGCCTGATAATGAAGCACAATTTTTTGTTACAGATAAAGGAGTTGTTGAGAAGGCTTAAACTAATTCCCTTTCGTCAAACCAAAGTTTGATTTCTCTTTTAGCACTTTCTTTTGAATCAGATGCATGAACAACTGTTTCATGGCAGTTTGTCTTTGTGTGGATTTTTCCGTATTTTCCCCTAATATGGTGTGGCTCACATTCATCAGGATTTGTTTTTCCAACAGCATCCCTTACTTTTTGAATGGCATTTTCTCCTTGATAAACAATTGCAATAACATTTTCATTGTTATGCAACTCACCTGTTATGTGTTTTATTAATTCTTCAAAAAAAGCCTTGTCTTTATGTTCTCCATAATGTTGTTCAGCAAGTTCTTTTTTTACATTAACAAGTTTTAATCCAATCATCTTAAGATTTAAATTATACAAATCAGAAATTATGTTTCCTGCCAATCTTTTTACCATGGCGTCAGGTTTAATCAGGACCAATGTTCTTTCCATAAGAATTATCCTGAAAGTTATTTTATAAATTTTGTGTAATGCAAAAAGCAAAAAAAAAAAACATTTATAAACTTCATTTATTTAATTTATTAAAAGAGTGGTGAAGATGAATAACAAAAAAAATTTTAATTTGTTTTTGGGCATTGGAATAATTTTAGTTTTATCTTTGTATTTTATCTGGGCTTATTCTACTGCTACAGATATTGTTTTTAATAATAATGTTACTGCTAATTATGATGAAGGGGCTTTTTTTATTAATTGGACTAATGATACTACTCATGTTTCTCCAATAGGGAACTGGACTGTTACATTATGGATGACTAACAATTTTGTGAATATTACAGATAATGCTAATACAAGTGGAACTAATTTTAGTTGGGGTTATACTTGGACTAATACTACAGAGGCAAATTATACTTTTTCTTTTTCAGCTTTTTTTGCTAACGGCACAACAGGAGGCAACTCCTCAAATGTTTCTATGTATGTTGATTCAACTGCTCCGTTAGTAAACTGGACAAATTCAGGATACACAAATTTGACTAAAAAGAAAAATACAGATACTTTAATATTAAATATTTCTGTGGGTGATGCTCTCTCTGGGTTGACTGGCAGTTATTGTGTTTTTAATATATCTACGGTAGTAAATTATACTGTTCTCGCGGTGGATGAATGGTGTAATAGCACGAGTATAAATTTAACTGGTTTGGCAGACGGAAATCACACAATTGATGTTTATGCAAATGATACTGTTGGTAATGTAGGAGTTAATCTTTCAACTTATTCCGTATGGATTGATTCAACTGTTCCTGCGGTTTCCACTCCTACAAGACCGGTTATTAATGGAAATTATTCAGGTTCTATTGTATTAAATGTTTCAATTGTAGAAACTATTGGAACGACTTTGGTATGGTTTAATATAACTAATGGTACTGGAGTGTCTAATGGAACAGCTACTGCTAGTAATGGTGCTGGAAACTTTTGGAATGCTACTTTGAATACGAGCCTTTATCCTGATGGAACTTATAATGTAACTGTGTATGCAAATGATACTGCGAATAATTTGAATAGTTCAGTTTATACGGGGAATTTCACAATTGATAATACCAACCCTGTAGCGACGTTTACTTGCAGTCCTTCTACTTTAGGCAATGGCGCAGATACTATTTGTACTTGTACTGGGACTGACGCTGGTTCTGGGGTTAAGGATTCATTGACAACTGCTGCTGTAACTATTACCACTAATTCTACTTTTGGGACATTTACAACAGGAACATCCAATTGCACTATTACAGATTATGCAGGAAATACACACAATACAACTGGAACATATACTATTGCCTCAGATTCTGCTACTGATACTACATCTAGTACAACCTCGACTCCTCTAAAATGGACTGGAACATTTGTAATAAATGATAATCAGTTTATTGAAGGATATGCTAATCAATTAGAAGTTAAAAAAAGGATAAGGTTTAAAATTAAAGATATTGATCACCATATTGGGGTATTGGAATTGACAGAGACAACTGTTAAGATAGAGGTGGCAAGCACGCCTCAGGAAGCAACTCTTGCTGTTGGAGATGAGAGGAAATTTGATGTAAGTGAAGATGGATATTATGATATTGTTGTAACTTTAAATTCTATTTTAGGTAGTAAAGCAGACATAACTATTAAATCTATTAGCGAGTTAATCACGGCGGAAACTGAAGCAGGGGAACAGGGAAAGGAAGAATCTGCTGAGAAGGTTGCAGAAGGTGGAGAAGATGGAACTGAAACATCTATCTTTAAAAAATGGTGGTTTTGGTTGATTGTTATTCTGGTTATTATTGGAGTTGTTTATAGTTCTCAGAAAAAGAAAGAATAAATTTTTAACTGCTTTATTTTTAATATATTTATGTTAGATAAAAATTTGATAATTGCAGACTTGCACATTCATTCCAGATTTTCTCGGGCGTGTAGCCGAAATATTAATTTTGAGAATTTAGTCAAGTGGGCAAAGATTAAAGGTTTGAATTTGTTAGGGACAGGTGACTTTACTCATCCTGTTTGGCTTGAAGAGATTAAAAAGTTGAGGGGTGATGGAAGAGGGTTTTATTATTTTGATGATTTCCCGTTTATTATCTCTGGAGAGGTTAGTTTAATGTATACTCAGGGACGGGGTCGTAGGATTCATCTTGTTTTGTTGGTTCCTTCAGTAGAGATTGCTGAGAAGATTAATTCTTATTTTGATACAAAAGGCCGAAGAGATTATGATGGCAGGCCAATTTTTAAAATTCCCGGGGATGAATTTGTTAGAGAGATGATGAAAATTTCCGAGGAGATTGAAGTTATTCCGGCACATTGTTTACCTGGAGAAAACGTTATTCATACGAATTATTCTCTTAAAAAAATTAGAGATATAAAAATAGGGGATTTAGTTTACACTCACAATAATAAATGGCAGAAGGTTACTAAAATCTTTTCAAGGAGATATTCTGGAAAATTATATAAAATTAGGCCTTGGTGCTGGACAAATGGTTTAGAAACTACTTCGGAACACCCTTTTTATGCAATTAAAAGTCATAAGTGTTCTTGGATTAAAGGGTTGTGTAAGGAAGGTTGTTCTAAATTAGATGAATGTAAAAATAAAAGATTTGAAAAATATTTGAGAGAGTGGGTTCCAGCATCTGAACTCAATCAAGGAGATTTTTTGGTTTATCCTAGATTTAATAAAATAAAAAATATGAAGTTTATTAAAAAGAGAAAATTGACAGCAGAGTTTTGTCGATTAATAGGATATTATCTTGCAGAAGGATATACTATTAGAGAAGAAGGGATTGGGTTTTCTTTTAATAAAAATGAAAAAGAATATATCCAGGAAGTTATTGATTTAATAAATAAAATATTTGGAAAAAGTAAGTTTAAAATTGATTCTCGGAAAGGGAGTGATATTATTTTTTATTCTAAGGAGTTAAATAAATTCTTTAGACAATTCTATAATTCTAGAATTAAAAGAGCTCATACTAAATCTTTACCTTCTTTCTTTTTGGACTTGCCTTTTAAGAAACAAGTTGAGGTATTTCTAGGGTGGTATAGAGGGGATAAAGGATATACTGTTTCTAGAGAATTGATGAATCAAATGAAGATTATTTGTTTGCGACTTGGAATTGTTCCCAATATTTTTATTGATAAATCTGAGAATCATAAGAAGAGAGGTAATCATTTTCATTTAGGTAGGGAGATAAAAGCAAATTATGATCTTTATTCTTTAGGGAATTTATCTTTTTTTGAAGATGAATTTAATTTGTTAGATGAAGAGGAATTTAAGAAATTTAAAACTAAAATGAGCAGAAGGCATGGTTGGATTGATGAAGATTATCTTTATTTGCCCATAAGGAAAATTGAAATAAGAAATTATAAAAATGATGTTTTTAATTTGGAAGTTGAAAATGATAATTCTTATGTCACGGAATTTGCATGTGTTCATAATTGTTGGACTCCGTGGTTTGGGGTTTTTGGAAGCAATTCTGGTTTTGATTCTTTGAAAGAATGTTTCAAGGAGCAGGTTGAAAATGTTCATGCGATTGAGACTGGAATGAGTTCGTCTCCTGAAATGAATTGGAAAATAAAAGAACTGGAAAATAAATCAATTGTGAGTTTTTCAGATGCACATAGTTTTTGGCCGTTTAGGTTGGGAAGGGAAGCAACTATTTTTAAAGAGACTGATTCATATAAGGAGATTATCAGACAGATTAGGGAGAATGATTTTGTTGGAACAATTGAGGTTGATCCTGCTTATGGCAAGTATCATTGGGACGGGCACAGGGTTTGTGGTTTTTCTTGTGGTCCTGAGAAGACTAAGGAATTGAATAATATTTGTCCTAAATGCAATCATCCCCTTATTATTGGTGTTGAGAATAGAGTTGGAGAATTAGAATCAAAAGAATCTTTACATAAAGTAAAGAAAAAATATTTCACACTTTTACCTTTGCATGAAATAATTTCTTTGTGGTTAGGAGCAGGCATGCAGAGTAAAAAAGTTTGGGATGTTTATTATGGTTTGATAAAATTGTTTGAGAATGAATTTAATATTTTGCTGAATGTTTCAAGAGAGGATTTTGTTAAGGAAGGTGTTGACGGCAAATTAATTGCTTTGATTTTAAAGAACAGAAATGGAAACATAAAGGTTAAACCAGGTTATGATGGAGAATATGGGGTTGCACAGATTGGGGAAAGCCAGAAGACTTTAATCTAATTTTTTAAATTCATTTTTAATAAGAACTGCTTCTAAATCACAAAGTTCATTAAGTTGTTCTTCTGCCCCCTGCTTTTTTATGTCCACTGTGGTTTTGTATTCAACATTTTCTGATTTGTTGTGGCAAGAAGAGAAGTATAAATTATCTTTTATTTCAAACATATATAGAATTTGCCCGTCAAAGCCTTGTTTTTTAAAAAATGATGTGCTTTTAATCTCTTGAAGAACAAATTTTTTTTCTATTTTCTCCCTTAGTTCTTCATCTTCTATATTTATTTTTTGATTTTTTTCCCAGATTCCACTTCCATGATTGTAGATACATTCATCATATGTTTCAGATGTAAATCTTTTTGAATATCCTGCTGTCTTTATTACCATAAGAATTTACTAATTCAAGTCTTTAAATTAATTATTGTTTTAGAAAAGTTATTTTGATTTAGGAGCATTCTTTACTCTCACAAATTTATAATGAGCATCAGAAGTCTTTTTATTGCATTTAGAACAAATTTCTCTTAATGTATAAGTATTACAAGGTTTGCACTTTTTTAATTTCATTAAATTAAATCAATTAAATATTCTTCTAGTTTTTTATGGAAAGATGTTGTGAAGTAATTTCTTAATTCTTTTGGGCTTACCCATTTTAATTCTACAATATCTTCGCCTGGTTTTTCTTCTCCATCAAAAGCTTCTGTTAAGAAATAAACTGCTAAGAGATCTGGCCTTTCAGGATATATTTTTGAAAAAATTGCTCCAAGATTTTTTACATCATATCCTGTTTGGGATTTAAGAGTTCGTTTCAAGGTTTTATCAACATCTTCTTTTTGAGTTGCACTTTCTCCTGGAAAAAACCAAGTTATTCCTGGAAGATTCTTGGCTTTTTCTTCTCTGCCAATTAAAATTTTTTTTTCTTTGGGGTCAAAAATTATTCCAATAATGAGAACTTCAAATTTTTGTTTTTCTTCCATGCAAATAGGCACTTCTAAGGGTATTTAAAACTTTTTATAGACTGAGAAGTAGTAGATTATTTTTCTTTCACAGCAAATGAAATGCTTTCCCCTTTTACTTTTTTTTCAATATTTTTCAAGATTTCTTTTAGATTTTTATCTGCAGTTTTCATATCAGTTGATTCTGTTTTGAGAATATATCTTCCTGCAGAAATGTATTTTATTTCAGCATTTGTTATTTCTTTGAAAATACTTTTGATTAGTTCCAAGCCGTTTGGTTTTGTTGTTGTTAAAAAGATTTCTTTTTTTATGATTGCTTTTTTTTGTTTTTGGGAATCAATGATTTTTAGAATTTTCTCAGAATCTTGTTTTCCGACGAGTTTTTCTAATTTTTTAGAATCTTGTTTTGCTTCTTTTAAAAATTCATAGATTTTTTCTTGTTTTGATATTTCTTTAATTATTTGTTCTGCTTTGTTTTTTAATACACTTTTTAAAATACTCGTGTAACTTTTTTCCTGTTTGTATTGCTCTTTTATTTCTTTTTGCTCTTTTTGTGTAACTCTTCTAAGAGATAAATCAATCCTATTTCCTGAAATTCTTAACACCTTGCACACAATTCTTTTTTTAGGAACAACATATTCTCTTAGGTTTCTGATTCGTCCTGGGGCAATCTCGCTGAGGATAATGCCTCCTTCACCATTGTTATCTATCTTTACAAATACAATTGTTCCAACTATTTTGTCAACAGTGCACATTACTATGTCTCCAACTTCTAAATTTGTCATAGAAATTAAAGAAAGAAAGAGGTTTTAAAGGTTATGTTAAACTTTTATAATTTCAACTTCTAAATTTTTCTTTAGGCAATCAATGAATTCTTGTTCTTTATCTTGAGTAATTATGCAGCCTGCTGCGAATTTGTGTCCTCCAACTTCTCCGCCAATTATTGAAATTATTCTTGCAAGCATTTCTCTAAGGTTCTGCCCATTCTGCCCAACTGTTCTTGCAGAGATTTTTATTTTGTCGTCGTAATAAGCCATGGTTGTTATTATTGTTCCTTCTTCATACAAAGAAGATTTTGAAAGAATACTTGTGATTGTTCCTGTGATAGTGTCTTTTATTTTGTCTTTTGCGTTGATTATTACAAACCCGTTTCCTTTTATTTTTTCTGTTTCTGATACAAATTTCAAACCAGAAATAATGAGTTGTTTGTGCTTTGTGTGTATTGATTCAGCTCTTTTTTTTGCACCCGAAATCTCCATGCATAATTGTATTGCTGTGCTTGGCTCCCCGAATCTTGAGCAGGCGTTAATCATGGCACTTAATTCTCTCGCGTCTTCAAGTTTGTTGAATAATTTTATTAAGAAAATATCTCCAATCATTTCTTTGTGTTTTGATTTGGGGTTTCTTAATATTATTGCAGTTACCAGTTTTTCCATTTCTTCTGGATCTAAATCTATTAGGTTTTTGTATTTTCCGCTGCTTGGGTTTAATCCAATTTCCCTTAATAATTCAAGAACCCCTTTTATATTTCCTGTTACTCCGGGGATAAATGGATTTGAGCAGAATTCTAAGGTTCTATTTAACGGACGTGTTGAAGGATAGATTAACAAGCCTCTTTTTCTTTTTATTTCTCCGTCTTCAAGTATGTTGTTGTTTAACTTGTCTATTTCTTTTTCAAGGAGGTCTCCTACCATTCCAAGCACAGCGAGTTTTGCGAGGTCCTTATTTTTTCCCCTGAGCTTGTTGCAGAAAAGATAAACCAAACTAGAAGTACTTATTTTTTGTTTGTTGTGGAGTTCAGGATTTATTATGTTGATGTTTTCTGGAATTTCCTGGACAACTTCATGATGGTCAATTATGTAAACATCTTTTAGATATTTTTTAATATGGGGCATACTTCCCGACGCTAAATCTAAAAAAATAATCAGATTATTTTTTGGGAGGTTTGATATGAATTGTTCTTCCAAGCTTTTTACAATTTTTACAGAAAACCTTTTGTCTAATTTTTTTAATGTTTGAATCATTATCGTAGCTGAAGTAATTCCATCTGTGTCAAAATGACTTATTACTTGTATTTTTTTATTCTTGGAATCTCCTAAGAATTTTTCAGCCACAAATTTTATTTGTTCATTTAAAGAATTTTTCCTCATTTTCCTCTTTTAATCTGTTTTAAGAATATCAATAATTATTTCTTTTTTGTTTCAATCTTAAAATATTTTTTGAGTTTTCTAAGCTGCGCAAAGACCCGGTCTTTTTCTCTCATTGCCCTTTTGTCTTGCTTGTTTTTTTCATAATGCTTTTTGACTCTTTCTAACTTTGCTTCGACATTCTTTAAATTTGGATTAATATATTTTTCTCCTAGTATTTTTGAGATTTTTTTTGAATATTCTTTTGGATGAATTCCTTGTCTTCGGAGTTCTTCGCCGATTTTTTCAGAAGTGATACCTTTTTCAGATAGTTCTAAAACTTTTTTTTCAAATTCTAATTGAGATAATTTTTCAGATTTTGCATGTTTTTCAAATTTTTCTTTTTTCTTGTTTTCTAATTTTTTTGGCATATTGAACTTTATGAAAGTTTGTTTTTAAATTTTGCCATCATCTTTTACGAGGTCAAAAAAACCTAAGCGGTTCTTTGGAATTTCCCTTCCTGTTCCGTTCGTACCCACAAGGGGCATAAACGATTTCTTCAAAACTCAAGCCCACTCTCGCTCTTGGTTTTGAGGCGAGGCTCGT
>Ga0180007_10006271_pt1 | contig 11681 bp, 10 predicted proteins | sample MM_PC_MetaG_FD_121122 | JGI IMG/M metagenome (GOLD analysis project Ga0180007, IMG submission 121122) | Groundwater microbial communities from the Aspo Hard Rock Laboratory (HRL) deep subsurface site, Sweden - MM_PC_MetaG | ecosystem: Environmental > Aquatic > Deep subsurface > Groundwater...
AACACATCGCCTGCCGTGGGGCTGTCCAGGCCGCCCATAATGTTCAGCAGGGTGGTCTTGCCGCTGCCGGACGGCCCGGAAATAACGACAAATTCTCCCCGGTCAAAGGTGAGACTGATATCCACCAGGGCCTGCACTTTTACTTCTCGGCCGGGATGAAATATCTTGCTGATCTTTTTCACATCAAGGAAGGGTTGGTTCATAATCCTTATCCAATATCGTTAGGCATAAAACACACCATAGACTCCCATCACGCCTTATTAATCGCCTCAATGGGGTTGGCCTTTTTCAACAGGCGCAGGGGAAACAGCACGCTGACAAAGGTGGCCAGCATGACCGCGGCAAAGGCGGTGGTAAAATACTGGGCGCGAATGACGGCATAAGTAATCACGTCCATGCCGAACTCCTCCAGGCCTTCGCCGAAAATGGTCAGATCCAGGCCGTGTCGGTAAAAATAGAGAAGGGTTGCCCCGCCCAGCAGGGACCCGCCCACAAAGCCGCTAAAGCCCAATATGAAAGATTCAGTGAAGATGATGCCACGCACTTGGTCAAAAGAGGTGCCGATGGCCAGCATGATACCGAATTCCCGCAGGCGCTCCAGCACCGACACCAGCATCACTCCGAAGATGCCTAGCCCTGCCACGCCGAAGATCAGCAGGCTCATGACCAGATTAAAACCTTTCATGAGCACCCGGCTCTGCATCAGGGCCGGATAGAGCTCATCCCAGCTCAGTATCTCCAGGGTGGGAAAATCCCGGCGCAGGGTGTTCTGCACCCCAGGAATGTCCTTTTCGGCCTGGAGAATGACGCTGACCTGGGTTACCCCCTCCGGGGTCATGAACAGCTCCCGGGCCTTGCCCATGTCGATAAATACCGCTGATTCGTCCAGGGCCATGTTGTTGGTGCGCACAATGCCGGTGATGGTCAGGGCAACGGCGGAAACCTCGTGCTCGCTGTTCTGGGCCGAGACGATGAGTTTCCTGCCGATCTTCACCTTGAGTTTTTCCGCCAGCCTTGCGCCGATGATCGCCCCTCGTTTTTTCGCGCCAAAGCTATACTCACCTTGGGTCAGATAGGTGTCAAGCCTGCCGTGTCTTTGTTCCGTGGCCAGATCCAGCCCGTAAATCATCACGTTACGCGAATAATGGGCCGTGGCTGCCAGCCCGTCCTGGCGCAGGCGGCGCACAAAGCTCTTCACCCGACGATCACCGGCAAGACAATCCGTGATCTGTCCATCCTGCAGAATCAGCCTATTCAGCCCCGGGTCTTCCCGAAAGCCTGCGGCAAAAAGCGACAGCTGCCCGGAATCGCTGCGGATGGCGTTGCTGATCATCTGCTCGGTCATGCCGTCATAAATTCCCTCCATGAACAGCAGGCCCCACAGGCTCATGCTGATCATCACCACCACCAGCACGGAGCGCGATGATCGGCGGACCAGTGACGCCCAGGCTATGCGGCAAATGGTCCTAAACATGATGGATCGCCTCGATGGGCTTAAAAGCGTTGACCTTGAAGATGGGATAGAGGGTTGCGGAGACCGACAGCACAAACATCACCGCCATGTCCCGCAGGATGACCAGTGGGGCAAAATCGGTGGGCATGGCGGTGAGCGCCAGCCCGTATTGCTTGAACTGCTCATCAAAGCCTGAAAAGACAATGGGATTGATGTGGAAATAATAGGCGAGCGCACCGCCGATCAGCCCTCCCAGCAATACGCTGACCAGGCCCAAAAGCACGCTTTCCAGCAGCAGCATGGAAAAAATCTGCCCCGGCCCAGTGCCCACCGCCCGCAGGATGCCGATTTCCCGCACCCGGGCATAGACCACCAGCAGGGTGTAGATCATCACCACAAAAAAGATCACCATGAAAATGATGGCCAGGGTGATGTAGCCGAAGATGGAATCAACCCGCATGGCCTGCACCAGACCGGCCATGGTCTGCTGCCAGCTTGCCGACTCGTATTCCGCACCGAGGCGCTGGCCGATGGCAACCTCCAGGGTGGCCGCCTCAGCGGGCCGGACCGGCTGGACGATGAAATGGGTGGCGTAATTTTCTGCGGCCATCACACGGTCGAAATAGGGTTTTGCCACAAAGGAGGCCCGGGAATCAAAATCAAAGAGGCCGGTTTGAAAGATGCCCTTCACCGTCAGGGTATCAGCGGCAAAGGAATAATCAGCGCCGGTGCCGACAAAGGCCAGCTGATCGCCCACTCCCACCTTGAGACGTTTGGCCAGTTCGCTGCCCATGTACACCAGGGCTTGATCGGTCGAGGTCAGGTAGCTCCCCTGCTTGAGGGAGGCGGCCAGGCGGGATACCTGCCTCTCCTTTTCCGGGTCAATAGCGGTGAACATGCCCCCCACCGCCTTCTCTGCCGAGGAAAAAAGAACATAGGATTCAAAACGGGGGGTGAGTACCTCTATGCCGGGGAAATCCTGGAGACTTTCGCTCACCTGGGCGGCGTCAAAGATCAGGTTCTCCAGGCTGGGATTCTCCCGGAAACCCTGGTGGGTGATCTGCACGTAGCCAGGGTAGATCTCCACGCTGCTCTGGATCAGGCGCCCATGGGAGCCGTCCATGTAGGCCGTGGCAAAGACCAGCAGAGCGGTGGTGCAGGCCAGCAGTATCACCGTGATGATGCTGCGTTTCCGGTAGGCGAAGATGTTTCTGATTGCGATCTTGAAAAACATGTTTCAGCGTTCCAACGTTTGAACGTTCCAACGCTTAAACGTTTAAACGTTTAAACGCTTGATCGCTTAAACGTTCCTAATCCGAGAAGCGCTTCAGTGCCCGTTTGGTGAAATACTCCTCATCGATTGGTACGTCAAAGGCTGCCTCGGTTATTTCGATGATGGTCAGGTTGCCGGCCTTTTCTTTATCGTATGGAGTCATCACCCAGCGGGACGGGTAAAGACGGTCGCCCATCTGCTTCACCTCGGTATACTGCAGGGTTCGCACCAGGGCGCCCTCTTCATCAAAATAGTTGGCCGTGGCCGGCAGCATGTCCTTTTTGGTCACGGTCATCACCAGCCGGCCCCACACCACGGCCGCATCGGGCCGGGGCAGCAGTTCAATCTCATACTCATCGTTATTTTCCGCAATCAATTTCGCCTCATAATCCCGGCTGATGGAGCTCTCCCGCACCAGGTCGTCGTTGGTGAAATCCGTGCCCATCCAGCTCTGCAGCATCATGGAGGCGGGGATCTTGATAACCTTTTCAATGCGCGGCACATACTGCCACATGGAATCTTTAATCTTGAGAAAGGTGATGCCGTAATCCTTGCCCGGATAGGTGATTTTGATGAAGCTTTTCTCGTTACCCACGGAATAGCTGTCCATCTTCATGGTGCGGGTGGTACGGCTGGTGGTGATGATCATGGAGAGCGTGAGCACGGCGGTTTTGCCGTTCAAACGGTCTTCTACTCTTTTGATGATCTCCTGAACGTCATCCGCCGCGTGCAGCGAGGCGGGCATAAAGCAGAGGCAGCACAAAAAAAGGGCACAGGACGCCATCAAAACTGATGCGCCCTGTGCCCTGTCTGTCGCTGTTTTATTCATAATGAATATGACAACTGAAAACGGTCGGTTTGTCAACCACGTAAAAAAGTCTATTTTTCACCACAGAAAACACGGAGATCACAGAGACCATCTTTTTATTATTTTCGGTTATCTCTGTGGGCTCCGTGAGCTCCGTGGTGAATTCCCGGTTTTTGCGGGATGGTTAATGCTTAAATGAGCGCTGGCCGGTGAACTTCATGGCCACCTGGGGATTGGCCTGGTTGCAGGCCTCGATGGTTTCAAAATCCCGCATGGAACCACCCGCCTGCAGGATGGCGGTCACCCCCTGGCGGATGCCCACGTCCGCCCCGTCACGGTAGGGGAAGAAGGCATCGGAAATCATGGTGGAACCCGGCAGGCCGGCCCGGTCTTTTTGGGTCTGAGCGTCAATGGCCTCCTTGTCCGCCTTGTCCCGCTTGCCCTGCTCGATCTCCAGCACCATATCGGCATAGGGGATGCCCAGTTTATCAAAGCAGAGGATATCGGCATATTTGATATAGGCCTTGTGCACGGCAATCTCAGCCACGCCCACCCGGTCCTGCTCGCCGGTGCCGATGCCCACGGTGCAGCCGTCTTTGACATAAATCACGGAGTTTGACGTGACGCCATGCTCCACGGCCCAGCCGAAGAGCATATCGTCGACCTCGGCCGCTGTGGGCTGGCGCTCGCAGCGGTATTCCTTGCCCTTGGAGGTGGTGACCGCATCTTTAAGATGTTCGGGTTTACGGATGGAGTTGACCGCGGACTGCTGGGCGATGATGCCGCCGTCAATCAGGCTCTTGAAATCAACGTAACGGTAGTTTTCAAAGTCAGCCAGTCGGTCGATGCGGGCCATCTTGATCACCCGAAGATTCTTGCGGGCCTTAAGGATGTCCAGGGTGCCCTCTTCAAAATCCGGGGCGCAGACCACCTCCAGATAATTACCGCTGAGCAGCTCCGCGGTTTCCCGATCAACGGCACGGCTCATGATCACCGCTCCGCCGAAGGCGGCGATGCGGTCGGCCCGGTTGGCCCGGTTATAGGCATCGGCCAGGGTCTTGCCGTAGGCCGCACCGCAGGGATTGTTGTGTTTGAGGATGACGGCGGCCGGCCGGTCCATCAGATATTTGAGGATGTTCAGGCCGTTGTCGATGTCGGTGAGGTTGATCTTGCCCGGATGCTTGCCCACCTGCAGCATGTCTTCCACACTGATGCCGCTGACCAGGGCGTTGCCCGGTTCGATGAATTTGCAGTCACCCAGCATCAGGTTGCCGTTGACCAGCTCGTAGAGTGCGGCCTCCTGGTCCGGGTTCTCGCCGTAACGCACCCCGCGCTCATCAATGGTGCCGTCCTCCATGGGGATTTTCCAGGTTCTTTTGCGAAAAACCAGGGTCTGATCGCCAAAGGAAATCTTCATTTCCATGGGGAAATGATCCCCTAAAATCGTGGTGTACATCTTTTTCAAATCTTGTGCAGCCATAGATAGCTCTCCTCTCTCGGTCACAAGGCAGGGGCAGACATTGCTGCGCCGCTGTCCTTTATCTGGAACGTTGCATCCCAGTCCTTGCGGACCGGGTCATATCCTTTCTGGCAGATATCGGCGCACACCTCCTGCATGGAACGGTGATCACCGACAGAAAATTGCTCCCCTGTAAGCTCGGGGTGGGCATAGCCGCCCGGCGCCGTGCAGGAGCCGGCGGAATATCTGGTGGGTCCGAGCCCCACCATACCGTCCCGGAAGCGGGCCTCCTCACGGGTTGACAGCAAGAGCCCCACATCAGGGTCAAAAATACGCAGGGCGAAAATCATTTGGGTCAGCATGCGCTCGTTTACCTTGACCAGCGGCTGAAATCCTCCTTCCGCCGGCCGCAGCCGGGGAAAGGAAACGGTCAGCGCCGCGCGCCAGTAATGTTTACGCAGCCAGGCGATATGCATCCCCATGGCCAACCCATCCAGCCGCCAGTCGGCCAGGCCCAGCAGCGCACCGATCCCCACCTCACGCATGCCGGCGGCGGCGGCCCGGGCCGGGGTGGCCAGCCGGTAGTCAAAATCACATTTTTTGCCGGCATGGTGCACCTGGGCATAAATCCCGCGGTCATAGGTCTCCTGGTAGACGGCCACACTGGTGATGCCGGCGGCAAAGAGACGGGCGTATTCGTCCTCTTCCAGGGGCTGCACCTCAATGGAGATGGCGGCAAATCGGTTACACAACCGGGTGGCCAGCTCCGCCAGGTAATCCACACCGAGCCGGGCCGGCGCTTCCCCGGCAACCAGCAGGATATGCTTGAAGCCCCTGCCGAGCAGAATCATGGCCTCCTGCTCGGCCTCTTCCAAGGTGAGAACGCGACGGTCAATTTTGTTGCCCGCGGAAAAGCCGCAGTAGGCGCAGCGGTTGATACAGAAATTCGACAGGTAAAGCGGGGCATAGATCTGGATGGTGCGGCCGAAACGTCTGGCCGTTATCCGGGCAGACCGAGCCGCCAGCTGGGGCAGCAGGTTCTCCGCCGCAGGGGACAGCAGGGCGGCAAGTCCGCTGATATCTATCCGGTCGCCCTTCAGAGCATGTTGCACATCGGCTGTATGGCAATGTCTCTGCATCAGCCGCTGCAGTTCGGCAAAATCAGGTATGGTGAATTCTTCTGGGGTCATTTATTCCATCGACAAGGGTGTTTAACGTAGAAAATCAAGGCCTGTTTCCGGCGAGGAAGCAGCGGCATCCTCGCGCCTTTCGCCGAGTCCCGCCTCATAGGCCTCGCGGCCCGCCTCCACCGCCAAGGCAAAGGCCCGGGCCATGCGCACCGGATCACCGGCCACGGCAATGGCCGTATTGACCAGCACCGCGTCAGCGCCCATCTCCATGGCCTGGGCCGCATGGGAAGGGGCGCCGAGACCGGCATCCACCACCACCGGCACCCGGGCCTGCTCAATGATAATGGCAATCTGGAAGGCGGTGAGGATTCCCTGATTGGTGCCGATGGGGGAGCCCAGCGGCATGACCGCTGCCGCGCCGGCATCCTGCAGACGCAGGGCCAGTACCGGATCGGCGTTCATATAGGGCAGCACGATGAAGCCCTCCTTGACCAGTATCTCGGTTGCCTTCAGGGTTTCAATCGGATCGGGCAACAGGGTGCGGGGGTCCGGGGTCACCTCAAGCTTGAGCCACTCCCCGCCGCCGGCCGCCCTGGCCAGCCTGGCCAGACGCACTGCCTCCGCCGCGTCCCGCGCCCCAGAGGTGTTGGGCAGAAAGAGAAATTTCTTCCGGTCCAGGACACTCATGATGTCATCGGCGGGATTGGCCAGGTCCACCCGGCGCAATGCCACGGTGACCATCTCGCAGCCTGAGGCGTCCAGGGCCTCCTTCATCACCTTGGGTGATGAAAATTTCCCCGTGCCACCGAAAAGACGGGACCTGAAAGTCCTGCCGGCAATGGTTAACATGTCAACCGCCTCCTACAAAACGTATCAATTCCAGCCTGGCGCCCTCAGGCAGCACCAAGGTCTCGTACTCATCTCTTTTGATGATGACCCCGTTGCATTCCACAAAAACCGTGTCAGGTTTGACGCCCAGTTCACTAAGAAAGGCGATAAGGGTGGTTTCCGGCCGGATCTCTTTTTTTTCATCGTTACAGACAATCTGCATCATAAATATAGCTCATGGCTGATGGCTCACATGGCGCAACAGCTTAACAACTTATTAACTTAACAACTCATCAGCTTATCAGCTCATTCGCTCTCTTCATCAACACCCAGCAGCAGGCGCAGCACCTGGTTGGCCTGATGATGGGCGGCAATGCCGACCCTGGGCGCCATGAGTCCCTGGTTGGGGCCAACCTCGGCCTCCCCGTCACCCACCAGGTAGACGCGGGGATGAATCCTGCGAGTGACAATGCGGTTATTGTCGCCAAAACCGGCCATGCCCGAGGCCCCCACAAAGCCAACCCCTTTCAGTGCAGTCAGGGCGACCCGCAGAGCGGCAGGCTTCATCACCGGATCGTCAAAACACTCCACCAGCACGTCCACTCCCTGAAACAGCAGGGGGATGCGTTCTTCGCTCAGGCGTTCGTTAATGGTTTCCAGGCAGACGTAAGGATTGATCCGGAGGAGAGTGTCCCGCAGAGCCACAGTCTTTGGTAAGCCGATCTGGTCGGCAAAATAATACTGCCGATTGAGATTGCTCAGTTCCACTACATCATAATCGGCAAGCAGCAACTTGCCAATACCTATTCTTACCAAAGCGACAGCCACCGCGGAACCAAGTCCGCCCAGCCCCATGACCCCTGCCACGCCTTTTTTTATGCGGGCCTGGATTTCCTCCCCGTGCCGCTCGGCCAGCACTGCAACAAATTCTTTCCTGTCAGGCACATTCTCCTCCAGCTTGAAATCAGATACATAATACGCCAAGGCGGTGAAAGCGACCTGTTTATCATACATTTTTGCATTTTTATACCAGGTTTTCGACAAAATGCCATGCAGGAAAAGAATAAGGCCTGGGCCGCAGGAGACGAAAACCGGCATGCCGGGGCCGCCCTGACCACTGGGAAAGGATTGAAAAGTTTGCACAACAAAACATCATGATTTGCGCTCAATATTTTTTTATTATTGATCCCTTTTTAATTGATCCCTTTTTACTGGACAGGCAAGAGTGAATTATCTTCCGCCGCCGGCACAGATAGCCGCATTTACTTTTATTAACCCCGGCAGTGATGGACAAATCCTGGCAATCCATCCGAAATGTCAGCAGAATTTTCTCCAACCCATGACAAAGAAATAACACTGTCTCCAGAAGTATACACTTTTTACCCCTTTCTCCCCTTTCATTTGCTTGAACTTCCTTTATATCCATGATAAGTAGCATGGCAAAGTAACAATAAGACTGTGTCTGCGCCCTATTTGGACACTGCTGATTGAAACCGCTGAGGCAAGGAGAACCACGTGACGAAAGTCAGCTCAAAAAATAAACAATGGCTGTCGGGCAACGAGGCGATTGCCCGTGCTGCATGGGAAGCCGGGGTAACTGTTGCATCAGGCTATCCGGGCACACCCTCCACCGAAATACTCGAGAATCTCTGCACTTATAAAGATGTCTATACCGAATGGGCGCCCAATGAAAAGGTTGCCCTGGAGGTCGGCATGGGGGCTTCCTTTGCCGGTGCCCGGGTGCTGGTCACCATGAAGCATGTTGGACTGAATGTGGCGGCCGACCCCCTGTTCACCGCCTCCTACACCGGCGTGCGCGGCGGCATCGTCATCATCACCGCCGATGACCCGGAGATGCACAGCTCGCAGAACGAACAGGACAACCGCCATTACGCCTATGCCGCCAAGCTCCCCATGCTGGAGCCGTCCGACCCGGCCGAAGCCCGGGAGATGCTCAAAAAGGCCTTTGAAATAAGCGAGGAATTCGATACCCCGGTGCTCTTCCGCACCACCACCCGGGTGGCCCATGTCAAGGGACTGGTAGCGACCGGCAAAAGAAAGAAAGGGCCGGTCGCGGTGGCTATCGAAAAGATGCCGGCTAAATTTGTCATGCTGCCCGGCAACGCCCGGATGCGGCGCAGATCCATTGCCGAACGGATGGAAAAACTGGCTGCATTTGTCGAGACCTTTGCCGCTAACCGTATTGACAAGGGCGATAAAAAAATTGGTTTCATCACCGGCGGCATCTCCTATCTCTATGTGAAGGAGGCCTTTCCCAAGGCCTCGGTGCTGAAAATCGCCACCACCTGGCCGCTGCCCTTTAATAAGATCCGCGATTTCGCCGCCCAGGTGGATGAAGTCGTGATCGTGGAGGAGCTTGACCCCTTTCTCGAAACCCATATCAAGGCCGCGGGCATTGCCTGCACCGGTAAAGACAAAATTCCGGCCATGGGCGAGCTCAATCCCTTTATCATCAAAAAAGCGCTGGGCCAGGAGATCGGCGACATCTTTGCGCCGGTGGATATCCCTCCCCGGCCGCCCAATATGTGCCCCGGCTGCCCGCACCGCGGGCTTTTCTACAATCTGGCCAAATATGACGTTTTTATTGCCGGCGATATCGGCTGCTACACTCTCGGCTTCCTGCCCCCCTGTCCGCCATGGACTCCTGCGTCTGCATGGGCGCAAGTATCGGCGTGGCCCACGGCATGGACAAGGCCCTGGGCGACAAGGCCCAAGGCAAGACCGTGGCGGTGATCGGCGACTCCACCTTCATGCACTCGGGCATCACCGGCCTGGTCAACATGGTTTACAACAAAAGCATGTCCACGGTCATCATTCTTGACAACCGCATTACCGCCATGACCGGCCACCAGGCGAACCCCGCCTCCGGCAGCACCATCACCGGCGAGCCGGCCAATGCCGTTGATCTGACGGAGCTGTGCCGGGCCATCGGCGTCCAACACGTGCGCACCGTCAACCCGCACGACTTCAAGGAATGTAAAAAGGTCCTGAAAGAGGAGATAGAACGGCCCGAACCGTCCGTCATCATCGCCCAGGCACCCTGCGTTCTCCTGCCGGAGGAACGCAGACGCCCCAAAACGCCGCTTACCACCATACTGGACAACTGCACCGGCTGCGGCACCTGCGTCCGCCTGGGCTGCCCGGCCATCAACTGGGTGCCGCTCACCGCCGCCGAGGCCAAAAAAATGGGGAAAAAGGAAAAACAAAAGGGATATGCCCGCATCAGCGTTGAGATGTGCAATGGCTGCGGCCAGTGTCTGGCGGTCTGTAAATTCAAGGCCATTGGCAAAGCGGAGGATAATAAATGATACCAAGCGGAAACATACTTTTTTGCGGGGTTGGCGGCCAGGGCATACTGCTGGCCAGCGAGATCACCGCCTTTGCCCTGCTTGAATGCGGCCTGGATGCCAAGAAAAGCGAGGTGCACGGCATGGCCCAGCGCGGCGGTTCGGTTGTCGCCCACCTCCGCTATGGGAAAAAGGTCTACTCACCGCTCATCGATCCAGGCCAGGCGGACTTCGTTGTGGCCTTTGAAACCATGGAAGCAGTACGCTATCTGCCTTTTTTGCATAAGGACAGCAAGGTGATCGTCAATACCCACCAGATTGCTCCGCCGGCTGTTGCCACCGGTAAAATGGTTTATCCGACCGATTTATTGTCCCAGCTAACCAGCCGCAACATATCGGTCTTTCCTTTGGACGGTTTCAGCATTGCAAAAAAAGTGGGAGAAATCAGGACGGCAAACCTGGTGCTGGTAGGAGCGCTCTCTACCTTTCTGCCGGTTGCTGAAGATGTTTTTCTTGAGGTGCTGCAAAAAAGGATCCCCAGAAAACTTGATGAAAACATTGCGGCCTTCAAGGAGGGACGCACGATCACGGCATAGCATGCAATGCCATTTTTTTTGGAGAGGGAACAATGATCTATAACGAGGAATATGAAACATTGCCAAGGGAGGCGCTGGAGGCCCTGCAGCTGAAAAGACTGCAGTCCCAGATCGAAAGGATCTATGCCAGAGTCCCCTACTACCGGGCCAAAATGGATGAATCCGGCGTGGCGCCGGGTGATATCAAAACCCTGGCCGATATCAGCAAGCTCCCCTTTACCACCAAGGAGGATCTGCGCAAGAATTATCCCTTCGGACTTTTCACCGTGCCGCTGGAAAGGGTGGTGCGCATCCACGCCTCTTCCGGCACCACCGGTCAGCCCACCGTTGTCGGCTATACCAAACGGGACATCGCCATCTGGGCTGAACTGATGGCGCGCTGTCTGACCGCTGCCGGGGCGACCCAGAAGGACATCATCCACAACGCTTACGGCTACGGACTATTCACCGGCGGCCTGGGCGCCCATTACGGCGCGGAAAATCTGGGCGCCACCGTGATCCCTGTCTCCGGCGGCAACACCAAGCGCCAGATCATGCTCATGCGTGACTTCCGCTCCACCGTGCTGCTCTGCACCCCATCCTATGCCCTGAACCTGGCCGAGGCCATGGTGGATATGGGTATGGATCCCAAAGAGATGGCTCTCAAGGTCGGGGTCTTCGGGGCCGAGCCGTGGAGTGAAAATATGCGGGAGGAGATCGAAAAGCAACTGGGCATCAAGGCCATTGACATTTATGGTCTGAGTGAGATAATCGGACCTGGCGTGGCCATTGAATGCGTGGAGGAGCAAAAAGGCCTCCACATCATGGAAGATCACTTCCTGCCGGA
>Ga0180007_10006272_pt1 | contig 11679 bp, 14 predicted proteins | sample MM_PC_MetaG_FD_121122 | JGI IMG/M metagenome (GOLD analysis project Ga0180007, IMG submission 121122) | Groundwater microbial communities from the Aspo Hard Rock Laboratory (HRL) deep subsurface site, Sweden - MM_PC_MetaG | ecosystem: Environmental > Aquatic > Deep subsurface > Groundwater...
ACATTTTGTCCCCCCGCCCCTCCCGAACGAGAAGCGGTAAATTCAATATCCTCCGGCTTAATCTCTATAGCTATATCCCCAGAAATTTCGGGTACCACCTCCACAAGCGCAAAAGAAGTCTGCCTCAAATTGTCTGCATTAAAAGGACTTTGTCTAACAAGTCGGTGAACTCCCGCCTCATATTTTAAATACCCATAACTTGCGTATCCAACAATATGCAAAGTTGCGGATTTTATGCCCGCTTCATCCCCTGCCGTTTTAGCAATCTCATAAACACCCCAATCTTTCTTCTCGCAAAAACGAGTGTACATCCTAAAAAGCATTTCCGACCAATCGCAAGCCTCCGTTCCGCCTTGACCGGCATGAATTGATAAAAAAGCGTTCCCTAAATCATACTTCCCACGCAAAAAGGTTTTGGTTTCCAAAGATTTAAGCTGTATTTTAAGATTTTCTGTATCTTTCTCTGTTTGTAAAAGTTCAATAAAGTCTATTTCGTCTACAATCCTTTCCAAACTTGCCAACAGCTTGGATTTAGCAACCCCCGCTTCTCTATCCTCCCAAAAAACGGGGTTCTCCATTTCTTTTTTAATGGCGATTATTTGATTTTTCTTGTCCTCAATTTTTAAAGCCTTCAATATTGCGGCTATCCGTTTTTCTATATCTTCCATATAAATTATCCTTGCAAAACTTCTTTCTTTAAATCTTCCACCAAATTGTAGGGATTAAAGCCCACAACACTCTGGGCAAAAAGCTCCATTGAACCAAAATCGGAGTGGCGGGTTTCTAAACTCCCTCGGTCAACAATCTGAAGAATAATCGGCATATGCTCCCAACTTTCGTAAGTTTCAGTTATCGGGGAAGGTATAGCAATTAAGTTAAAACTTCTCACACCAAACTTGCTTACCAACGCCCTTAATATACTATTAACCGCAAAAGAAAGCGACCCGTCAAAACTTTTGCCGTATAAAGTAATTCCTTTTTCCTTGATAGGACACAAATCCGCCATTACTTTTACATCCTCCATCATAAACCCCAATCCCAATTTACTATGAATATCAAAAATATCGTCAAAATAGTTGGCTTTGTATTCCTCCTGATACCATAACGACCTGTTTCTTAAAAGACCTATTTTGGAATAGGTAACATCCCTTGCAACCGTAACTTGAGCGTGTCCATGAATGATGGACGCTCCCGCTTTCCATAAACAATTCCACATAAAGAAAGGATAAACAAAACTTTTGTCATACTCGTTTGCTTTTTTGAAATAGCTGTTGGCAGTTTCAAAATAATCGTGTATTTTCTCCACCGTAAAGTCCAGAGGATTGTGGTCCTTAAAAATTATTATTCCGTGAAACCCGTCTATTTTAGCCACATTGCCTGCGGTAACACAATGTTTGCCTTTTATTCTGCCAAACACATCTTCTGGAGTGTTATCAAGAGGCGCGCACAACATTTCCCCACCACACTCTTTAAAATCAAAAACCTCGCCTAAAGATATTTTTACATCGGGTCTTTTGGACCGCACATCATTAAAAACGGAACCCTCGTAAGTTATAAGATTTACCGCTTTAACAATAGTTTGGTTTTCAATAGCCCCCAAAGACCCAAATTGCGAAACAACCCACGCTTTCATTTTATCGGGAACAACTAAACCTCCCTCTACCGTATTTACCTTAAAAATTCTATCAAAAACCTTTTTGTCCTCGGAAGAAAGATTGGCAATTTTGTTAAATAGAGTGTCTTTAAACCGCAAATTTTCCATTAACCTTATATTATATTAAAGGGCTGTCGTTTGCAAAGGATTTTTAACTTTACTTCTTTATATTCTTGAAAAACCGTTTTTTGGCAGAAGAAAGAGAAGATTTAATATCTTTTGTAGACACTTCTTTTTTAGCGCTATCCGCAACCTTTTTAACCACAGGCTCAACCTTTTGAACGGCATCTTCTACCAAAGGACTTATGGTTGTGGTAAATTCTTCTACAATAGGACCAACCGTCTTTTCCACCTTTTTTTTAGCGGCTTTAAGTTTTTTTCTTGTCTCGTCCCCCGGTCCCGGCGCGAAAAGCACCCCGGCTAAAGCCCCAAGCGCCGCCCCTATCATAACACCCGAAAAAAAACCGCTCCCGCCTTTTTCTGTTTGAGGGATATTATTCGTCCTCATCGGAATCTCCTTTGCTAACTAAATCTTTTAAACTTTTGAAAACTTTAAATCCTTGCGTAAATGCCCCCAAAGCAGCGCTTAAGCCCATTACAGGGGAAGACAACGAGGTTACAACCTTATCAGCAGTTTCTAAAATATCGTTAAACCTAGCAATAGTTGACCTTAGTTCTTTTAAAACAAGAACTAAATAAACCCCTACCGCAACAAGAGTTATTGTTAAAAGAACTATTACCAAAATTAGTATAATTTGAAGGTCCATGGGCAGTTTTATCCTTACTCTTTAAGTAAAACACAAACACTTGTTAGCAGTCAATACCGAATAATCGCTATTCGCACAATGCCGATTCTAAATTACACTCCGATTTAACATATTCTCCGCAAATTGTTTCCATTACCGCCTTTGCTTTTCCTTTGGGACAATTATCACATTCTTTCCAAACTTCTCCTTCGCACTTTCCATCACTACAAAGCAGGGACGCTCCGCAAAAAACCCGCGACCCCACACCAGTTCCCGCCGCCATTGATTTTAAAAAACTGCTGTTTTTTATGCTATTTACACTCAACAAAAGCCCAACAATTAAAAAAAGTGTGGCGAGAAAAGCAAACGCTTTAACGGGCGTTATAGACTCCGTGGCAAAACTAATCGCGCCAAAATCCTGCTTTCTATTGAATTTGGTCTTTCCTAAAAGTTTTTTCAACAACTGATAAATCCTCCCCTAAAACCCCTAAATCTTTTCCATTTAAGTATACTTTAACCGCGCCAGCATTTCCAGCTTTTATTGTTATAAAATCTTTTGCCGTAAATTCCGCCTTAACGCCTTTAAGCATTACTCCGCCCGGAAACAAAGTTTCTCCATCCCCAATAACGCTAATCCACGAAGCCGTGTTTAATATTTCCACCTCCACCTTAAAATATATCTGCTCTTCCTTAGGTTCTTCCACAGGAATAACCGTTCCCAAAACTTGATTCTGGTTAACAGGGTTGTCAACTAATACTGTTCTTGTAACCACAGCTTCTTTTCCTAGCTTATTTAAAGCCTTAAAATTAAGAACATTAACTCCTTCGGAAAGGGATACATTAACCGCAAAACTGCCTTCCTTTTCCATAGAAATCCTCTGCCCGTTTAAAAAAAGTTCCGCGTCTTTATCTATTTTTCCAAAAACATCCACAAACGATTCGTTAATGGATAAGTCTGTGGAAGGGCTTTCAACCGCCAAAAATGGCGCTCCCGCAAAAGAGCGGTACTGATAAAAAAGGTACCCCAAAAACCCAAGAATAGAAATTAAAGTTACAATAAAAAGCGCCATCCCAGGCGTAACTAAAAGTTTTGGCGTAAATAACGGTTTCATTATAAGTTTAATGCCTTCCGCTGGTTTAACCTGTTTTTCCTCATATTCTCTCCTCCAAAAAGCCATTACCTCTCCTTCATTTAATCCCAAAAATCGCGAGTAGTTTTTTATAAACCCTTTTATCTGCACAGCATCCGAAAAAACGGAATAATCTGCATTTTCAATAGCTTCCAAAAATCTAATGTGTATTCTCAATTCCTGCGAAATTTCGCTTAGGGAAAGGTTTTTCTTGAGCCTATTTTCTTTTAATATCTCGCCCGCTTTTTTCATAGTTTAATCTTCTCCAAAAACATCTGTGGAATCGTTAATTAAAACATCTCGCGGTCTACTGCCATCTTGTGGTCCAACGATACCTTTTTCTTCCATTTCATCAAGAACGCGCGCCGCTTTGGCATAACCAATGCTTAATTTCCTCTGGAGCAAAGACGAAGAGGCTTTGCCATACTGAACAACCACTTCAACCGCTTCTCTAAACAAAGAGTCGTCTCCAGAACTAATATCCATTCGACCGCCCCTTTTTGCGATATGTTCAGTTACATCACTCAAATATTCCGGAGCTATGTTGGAACTTTTTAGAAAAGTTGTTAACTGCCCTATTTCGCCATCTGAAACATACGAACCTTGGAGTCTAATTGGTTTTGAGGCATCCGGGGGCACATACAACATATCTCCACGACCTAACAATTTCTCTGCCCCCGCCATATCTATAATAACGCGAGAATCTACTTGACTTGTAACATTAAACGAAATTCGGCAGGGGATATTGGCTTTAATTAAACCAGTTAAAACATCCACCGAAGGTCTTTGCGTTGCCAATATTAAATGGATACCGGTAGCCCGAGATTTTTGCGCTAAACGACAAACCGATTTTTCCACATCGGTTTTAGATAAACTCATAAGTTCAGCAAGCTCGTCCACAAAAATCACCACATAAGGTAGCGCCTGAAACCCCGACATTTCATTAAAAGCATCAACATTGCGCACTTTAGCGTTCTCAAATAATTTATATCTTCTATCCATTTCCATAACTGCCCATTTTAAAGCGGGTACCGCTTTTTCGGGTTCTACTATCACCGAAGTCAATAAATGAGGAATGTCCGCATAAGAAGCAAACTCTACTCTCTTAGGGTCAATTAATATAAATTTACACTCATTTGGCGAACACCTAAACAAAAGCGTGGTGATAAAAGAATTTAATAAAACAGATTTCCCGCTTCCGGTACTGCCTGCGATAAGAACATGTGGCATCTTGCCAATATCCGCAATAAAAGGTTTGCCCGAAACATCGTGCCCCAGCGACACCGCAAGTTTTGAACGGGTATTTTTCATAATTTCGGAACTCAAAATACTTTTTAAAGTAACCAGAGAAGGCGAAAAATTAGGCACTTCAATACCTATTAACGATTTTCCCGGTATAGGGGCTTCTATTCTAACCATACCATTTGGAGACGCCAAAGATAAAGCTAAATCGTTTGCTAGGTTAGTGATTCTCGCTATTTTGGTGCCTTTGGCGGCCTCCAAAGCGTACTGCGTAACCGTGGGCCCCATATTTATTTCAACAATGTGTGAACGAATTCCAAAAGATTCCAAGGTTTTTTCTATAGTTTGCGCGCGCTCTTTTACATTTCCCCTATCGGCGGCAACAGGAGGCGCGTCAACTAAAACATCTAAAGGCGGATATTCCCAAACTCTGTCGGGATAAGGAATGTTTGACTTGATGGGAGTTCTAACCACTCCCATCTCTTTATGGGAACCTCCATTAATAACAGGTTCGGATATGTTGGGTACTATTTTAAATTCTTCTGCCCTATCTTCCTCAAAATCTTTGTCTGTTTCATCTTCGCTGGAAGATTTTTCTTCAAGCACCATATCCTTTTTTATTAAAGCTATATTTTTTGGCAGAAGAAATTTAAATTTTGGAAGCTTATGAAAAACTTTTTCAAAAAAGTCAAAAACCGAATCCAGACTTAAATTAAATATTAAAATTACGGATATGCCAAAAAAGCCGACAAAAGCTATACTCGCCCCAATTTCTCCAAAAGCGTTTGTCGCAGTATTAAATATTTTCATACCAACAAGACCCGCCTTTTGAGAAAAAATACCTGTTACAGAAACATACAAAAGAAACAAACCAACTAAAAGCCGTGTCTGTAAAAGTCTAAACCGCAAAGTCCTTATAAGCAGTAAGGCAAAATAAGTAATAAAAACCGGTACAAAAAACGCGGTGGAACCAAAAACCTCGCCTAAAATCTCTTTAAATATTGAGGTTATACTGCCCGCGGACGCAAAAAGGGAAATGAACAACAACCCCGCCACTAAAAGCAGGAAAACAGATATTAAAGACAACAACACATCTTTTTCTATTTTAAATTTTAGAGACCTTTTTCTTCTCCTTCTTCCCATTAAATATATTATGCCACAGGATTAGAAGGAGTTAAAGTCCCAAATGCAAAATAATTTAGCCTAACGAGGGCAATCCCATCGGGATTGCTTCGCTCCGCTCGCAATGACGCCACGCAACTAGTGTTTGACTTCTTCTTTCAATTTTTGTTAAGATGGACATACTATGGAAAAGATAAATACTTCTACTAAAAATATGGGAAAATACGCTGGAAAATGGGTAGCGGTTTTGGAAGATAGAATAATCGCTGTCGGCAAAACATTAAAAGAAATAAGTCCTCTGGTAACTTCTGATACTAAAAACAAGATTCCCGACGAAAAAGTTGCTGCCGCTTTCAAAGTGCCCTATAAAGGCGAAGGTCCCTATATCTTATGAGCAAGAAAAACACCCCTGCTATTTTCAAGTATTATTATAATGGCGAGGGGTATTTCCCAGCAATTCCTCTGTATGTATCCGCGGGTGGTAAAAAACTCAAGTTTCACGCTTTAATTGATTCAGGAGCAACTATTTCTGTGTTTAAAGATGAGATTGCCGAACAACTTGGAATTGCAATAGAAAATGGCAAAGAAACTTATCTAGGAGGAGTTGGTGGAAGAATCAAAGGATATGTCCACAAACTAGAGATAGAAATTGCAGGCAAGAAGTTTATCTGTCCCGTGGTTTTTTCTCATGAGTATTTGGTCTCCTTTAATCTACTGGGAAGAGAAGCGTTTTTCAAACAATTCAGAATCGTTTTTGAGGAAAAGAAAAATCTGCTAGAACTTGAGTAGTTTTGGATTCATAGGGGCATGCCCCCAACTAATAATTAATACCCCCGTCATTGCGAGAAAGGAACGAAGTGACTGACAAAGCAATCTCAAAAGGTAAAAGAATGGTTGAATGGTTATATGATGTACAATGGAAATAATGAAATTAAGAAAAAAATCCATTTTTACCTTATTACTAACCCTACTTATAGTTGGCATAAACTTGCTGTGGACTGGTTGGAAAGAAAAGGAGAATACACCTCCTGTTAAAGAACTTCCAGAAGGACAATATAAGGTAACTCGTGTTATCGACGGGGATACTATTGTTTTGGAAACCGGAGAAAAAGTTAGATACATTGGAATAAATAGCCCGGAAATGAACAGCAAGAACAGAACAACAAAATGTTTTGCGGAAAAATCCCTGGACAAAAACAAAGAGTTGGTTGAGGGGAAAATTGTAAAACTTGAAAAGGATATTTCCGAAACCGATAAATATGATAGGCTTCTTAGATATGTATTTGTGGACGGGATGTTTGTTAATGAATATTTAGTTAGAGAAGGGTATGCTAAAGTATCAACTTTTCCGCCGGATGTAGCGTACCAAGAAACATTTTTGCAAGCGGAAAGGATATCGCGAGAAGAGAAAAGGGGATTATGGGGAAAGGTTTGCCCGTAACACCTTATACATTTGCCACTCTGTTAAAAGTCCTTCAATCGCCCCCACTTTTTGAATAACCGAAGAAGAATTTGCCGAACCCCATCTTAGCGCTGTTTTTACACTTTTACCGTAAATAAGGGCGGATAATAACCCCGAACTAAACGAATCTCCCGCCCCAGTCATCTCTACCCGCGTCCCCGGAAAAACAGACCTCTTCAAAAACTCGGCGCCGTCGTAAGCGTACGCTCCGTTTTTCCCATCAGTAATAACCACAATTTTTGGCCCCAAACTAAAAAGCCCGGTAAGAAGTTCCTTTATATCTTTATTCAAAGTTATGGACCCGCTCAAAACTAAACTTTCCGCTTCTTCTTTATTTACTATTAAAAGTTCGCAAACAGAGAGAACATTTTTTATTTTAGAAACTCCCGCCTTAAGCTCATAAATTCCGGGGTTAAAACCTATTTTGACATTGCACTTTTTAGCCCAATCTAAAAACTTTTCATTAAATTTTTCAAAATCTTCCCCCATAGAACTTAAATACCCCCACTTAGCAGAAACTGTATTTGAAGGAAAAACATATTTTCGTTTTTCATGAAACGCTAAAATTGTTCTTTCTCCCTTAAAATTTATAATGGTGGAATAATCCGTTCCAAAACCATCTCGTTTAATGTATTTTAAATCTTTTATCTTCTCTTTTCTCAAAACCTCAAGAACGAAGTCTCCATTAGCGTCTTTTCCAATATTGGACACGATACCTACGGAAAGGCCAAGGCGGGATACGCCAACTGCGGTATTAGGGGCGTTACCTCCTATTGTGCGGTGAAAAGACTTAACTGGGATTTTTTCAGCATAATCCAAACAAATTTGGCAGTTTCTATGGTTCACATCGCATTTAACAACTGCCTCTGAAATTTCCAAAAAAACATCTGTAGTTGTATGTCCAAAAGTTAGTAAATCAAGCATAAGCCAAATCTCAAAACGCAAAACTCAAATATCAAATCCAAATGTCAAAACTTAAATCTCGCCATAGCTCACACAGTTGCATTAAAATTAGATTTGATATTTAAGTTGTGGCTTTGAGTTTTGAAATTTGACATTTGAGATGTTATCTAAAACCAATATACTATCCACACATTACTACTCCATAAATCTCATTAACAAAAGGCAGGGGGGTTTTTCTCTGCCAAACATTCCTCCCCACCGCTACTCCGGAACATCCTGCTTTCATAGCGTCTTTTAAGTCCTTTAAAAATTCTTTTTCCGATTCTTTCATTCCTCCAGAAATAACAACTTTTGCTTTTCCAGCGCTTTCTACCACCCATTCCATGTCAAGGACATTGCCCGCATAATGAAGTTTTAAGATATCCGCTCCCAGTTCAAGACCAACTCTTGCCGAATAAGCCAAAATTTCTCTTGAATCTTCTCTACCTTTTACCGCTTTCCCCCGCGGATACATCCACGCTATAACAGGAATGTTTTTTGAATGGGCCTCCTCCACCACTCTGCCAAACTCTTTAAACATCATACTCTCAAACTTACTACCAACATATAAGGTATAGCCAACCGCGGAAGCTTTTAGTTTTATAGCTTCATCCACCGTACACAACGGAGCGGAATAAGGTTCCTCTTCAACAAGATTGGTTTTACCGTTGAGTTTAATAATTAAATGAACATTATTCTTTGAGGGGGCATAATATTTTTCGGCAATGCCTTTTTGAAGGATAACAGCGCTAAAACCGCCTTTGACGGCAATGTCCAGAATATAGTTAGGGTCTACATTTACATCATTAAAATCGGAGGGACCGTGTTCCAAGCCGTGGTCGTAAGCTAAAAACATAAATTTACCGTTTGTGGATATTTTGGACAGGGATATCATAATACAATCTTAACAAAGTCTTCCCCTTTTTCAAAGGGTAATTGTTTTAGGGGTCGGTACCCCGAAGGGGTCCGCACCCCAATGAAATTCCAATTAAACTGATATTTCCTGCATGGTCTTTACTTCTTATCTCCCTTGTGCTAAAATTTCCTTTAATAACAGCCAAAGCAACTGTTGAGTTGCTAATAAAATCCTCCCAAAGAGAAAGGAGCGGTAAAATGAGTTTGGAAAAACATCCGACAGCAGAACTGGCGGGATTTGGCTTTCCTTATTTCCCAAAAGCTATAGAGGAGCTAAATAGACTATACGACAGTGGAACTACAAATTTCAATGGACAGTGCTTGGAAGAGAGCGGAAGAAGGGTAGCGGGATACAAACAAATCCTTTGCCCCACAACAGATGACAAGTATATGTGGTTTTGGGGACTTGTTTTCAACAAAGGAGCAGGAAGCGTTGCTGTTCTGTTCCCTTGGGGAACGGATGAGAAAAAAATAGACAATTCCAGAGCGGATAGATCTATTGCAGTGTACTGCAAAGACTGTCCAGAACCGGGAAAGGATGCGGATGAAATCTGCGAATTGCTGGCGGAGTCTTTTAAGGTGTGGTTGGAAGACCTCAACGCTACCGACTAGCCTACTCCACCCACAAAGCGCCACTTGTTGCTGAAAACACTTGGCACTTTTTTCTTTTTAGATATTTCCGTTGTGGACGCTTGCCCAGTCAAAGATTTTAACTTCAGTTGTCCCACTTCTTGGGACAGCCCACCCCAAAATACAAAAAGTGTAATCTATATTCCCCACTTTAATTTTTTTTATCCTTTTTGCTTAGTGTCTTTTTCATTTTCCTCAAAAGGCAATTTAATCTGTTTTGCTACAGAACGGTGGCTTATAACTTCTTCTATTTCATGTTCTGTTTTAAGTCCCGTATCAGTTATCCATTGTTTCTCTCTTAATTTTACTTTGAAGGTATCGTCTTTCGTGAAAGAAATTTTGTTTTCCTGCACATCTTTCACAAATTTTTCATCTTTAACTGTAGCATAGAACTCATTAGTTCCATCGCTAAATCTCCATTTGTTCCCTTCAACAAAAATAACAGATAACGCTCTCAAATAGACCTCTCTTACCCCATCTCTAAGTGGTTCATCTGGTATGTCTGATAGTTTAAAGTAATCCTTTTCTTCGGTTTTTACTGTGTTAACTTGGCCACCTTTTTTTATACTAAAACTTTCTACGCCCTCCCTAGACAATGGTTCCGTAATAATTTTTTGTAATCCAATCCTAATCTTAACATTTGAAAACAAGGCAATTACTTTTGGGTGGGTTTCAATCTTCTCATCTTCAACTTCTATAACAGTTTTATTGTGCCCCTCTTTTACCACTTTTTTAATCTTACGATTTCTTAACTTTAATAAAAGCCCAATAAGTCCGAAGGTGCTTGGCACCCCAATAAAGCCTAGGATCTGAAGTAAGTTTGCTGCCGCGCTAGCTTGTTCTGAATTAAAAAGATAAGTAAGACCATCAATTCCGCCCTGAATTAAAGAAAAGTCAATTCTGAAGGATCCCGTTTTAAATGAGCCTTTTACATTTACTTGAACTTTTGTTTTATCCCCATTGGTTATTTTATTTGCTTCATCTAGAATGTCGCTTATGGCAAGAAGAGCAGGAGCCAAATCCCTTACATCCATCTCGTTAGATTTTAAGGCAGACCCATCATAAATAACTTGAAAATATTCTTTTCGCGTCACATTTTTACTTTATTCTATTAACACACAAATTGCAATCATGTGTATGGGGTCTCGCGGGAGGATTAAAAAAGGGACTACCCCGTCCGCCAGCTGGCGGACGGGGTAGTCCCTTTTTGGCAACTCTTTTTTCTCACAAATACTTTTGTATATTAGCCGTTTGCTCCTCTATCGTCTCGGAAAAATGCGTTACCACATTATTTCGAACAACGTTTCGGGCTATACGAAGTCCTGCTCCGATTTTAGCAGGATTTGGGAAAATTGTTTTAAATTTTCCGTATAGCCCGTGTTATGCGCTGTCCATCTTTTATTCTATTCCCCCTCGTTTATCTCTTTTGCTTCCCGATATGCATCGTAAGAAAAAGCTATAGCCATAACAAGATATGCGGTAACTGCGATAACTTTTACTTCAGAACTTAAGATATCAAGGTCAGAACCCTCAACAATGTAAGAGATAACTGATGAAATTAGGATAAGCACACCAAAAACTACTCTCTTGCCGTTATAAATATATCCTACACCGGAAAGAATAAGGTTTAATATTGCGGCCAACCAAGGTTTCTTTGTTTTTTTCACATTCACTCACCTCCTCTCATAAAAATAATAAAAGATGGATGGCACATAATGTGTTGCGGATGATACGAAGGTTTTTCCTGCGAAGCGGGAAAAAATTTCGTATATCCCGCTGTTAGCCGATGTCGCGAAGCGACGAGGCAACAGCGAATCCGCAACACATTAGCCAACA
>Ga0180007_10006273_pt1 | contig 11679 bp, 10 predicted proteins | sample MM_PC_MetaG_FD_121122 | JGI IMG/M metagenome (GOLD analysis project Ga0180007, IMG submission 121122) | Groundwater microbial communities from the Aspo Hard Rock Laboratory (HRL) deep subsurface site, Sweden - MM_PC_MetaG | ecosystem: Environmental > Aquatic > Deep subsurface > Groundwater...
ATATTCAGTTGTTCGCCTTGGTGGTCTTTTTGGGTGGGGGCTATACCGCACTCAAAAAAGGTCACGTCAATATCGACATATTGTACGGAAGATTGTCCTCCAAAAAGCAGGCGCTGCTGGACGTAGTCACCGCCCCCATATTCTTTTTGTTCATGGTTATTTTGCTTTGGAAGTTGGGGGGGATGGCGCTGCAATCCGTGGAGGAGCAAGAGGTGATGTCCACCATTTTGGCTCCTCCGATATACCCGCTGAAAATTCTGGTGACCATCGGAGTATTGCTGTTTTTGTTGCAAGGTGTCGCCAGCCTGCTGCAAAGCATCAAGGTTTTGGCCGGCAAGGACTGACCGGCCGTTTCAGCGAATAGGGGGCATTCAACCATGTGGCAGCTCAGCGGGCGATTTGCCTGAAAAGGGATGAGTGAATTGTGAGCATTGAATTAATTACAGTATTGATGATCGTCACATTATTGCTTGTGCTTGTCCTCGGGCAACCCCTTTCCATAAGCCTCGGCGGCATCGCCATGGCGTTCACCCTGGCGGTATGGGGCCCCAAGGGTCTCTACATGGCCGCGACAACCGCCTTGTCGTCGGCCACCAGCGATATCTTGCTGGCGGTTCCCTTATTCGTGTTCATGGGGGCGATGCTGCAAACATCGGGCATTGCCGACGACCTGTATGAGATGATCCACCACCTGTTCGGTTCGGTGCGCGGCGGCCTGGCCATCGGCACCGTGGGCATCTGCACGGTGTTCGCGGCCATGGCCGGGATCAGCGCCGTGGCCACCGTGACCATGGGCCTGGTGGCCTTGCCCTCCATGTTGAGCAGAGGCTACGACAAAAAGCTGGCCTTGGGAAGTATCGCGGCGGGCGGCGCTCTGGGAATCCTCATCCCACCCAGCGTGACCATGATTCTCTACGCCCTGTTGGCCCGGGAATCGGTGGGCAAGCTGTTCGCCGGCGGAATCATGCCCGGTTTGCTGCTGGCCGCCTTGTTCGTGGTCTACATCGTGATTCTGTGCCTAATAAAACCTAAGGTCGCCCCGGCCATCGAGGATGAAGCTAGGCTGCCGATTCTTAAACGGCTGGTTTACCTCAAGGCCGCGTTTTGGCCGGTGCTGCTCATCGGCCTGGTGCTGGGGACCATCTACTCGGGCATCTGCACGCCCACCGAGGCCTCGGGCATCGGGGCCTTGGGAAGCGTGATCGCGGTCATCAGCAATCGCAGGTTCACCAAGAACACCTTCTTCTCCGCCTCGATAACCACCTTGAAGATCACCTCCATGGTCATGTGGATCGTTATCGGCAGCGGGTGTTTCTCGGCCATCTACAACGCCGCGGGTTCCCAGGAGCTGGTCACTAACATCTTGGCCAACCTGCCCGGCGGGCGCTGGGCGGTGTTCATAGTCCTGCAGGCCATCTACTTCATCCTGGGGACATTCCTGGACCCCACCGGCATCGTCATGCTGTGCACCCCGGTTTTCGTGCCGGTGATCATAAAGCTCGGCTTCGATCCCATCTGGTTCGGCATCACCTTTATCATCAACATGGAGATGGCCTACCTGACTCCGCCGTTCGGGTTCAACCTGTTCTACCTGCGCAGCATCGTGCCCGAAGGCATCACCATGGGGCACATATACAGATCGGTTCTGCCTTTCATAGCACTGCAGATGTTTTGCCTGGTGTTGGTGTCGGTATTCCCGCAAATCATTCTGTGGCTACCCAACATGATGAAGTAATTGGCGGGGCAAAGAAGTCGGACGCAATAACACTAAATTGATGAATGCATGACAAGGGGACGCAGTGTGAACCTAGGCAACTTGATTGACAACACCGTCGCCAAGTATGGCCAAAGGACGGCGTTGGTAAGCGGCGATACCAGGCGCACTTACGCCGATTTGGACGACAGGGCGGGGCGGTTGGCCGGCGCCTTGCTGGGGCGGGGCCTGAAACCCGGCGACCGGGTGGCCCTGCTTTCCCACAACACTGACTACTTTGTGGAGTCCTACCTGGCCCTGACCAGGGTGGGGCTGGTGGCGGTGCCGGTGAACTTCCGCCTGGTGGGCCCTGAGATCGTCTACATCCTGCAAAACTCCCAGGCCAAGGCCATAATTCACGGCCCCGAATTCAGCGAGGTGATGGCTGGCATCAAGGCGCGGTTGCCGGAGGTGCGGCTGTTCTTGTGCCCCGGTTCGTCCGACCAGAACCTGGCCTTGGACTACGAGGCCTTTTTGCAGAGCGGCGTCTATACGCCGAGCTCCAGCCAAATCGGCGAGGCCGACCCCTGCCAGATCATCTATACCTCCGGCACCACCGGCAAGCCCAAGGGCGCGGTGCTCACCCACCGCAACATCATCTGGAACGCCTTCAACATCATCCACGGCCGCGACGATGACGCCGGACAGGTGGCCATCATCGTCGGCCCCCTGCACCACAGCGCGCCGCTCAACCACCACCTCACCGTGCAGTTGGCCCTGGGCGGCACCTGCATCCTGGCGGTGAAGTTCGAGCCGCGGATGGTCCTGGAGTGCATCGAGCGCGAGAAGGTGACCACCATCTCCGGCTCCCCGGCCATGTACAACCTTCTGCTGCGCCATCCGGGGGCGGACAAGTACGACACCAGCTCGGTGACCAAGTGCACCGTGGGCGCGGACCGGCTTTCCGTGGCCACCAAAAAAGAGATCATGAAGTTCTTCCCCAACATCGATGGCCTCTACGACATCTACGGCTGCACCGAGGTCTCGCCGGTGGCCACCATCCTCAAGGGGCGCGACTGCCTGCGCAAGGACGGCTCGGTGGGCCGGGCCGTGGCTTTCTCGGACGTGCGCGTGTTCGACGAGAACGACCGGGAAGCGCCGGTAGGAGAGGTGGGCGAGATCGTATGCCGGGGCCCCAACGTGATGCCCAGGTATCACGACGACCCCGAGGCCACCGCCAAGGCCCTTCGAAACGGCTGGCTGCACACCGGCGACCTGGCCTACATGGATGAAGAGGGTTTCTTTTTTTTCGTGGACCGCAAGAAGGACATGATCGTCAGCGGCGGCGAAAACATCTACCCCCGCGAGGTGGAGGAAGTCCTGGCCACTCATCCGGATATTTTGGAAGCAGCCATGGTGGCCATGCCCGACCCCACCTGGGGCGAAAGCGCCCGGGTTTTCGTGGTCACCCAGCCGGGCAAAAAGTTGAGCAGCCAGGAGGTCATCGAGTTTTGCAAACAAAACCTGGCCAGCTACAAAAAGCCCAAGCGGGTGGATTTCGTGGAGGAGCTGCCCCGCAACGCCTCGGGCAAGGTGCTCAAGCGCCAATTGCGCGATATCCCCTTGCAGGGCGGTGACGGTGACTAGTTTTAGGCGGGGGGTGCGAATTGACCACATGCAAGACAGGGAGGCCACGTGAGTAGTTTGTTTTCGCCATTTGAGCTGAAGGGAATGAGCCTGAGAAACCGCTTTGTGCGCTCGGCCACCTTTGAAGGGGCCGGTGAGCCCAGCGGCGAGGTCTCCCCCCTGCAGATGCGGATGTACCGCGACCTGGCGGCCGGGGAGGTGGGCCTGATCGTCAGCGGCGTGGTTTGCGTCAACGAGGCCGGGCGGCTGTTCGCCAGCCAAAACTGCCTGGGCAGCGATGACGCCATCCCCGGCTTGTCTCGCCTGACCCAGACGGTGCACGACCAGGGCGGCAAGGTGGCGTCCCAGCTCTTCCACTCCGGCCGGGAGGCCTCCAGCTTCCAGGGCTACCGGGGCATGGGGCCCTCGGTGACCGACGACCCCCGGCGGCCCAACCTTGAGTACGATGCCATGACCCACGAGGACATCGTGCGGACCGTGGAAGCCTTCGGCGACGCCGCCGGACGGGCCAGGGAGGCGGGCTTCGACGCGGTGCAGATGCACGGGGCTCACGCCTATATCTTCGCCCAGTTCCTTTCGCCCTACACCAACAAGCGCCAGGACCAATGGGGCGGCAGCCTGGAGAACCGAACCCGCTTGCACCGGGAGGTGTTAAAGGCCATACGCAAGCGGGTGGGCGAGGACTACCCCGTGATGATCAAGCTGGGGGTGCGCGACGGCTTTGACGGCGGCCTGAACATGGAGGACGGCCTGGAAGCGGCCCGCATGCTGGCCGAGGCGGGTTACGACTGCCTGGAGATAAGCCAGGGGCTTCGGGGCACCCAACCCCACGAGACCGAGTTCCGCACTAAGCTGAAGCGAGCCGAGGATCGGGGCTACTTCTGCGGTTGGGCCGCGGAGGTCAAAAAGCGGGTGCAGGTGCCGGTGGTGACCGTGGGCGGCATCCGCGATTTGGACATGGCCGAGGCCATCGTGCAAAAGGGGCAGGCGGATTTGGTTTCCATGAGCCGGCCCCTGATCAGTGAGCCGGGCTTGATCGCCCGCTGGCGCAAGGGGGACCGCCAAGAGGCGCGCTGCGTGTCCTGCAACACCTGCAAACACGACCTGGAAGCCATGAAATCCATCAGCTGCGTCTTGGACCGCAAGCAAACCAAGTAAAAAGGCTCTACAAAGGGCCTGATCAAGCTGGGCGAGGGGGCCGGTCTTTAAGGCCGGCCCCTTGATTTGGCGGGGTCTTTTCAGGGGCCGCCTGGTAGTTCTCTTGTAGCTTCATGGTTTGCAACTGTTTATGAGAAATGATATAAAATATGTTATATTGTTTTGGGCGTGACGTGTAACACGCTGAAATAATGCGTATAACAGCCGGACGCTGCCATGTGGAAGCGGTCCGGCGCAAGGCCCGCTTGGGCCTGGCGGCTCTCATCTTTGGGAAAGGGTCCGGTCATGCCATTGACTACGGTGACCAATCCCGTGAAAGCGGGCTCACGCTATTTATCGGGCAACGATGCCGCCGCCGAGGGCGCCATCGCCGCCGGATGCCGCTACTACGGCGGCTACCCAATCACCCCCTCCTCGGAAATCATGGAGTACATGAGCCGGGAGCTGGTGCCCCGGGGCGGCGCTTTCATGCAGATGGAGGACGAGATCGCCTCCATCTCCTCGGTGGTGGGCGCTTCCTGGTCCGGGGCCAAGGCCATGACCGCCACCAGCGGGCCGGGGCTCAGCCTCATGCAGGAATGCCTGGGCTACGCCGCCTTCACCGAGACCCCGGTGGTGCTGGTGGATGTGCAGCGGGCCGGGCCCTGCACCGGCCAGGCCACCAAGGTGGGGGCCGGGGACATCATGGCCGTGAAATGGGGCTCCCACGGCGACTACCAGGTAGTGGCCCTGTCGCCCTGGTCGGTGCAGGAGATGTTCAGCCTCACCGTGGAGGCCTTCAACTTGGCCGAGCGGCTCAGGGTGCCGGCCTTTCTCCTGGCCGAGGAGGCCACCGGCCATTTGCGCGAGCGGGTGGACCTGCCCGAGACCCTGGAAATCTACGACCGCGACTACGCCCCCAAGCAGCCGCCCTTTGGCTGCGACGAGGCGGACGGCATTCCTTCCATGCCCCGTTTCGGGATGGGGGAGAACCTCCTGGTCACCGGCTCCACCCATGACCAGTGGGGCTTTCGCAAGACCGAGGGCCCGGCCTTCCACGACAGCCTGGTGCGCCGCCTGAGCCAAAAGGTGCTCAGCCGCAAGGCCGAGATCTGCCGCCACGAGGGCTACTACCTGGACGACGCCGAACTGGTGGTGGTGGCCTACGGCTTCACCGCCCGGGCCGCCCTGCGCGCGGTGCGCCAGGCCCGCCAGGAAGGCCTGGCCGTGGGCCTGTTGCGCCTGATAACCATCTGGCCCTTTGACGACGAGCTGATCACCCGGGTGGCCCAGGGGGCCAAGGGCTTTTTGGTGCCGGAGATGAACCTGGGCCAGGTGGACGGCCTGGTGCGCTCCGCCGCCGGAGACACGTCGGTGAAGTCGCTGACCCAGGTCAACGGCAGCACCATCAGCCCGGCGAGCATAATGACCGCGCTGAAGGAGATGCGCTGATGGCACGCTCCATGGAGAAATACCTGCGGCCCGAGGTGCAGACCACGCCGTTTTGCCCCGGCTGCGGCCACGGGGTGCTCATGGGCTCCCTGCTCAGGGCCATCGACCAGCTCGAGCTGGACATGAGCAAAACCCTGTTCGTCTCGGGCATCGGCTGCGCGGCCTGGATTCCCAGCCCCAACTTCGCGGCCGACACCCTGCACACCCTGCACGGCCGGGCGGTGGCCTTTGCCACCGGAGCCAAGGCGGCCAACCCGAAGCTTAAGGTGATCGTCATTTCCGGGGACGGCGACCTGGCCTCCATCGGCGGCAACCACCTTATCCACGCGGCCCGGCGCAACCTGGAGCTTACGGTCATCTGCGCCAATAACATGATCTACGGCATGACCGGCGGGCAGATGGCCCCCACCACCCCCCAGGGGCACCTCACCGCCACCAGCGTTACAGGCAACCCCTACCGGCCCTTTGACCTGGTCAAGCTGGTCAAGGGGGCGGGCGCGCCCTATGTGGCCCGGGGGGCGGTGACCCGGCCCTATGAGTTGATCGGCTACTTGAAAAAAGCCATCGCCTCGCCGGACTTCGCCTTTGTGGACGTGCTGAGCCCTTGTCCCACCCAATACGGGAGGCGCAACAAGCTGGACTCGGCGGGAGCCATGTACGAGCGGCTGCGCGGGCTATGTCAAAGCGAGGCACAAGGGGCCTGCGCGCCGGAAGGCGCGGAAGACACCTTGCAGTTGGGTGAGTTCAATGACTGAGCGGAAGGAAATTCGTTTGGCCGGTTTGGGCGGCCAGGGCGTGGTCCTGGCCGGGGTGCTCCTGGGCGAGGCCGCGGTGGAGCAGGGCCTGTATGCGGCGGGCTCAAACTCCTACGGAGCCCAGGCCAGGGGCGGTGGCGCCCGAGCCGACCTGGTGCTGGAAGGCCAGGAGATCGACTACCCTCACGTGCAGCAGCCCGACCTCTTGGTGGCCATGAGCCAGGGCGCTTATGACACCTACGCCTCGGGCGTGGCCCAAGGGGGCAAGGTGCTTTTCGACTCCGGCATGGTGGAACCCAAGGCCCCCCACGACCGCTACGGCGCCAAGGTGACCGCCATGGCCCTGGAGGAGTTCAAGAACCGCCAGGTGGCCAACGTGATCTGGGTGGGACTGGTGGCCGGGGTGACCGGCTGGTTCCAGACTGAGGCGCTGGAGCGGACCCTGGTGAGGCTGGTGCCCGAGCGATTCGCGGAGTTGAACAAGGCGGCATTGGCCAAGGGCCTGGAAATGGGCCGCGCCTGGGAGGTGGCCTGATGGAGGGCAGAACTCATGTGCCCGTGGTTGACGAGGCCCTGTGCGGCGTGTGCGGCGTCTGCCGGGGGGCTTGCCCCGCTCTGGCCAGCCCGGATTTGGTAGAGGGCGAAAGCGGCACCATGCGCGCCGTTCTGGCCCCCCAGGCGACCAAGAGCGGCCAGGACCTGGCCCCTTGCCGGGAGGCCTGTCCCCTGGGCCAGGACATTAGTGGCTATCTGGCCTGTTTGGCCAATGGCGACCAGCAAGGCGCTTTGGAGGTTATCCTCAGGGACAACCCCCTGCCGTCGGTGCTGGGCCAGGTGTGCCACCACCCCTGCCAGCAAGCCTGTTTCTCGGCTCCGGTGCAAAGCCCGCCCTCCATACGCGACCTGAAGCGCTTCGCGGCCCAGGCCCCGCGCCCCGTGCCCGAGTTGCCCCAGGGCGCTCCCCTGGCCAAGGTGGCCGTGGTGGGCGCCGGACCGGCCGGTCTGGCCGCCGCCTGGGAACTGGCCCGCCAGGGAGCCAAGGCCGTGGTTTACGACGCCCAGGCCGTGGCCGGAGGCATGCTGGCCTGGGCCATCCCCGACTTCCGCCTGCCGCGCCGGGACCTGCAACGCGACCTGGATTACGTCGCGGCCCATGGCGTGGAGTTCAAGCTGGGGCAGGCCTTGACGCCAGAGGACGTGGCCGCCCTGCGCCGGGAGAACGACGCGGTTATCCTGGCCTGCGGCGCGCCCCAGGCCAAAAAGGCCGGACTGCCCGGCGAGGAACTCAATGGCGTGTGGCAGGGCCTGGACTTTTTGCGCGTGGCCGCCCTGGATTGCCCGCCCCAGCTCACCGCGCCGGTGGTGGTGGTTGGCGGGGGCAACGTGGCCCTGGACGCGGCCCGCTTGGCCCTGCGCCAGGGGCTGCCGGTGACTTTGGCCTATCGTCGCGACCGGGAGCAGATGCCCGCCTATGCCGAAGAACTGGAGGCGGCCGTGGCCGAGGGCCTGAATTTGGTCTACCGGGTGCAGCCCGTGGCCCTGGAGGCGGGGGAAGGCGGCGCTGTGGCCGCTCTGACCGTGCAGGGCACCACGCCCGGTCAGCCAGTGGCCGACGGGCGGGTGGCTTTCACCCCCGACCCCGCGGACCAGCGTAGCCTGGAGGCGGGCAGCGTGATCCTGGCCCTGGGGCAAAAGAGCGAGGCCGACGCCTGGGCCGCTGGCCTGGGACTGGACAACTTGCAGGGCGACGCCCAGGGGCGCTTGGCTCCGGGGCTTTACCTGGCCGGTGATCTGCAAACGGGCCCGGCCACGGTGGTGGAGGCCATGGCCGGAGGCATCAAGGCCGCCCGAGCCATCATGGAAGAGGTGCGATCATGAGCCTGCGTCCGCCGTGCCCCCTGCCCGAGAACCAGCCGGCCGCCGGGCATGGAGAGATGACCCTGGCTGAGGCCCAGGCCGAAGCGGGCCGCTGTTTGTCGGGCCACTCCTGCCAGGGATGCGAACTGTGCGTGTTGATCTGCCCGGACCTGGCCGTGACCAAGGACCCGGACACCGGACGGGCGGTGATCGATCTGGCCTATTGCAAGGGCTGCGGCCTTTGCGCCGAGGTTTGCCCCAAGGGGGCCATCAGCATGCAATTGGACCAGGACTAGACTCGCCCGCTTCGCGCAGGCAAAGAGCCGCTGTTATAACCAACGCCGCCCGGTGCATATCCGCCGGGCGGCGTCGCCATGCCCGCCGTCTTCATCCCCTCCAGGACAACCCCCGGCGAGCCCGGGCGTCGCTTGACTGGCCAGAGGGACTGCTCTACCATCCCCCCTGGTAGGGGAGCCTCGGCTATTGCTCACATATTTACTACTGGCGGGGGAGTCGCGTCTTGGGCCGCGAATCATAGCATGAACAAAAAGCGGCCATCGTACCTGGGGGATTTTGCCCAAGGCAGGGACAACAATTTCAATCTAATGCGCATGGCCGCCGCCCTGGCCGTGCTGGTGTCCCACAGCTACCCTCTGGCCATGGGCCACAGCGCATTGGAGCCTTTGAAGGGCCTCATCGGCAAAACCCTGGGTGAGGTCGCAGTCGATCTTTTCTTCATCATCAGCGGCTTTTTGGTAGCCAGCAGTCTATACCACCGGAAAAACACGATTGATTTTCTTTGGGCCAGAGTGCTTCGGGTCTATCCCGCCCTGCTGGTGATGCTGCTTCTGACCGTTTTCGGGCTGGGCGCCTGTATCACCAGCCTGCCGGTCGGCGAATACCTGGCCAGTTGGCAGGTCTATAAATATTTTGCAAAATGCGCGACGTTGATAGCCGGGGCGCTGTATGAGCTGCCCGGCGTGTTCACCGGCAACCCTTATAAAAACGCGGTGAACGGCTCCTTGTGGACCATGCCTTACGAAGTGCGCATGTACGCAATTCTGCTGGTCTCATGGCTGGTGTTCCGGCTGATGGGGCTTTATCGCCAGAAGGTTTTCGAGATCGCCATCGTTTGCGCCGCAGCGGTCGCCTTGGTGGCTATGTTGTGCCTGCACTTCATGGGCCGGGAGGATAGCCACTTTTTGAGATTCTTTTATATGTTTTTCTCCGGCTCGGCCTTTTACGTCCTGCGCGAACGCATAAGGCTGTCGGGGATCGTCTTCGGGGTTTTCGCGGTGGGCCTGGCGGCCTCGGTGCTGATCGGCCAAGGTGCCTTTGGGGTGGTGTATCTCTTTACCGCCGCCTACGTGTGGCTGTATCTGGCTTACGCGCCGTCCGGCGTGTTGCGCGTATATAACCAACTCGGCGATTACTCCTACGGCGTTTACATCTACGCCTTTCCAGTGCAGCAGACCATCGCGGCGCTGATTCCCGGAGTGTCCGTCGCTTCCATAACTCTACTGGCTGCACCGGTCACTATTTTTTGGGCCGTGCTCTCCTGGAAGTTCGTGGAGCGTTACGCCCTCTCTTTAAAAGTTCTTTACGCCTCTCATACCCGCAGGCTGATGGCAATCAGGCGGAGGCCCGCATAGCTTAACCAGCGAGCCCCCGCCTGCGCGTGGGTCATGACGGCGCGTATTGCGCGGTTCAGGCTTTGGGCTTGATGCCCAGAATGCGGCGGGCGTCTTCGCAGGTGGCCACTTCCCGCTGAAGGATGCGGGCCAAATCCACGGTGCGCTCCACGAAGCGAGCGTTGCTGTCGGCCAGCACACCCCGGCTCAGGTAGAGGTTGTCCTCGAAGCCCACCCGCACGTGCCCCCCCATGAGCATGGCGTGGGTAGTGATGGGAAGTTGGTGGGGGCCCACTCCCAGAACCGACCAGGGGCAGTCCAGGGTCAGGTGTTCGCGGAAGGCCATGAGGGTGGACAGGTCGGCGGGCGCGCCCCAGGGCACGCCCAGGCAGAACTGGAAGTAGGGCGGATCGTCCACCAGGCCGCGCTTGACCATGTCCAGGGACTGACGCAGATGGCCCAGCTCGAACACCTCTATCTCGGGCTTGACCCCGGTTTCCTGCATGCGCTTGGCCGCCTTGTCCACCCAGTCGGTGTGGTTGATGAACACCCGGCCGCGAAAGTTCAGGCTGCCCACGTCCAGGGAGCAGAGGTCCGGCTTCAGGGCTATGGGTATCAGGCGCTCCTCGTCCTGGTCCTCGGACTGGATGTTGAAGCCGCTGGTGGTCAGGTTCACCAGCATGTCGCTCTCGGCCCGGATGCGCTCCAGGGCTTCGGCGAAATACTCGCGCTTGAAGTCCGGCTCCCCGGTCTGGGGGTCGCGCACGTGAATGTGCACCACGCAGGCACCGGCACGCCAGGCCCGTAGGGCCTCCTCGGCGATTTCCTTGGGGCTGTGGGGGATGGCCGGGTTCTGCTCGCGCGTGGGCGCCGAGCCGCACACGGCCACATTGATGATCAGTTTCTCCACTGGGACCTCCTCTTCCCGTGATGATGTTTCAGACGGCTCGCGTGAGCCTTTCAGCGGCTAGAATCGTAAGGGCGTCTCCTTGACCCGCACGGCCCGGGGCAGGGCGGCAAAAGGGGCCGGGGTCGTGTCCATCCGCGTCTAACCAATGGTGATCGGCCCATCGGCACGGCCGGTAAATGCGCCTGATCTTATCATGGCTAAATTGCGCGCAACCTAGTTTTCACGCATGGTTACGGTGATTAAAAATATAGCTACATCTCCGCTAACAATGCTTGACTTGCAAACCGGCGACATATTATAAAATATTATATTTAATAATAAGTATGAAACAATATTTTTGAAAATCTTAAGCCGCCGCGCCTAGGCCGGCATATGACTTCTTGGGAATTTCTGCTAGCGGGCACGCACCAGCACAGGGTACAACACATGAAGAATTCACAAACATTGGTGGAAAAGGCCTATCAGCAGATCAAGCTGATGCTTTTGAACGATGAATTGGTCGCAGGTCAAAAACTGCGCTACCAAGACATCGCCAAGCGCCTGGACATGAGCCAGACGCCGGTGAACCTGGCCCTGGTCCGTCTGGAAAACGAGGGG
>Ga0180007_10006274_pt1 | contig 11675 bp, 25 predicted proteins | sample MM_PC_MetaG_FD_121122 | JGI IMG/M metagenome (GOLD analysis project Ga0180007, IMG submission 121122) | Groundwater microbial communities from the Aspo Hard Rock Laboratory (HRL) deep subsurface site, Sweden - MM_PC_MetaG | ecosystem: Environmental > Aquatic > Deep subsurface > Groundwater...
ACAACAAAATCCCACCAACCCCGTTGTATGCCTTTGACTAAAAAATACGTCAAAAACAACACAATAGGCATTGAAAAAAGGACAAATTTTGCGTAGTACCAAAACATGTTGTTTCTCCTTTGTGGATAACGTTTAGATCAGCGATTAGCCTCATAAAAAGCCTTGGCAAATCCTTGGCTGCATAATGACCGAAAGTCTGCATCACATTTGATATGTTTTAAGGCAAAGTTAAATTCAGGAATCACGTTAATTGCTGATTTATGTAAAAAAGCTAAGGCTGGTTTACTTCTTCCGGGTCTCACATACAGGAAATTATTTTTGGGGCAATTATCCCATTTGTCATAAATAGGTGTAGGCATCGTAAATTTACCCCATAATGCAGTTTTTTTTGTCCAAGGACTACCATACTGCCACGGCTGGTAAACTTTTTTGGGGTTTCCAATAACCTCTTTCAGTTTTCCATTGGCGGGATTCTCAATTACCCACCATTTGGGATTTGCACTTTCAATTATTCGCTGACAATGCCTAACAAGAAACATTCCGGTTTCTATGTCGTTTTCTTTATGGAAACCTTTTGCAGTAGAAAACTCGGTGCATACTGGATTTGCTATAATTCCCCAAACATTATTGGGAGGCACAAAGTTTTCCACTCCTATTTTCCGTCCTATTAGCATTACCTTATACGCAGGGTTTAACTGATAATATCTGGAATCACTTCCAATATCGGCGCATAAATGCAAAATCAACTTCGTTTCATCCTTCGACACTATCTATCTCCTTAATTATTTTTTTGTTAGTGTCCATGATTTTCTGCATAAATAGGGTTTGTTGTCTTGTTCTGATTACTTCGCTTCTTATTGCATTTCTGGTTAATCGTTCTTCTGACAGCTTGCAGTAGTCTGGTGAAAGTTCAATGCCGATATAATTTCTCTTCAATCCCATAGACACGACGGCGGTGGTGCCGCTTCCTGAGAATGGGTCAAGTATCAATTTCGCATGAGTTGAAGATATTATACGTTCAATCAATGCAACGGGAAATGGCGCAGGATGATTGTTTTTCATCTCTTGCGTAAACTCCCATACATCGCCACAGGCGTTCGCCTTTGGCGACAATTTGAAGTCTGGTTTTGCAATCATATAAATCACTTCGTATGTTGGTAGGAAGTATCCTGGATTGAAGTTTATACCGCCTTTTCTTCGCCAAATGATAATTTGGCGAACAGGTAGACCACTTACAATGTCTTGCCTGTCTTGGAGTAAGCCAGCTTGCACTCGCCACTTGTGATTATAAAAGATTGCGCCGTCATTTTTTATCAGTCGGAGCATTTCATTAAGGCAGTTTCGTTGCCAGATGGCATATTCGTCATGGGGAATATTGTCGTCATAATGGCTGTAGCCGTTGACTAGGGCGGCTCCTGCCCACTTTCCGCCTCTTCCATCTTTCATTCCGTTACCAGTTGAGTTTTTCAGGTTGTAAGGTGGTGAAGTGACCACCAAATCAAGGCACTCATCAGGCATTTGTTTCATTACTGTTAAGCTATCACCGCAAACTATTTTATTAACGTAATCATCGGGAAAATACATTGGGCACCTCATAAATTTTCATAAAATCAATCTCGGTGACTATATCTCAGATGCAGACTGTTTGCAATTATTTCGGTTTTTCGGTTTGGTGCATAACGATAAGTTAAGCGACGGCGTTTTTTGCCGTCAGCTTAAACAATTGGTTATGCGACGGGTAGGTTAATCTAGGTTGTTGGGGAGGCCGGGGCCGACTACCAGCCTGTTCCGGTTAGTTTCTACGCCTCCTCCCCATTTTGTCCTACAAACTACCCAACCTCAACTCTCTCCTACAGCTCCAAACCAAGCTGTGCAGCAATAGCAGCCAACTGGTCTGGATTGAGACTCTTAAGTGCATCAGTAATCTGCTTAGGCAGACCACCACCTGTGACCTCACGACGTTTGTTGTCCATCCAACGAATCTTCCGCTGTTGGGCATAGAGTTTAAACACTTTCTCTTCGCCGTCAGCTTCCAGACCCTCTTCAAGGTCTTCGGGAAATTCGTAGTCGTATGTTCCAATAGCAACACCTTTGGCTTTAACAACAATTGCATCTGTTTTCATAGTAAAAACACTCCTGTTTGATTTGATAAAAACGTCAAGGACGTTTGTGACTATACGTTTTTTCACCTCCTTTCTTTTATAGTTTTTGTTCTTACAATACATGCGTAATTCATGCTTACACCGACCCGTTCTGCTAGTTGGGCCGCCGTGAGTTCGGGATCTTTCACCACTAACTCTTTTATTCTATCCCGTTTGTAGTACTTCTTTGGTGGTTTGCCGTATGGTACTCCATAAGTAGAATAACAACTTGCGCACATGCGTTTTGCACGTATAACACGTGTTTTCTTACACTGTGCACAGGGCTTAAATGTTGCTTTTGTGATATTACCCCCTACAGCGCTAAAGGTCGTATACGTTCGGGTCGAATTTCATCGCATGTGTTTTTATTCCTATCAAGTTTACACTCATCCAACTTGTGATCACCGCACCAGTCGCGCGAAAACACAACTGGCCAACCAGCCATTGTAGGTGCATGTCTTCTACACCTACCTATAATGTTATCTGCATATTGTATTGTAGATGTCTTTTTGTCTACAAAGTACATACACGCGCCGCATCGCATATTCTTACTTCTATACACCCAATTATCTTCCGTCATACACTACTCCGTAACGAACCCTTTTACTTCATTAACTGGCGGTGCTTCTGGGTCTGGAATGTACTTATTTGGATCACTGGGATCTTTAACCTGCTTTGGTTTTTGCACAACATCTGCAATACCACTGCGTCCTACATAATCCTCGGTTACAATAGTACCACCAGTCCACGGCTTGCCCAACGCACCACACAAACCAACGAGCGTAAAGCATCCTGTCACATCCATCTGGCCGTTATACATATACGGCAAGAGTGCGTTATAAAACAACGTGTGATCCCCGCCGTTTTCGTCTTTAATACCAAGTTGACACTTAAACATTGGGCGGCCTTTAGAAGTCTGCGTAGGCTCCATGGATTTAAGTGTGAAAGGATACTTACCGTTTGGCACTGCTTGTTGCGCTGTCAGACGCTTCAGTTCTTCATAGTCTATTCCAATGTCGATCGTGGGCATTTTTTAAATCCTCCGTTGTGTTAGTATTTTATAACTGCTTAATGTCTACAAGAACATATTCATCTGTTTCCACTAACGGCACGTTTACCAGTTTCGCATAATTTATACATTCTCTGTTAGGGCAGTATGCTATTCTTAAGTCCGCGATTACTTGCATCACATAAAAACACTCAGCACACTGCGGATGTCCGACATAAACTTTCATATAACCTCCTATGGTTGTATATTCTGTATTTGCGCTTTTCGTGCGCTGTCATTCAACTTCTCTATCGTTCCACTAATACTGCTAAAATGTGTGTCAATAACTGCCGGTAAATCCAGCCTACTTTTTGCCGTTATTATACCACTTGGTTTTGTTTCTAGCTTATAAACCTCCTTTCCGGTGGCGTTTTGCATAACTTTACTGTGATATACTTCATCGAAAAAGCCTCCGATTTTGTAGACAAACTGACCTGTAATCAAAGGTAAACACCAAACTCTACCTGTCAATTTGTCCTCTAGAATACGCTCATGCGCGATACAAATAAAATTGCACGGTAACGAAATTCCGAGTTCTATTAAATCCTGTAATTCTCTTATTTGTTTTCCCCAGTCGGGCTGTGTTGGCTGTTGCCCTAAATGGCCCGACAAAAACAACGCATAATCTAAGGCATAATCTGCAGTGGAAGACAAATCGTCTAAGACAACAGTTGTAGGTGTTACGTTTGAATAATTCCCTGTGTCTGCTAATAACTCTAACGCGCCTTTCACTTGTAAAAAACCTACAGGTTGTTTTATATGTTTATCTTCTGATATATTACTAACAGGTATTCTATAAATTTTGTCCTTTTGTTTAATCCTTGGAGATGCTATTATAGTCAACATCCCTTTTCCAGTGTCTATATACAACACTTCTCCGGCATCAGCCCATGTACCAGCAAACTCTGTTTTTCCCGTTCCCGACTGGCCGTATATAAGAATGTTGTACTTCTCTGGCGCAAATAATGATAATTGTTGTGGCTCTGGTATTGTTAGTTTGATGTTTTGTTACCTCCTGTTGTATTAGATAATCTGCATATCTTTTTTATTTAGTCCTGCGGTGTGATTGACTGATCGGTACAAACGCACAGCTCCATCTGTATATACTGATAGCAAACACGGTGATTGTATACGATGACCATTTTCGTCAATCACGTATACACACAGAACACCTTCTCCAATAGCTACATCAGGCTCGTTTATTCGTAAATAATACTTTTCTTTTTTTCCTTCTTTTTCTATCCAACCCTGGTCTTGCGCAAATTTTAACCATTTTGGGTTTTTACTAACAACCGTGTTCCACGCTTCATTAATTGTAAATTCTGTGTTAGTACTGTAGTCATTTGGACAAAAGGTTCTAGTTCTAACACACGCCGCAATAAATTGTAAAAATTCATCTGTCGCTTCTTCACAATTTAATTCTTTTATCAAATCAAACATTTTTCCAAACGTCATTTCTTGGCCTGCGTCGGTAACAGTTATATTACTCACTTATCTTCTCCTTTCTTTTTAGCTGGAAACTCTAGTCCACAACACGGACAAAGTGGATAATTAGTATCTACAACTTTCCAGTCTCTTTGCCGCACCGGCATGTCCTCTTTACGCATAAAATCACGCAAAATTTTTTCACCTATACCTGTTGTTGTCGCAATTTCGCTTAAGTCCCACTTATGCGTATAATATCTATATACTATTAATGCCTTAAAACTGGAAAAACTGTTCTGTTGTGCTATTTCGTTTAGGGCTTTTTTTGTATCATTTCTTTTTTCTGGCATTAAAACACACCTCCTTGAGCTTTTTATTATTTTCACTAAATTCAGCTAATGTTGTAGTTAGTAATTCATATGCGTGTAATAGTGTGCTTGCTTCTCTACGCGAAAACATTCCTGTGCGTGTGAGTGAATACAATACACTCGTAGTCCCAGCTAAACGAAACTTTGTCCAATTACGTTTTCTGCTCCATGTTTGAAGTTCTGTTGTCATAAGCTAATAACACCTCCTTTTGTTTGTGGCGCGTTTAACACCTTTTTGTTATAATCTAACAACAACTGCTTCATAACTTGTGTCAGCATAATAGGCTGGCCCACGTCTGTAAACGTCCCGCCGGTTATTTCACTTAGTCTACGTAAAAAATCGGGATTGTATGAAGACGTATCATATTGTCCTATACCTATTGTATCTATAGGTATTTCTGTATATTCCATTGCCATGTCTAAAATTTCTGTGTCGTCTGCATCTGTTGGATCACCGTCTGTGGCAAGAATAATATGACTTGGTCTACGTTGCCATGCTTCTTGTAGTGCACTTCGCATATATGTGCCACCTTTATTCTTTAAATAATCTACATCTTTCTGCTCTAATTCAAACAATTCATTATTGAACGCAATTGCTTCAATAACAGGAGACCATACAGCATTTAATGCGGCTTTTAACGAACGTAGTTTCTCACCAGACATAGAAGCACTTATGTCTGCAAGAATCATAGATCGTTTCATAGTAGCACTTTGTGTGCCCAAACGGAGCTTTTGTAGTGTCATACGTTGGGTACTTTGTAAGGACTGTTTTGCTATTGTAGTTTGGTTTTTTGTCTCTAAGTCAAGTGTCATTTTATTCTCCTGTAGTGTTTTGTTGCTCTCCACAATATGGACAGAAACGTGCATTTACCTGTGGCAAATACGTATATATTATCTCATCATATGGACGTGTTGTCTTATGTACTGCGGTTAAGATAAATCTTATTCCACATTTACATGTTAACACGTGTTCTTTTATTGTAGTACCTATTTCCAGTTCTGTGTGTTTCATTATTCTTCTGGTCCTTGGTTTTGGTAATTTGTAAGTAGTTTATCTGGTCTTTTCCAATTCTCTTGAAAACTCAAATCAACCATATTACACAACATTGCCACTTGATTTGCTAGGCGTTTTATTGTCTTAGCGTTATTAGTCTTACTTTCACGCACGTTAAAACCTTCTTCTAACGCATCGCGCTTCCAACGTTTAATCGTCGACGGGGAAATTTGTGTAGTCATTTTAAAGTCTCCTTTAGTAGTCTAATAAGTGCAATAACCAATATCACTGCTGTGATTAGTTTTAATATACTAATTACCATTTCAGTTCTCCTTTTTAATAATCGGTGATTAGTTTGTCTCTTTATTATTAGTTTATACTACTTTAGTACGTAGTGGGTGTGCATATTTTAGTTTCATCTTTCTGCATAAAAAACACGCTTGGTTTATTGTCTATATAAATGTATCTACCAACTAAATCGTCCACGTTCACAGTATTAGAGTTTACCCATGTGCGATTTAAGTGGGGATTACGACGCATAAACTTGTGCAAGTTGGACATAGTTAACCAAACTGTGCCCCACTTTGTTACTAATCCTACAGCAAACGTAGAATTCGGTAACCGCTTTTGTGGATATACCAAACATTTTATCTTTATTCTTTGCATATTCTACTTCTCCTTTTTAGTCGCCGTTTACCAACTCCCCTAAAATCTCCTTATACGCTACATTAACTTCTGCCATGCGTGCTGTATCACCGCCTCTGTCGGGGTGATAAAGCAAACTTAGTGTCTTATAAACCGCCCTTACCACATCCAACGGTGCACCTTTTGTCAAAAACAGCTTCCCCCACGCTGAGCTTGCTATTTGCTGTTCTGGAAAGTCTAACAGCAACGTCTCGTCGAAATGTTTTTCTAATAAATGACACAATTTATCAAACTGGTCTCGTACAATAAACCACTTTAGACTATTTTGGTCCCAAATACGTTTTTTACTCGATATGTTATTTTTTATTTCCTCTGTAAAAACCCTATTATACCCGCCGGTGTCTAGTTCTAACATTCCGGTTTTGACGCCGGGTTTTATTTCTATTTCTTGCAAATACCGCAAGGTAGCAGTCCCGCCTTTGCTTATACTACTTTGGCCATAACCCGATGTTCCGGTCCAAATGTTACGTACTGGGCTTGCTCCACGGTTATACTTTTTTACCATGTTTCGTCTCCTTTTTTGTACTATACTAACTTTTTGCTCTTTTTATTAATCTTCACGCCTTTTTTCTCTATACTCCCGTCTTTTCTCATTAAATCCACCACAAGCGTTATCTTGTTCTTTTTCACTATCCTCACGTTAAATTCTTTTCCAGCGTTCGTTTTATATTTCATGTTAAAGCCACCCTTTCGTTGTCTGGAATTATATATATGTGTTTTACTACTATAACTTGTGCATTGTTGTCAACCCCGTCTAAGCCCGAGGTTATTATTTTACGTATTTTTACTTGCATAATAACTTCATTACCTATTTTGTTTTGTCTGGCATGTTTGTGGAATTTATAAACATGCCAGCCAGGGTGGTATGAACTTTGGTTTTGGTCAGGTATAGTAAAATCTTTATCTAGACCCGCGTATTTGTCGCAAGCATACCAGGTTTTTTCTTTCAGTGCTGGTCTATTACGCCAACGGTGTATAGAGCGCAATCCGTTTAGTGTAGGCGTAAATACTTTAAACCCGTAGTTTTCTTTTGCATACGATAACGGGTTTATGGATTTTTGCACATATAAACACATTTTAACTCTCCTTTATGTTAATGGATTACAGGCAGTATAAGTATTTCTTGTGTGATTATTGTTTTTAGGTTTTGAGCTCTAGTAATTATGTTTACTACATATACCTGCCAGCCATAAACTAATGGTTCCTTAAAGTAAACCTTTTGTATAACACAACTTTCATTATCATCACCACACCACGTTTTCGCGTCTTTCTCTAACAACAACACGTGCCAACCTGGTGATGTGGCAACCCAAGGAATCTCGTTATAATCATTTGCATCTAACCACTGACCTCTTGGACGAATTTTATACGAAGAATACAACTCTCCACGTAACTCACCTTCAGCATCTTTAATAAAAACCTTCCACCCAACATACTCGCCGTTCTCTTTTTTAAGTCTAAACGGCTTTTCACTAACCTTACTTATACACATTTTATTTCTCCTTTTACTTAAATCTCCAACACCGAACGCCTGGTTCTGGTTCATCGACTGCGCGGAGTGTAAAACTTTTATCTTTTATCTTACGATTAAACAACGCTCCACGCATAGACGTCATCATGGCAGATCTTACTGATCTTTTTCTTTTTATTTGGTTATTCCACGCATTTTGTCTTTCTGCATACGAACTAACAGAAACAAAAAAAGACTCACCTACTTCCATTGTATCAAACGGATACAACAGGGCTGTTTTTTTTCTACCAGATGGCATTTTTACGCCTTTTTCTATTTTATACATAACACACTCCTTTCTTTTACAAATCTTTTACAAACCGACTGCAAATGGGTCCCAACGGTTTATTGTATAAAACCCACTAACTATCTGCTCTTTCGCCTCCTTTCTTGTCGCCATACATACGTCTGCAAACATACAGGGCCGGAAATATGGATCACAGTCCCAATGCTGTGGCCAAAAGTTTTCCTGACGACAATAATTTATTTGTCTAATAATCGCAGTCAAGCTCGCTTTCCACTCTGACATTTGGTGCTTTGTATAATCAAACGGTTCTCTACGTAACAGCTTGTGCATGTCACGTTCACTTTTAGACACACCTATTATGTCTAACTCTCCTGTTACTTTTTCTCCGGTTAGTTTTTCACACAAAAACTTATACCCCATAAATTGTCCGTTTGGGGTAATGCGAAAGTCGTTCATGTATTTAGTTGACTTATGATCCATAAAAACCAACCCATTTGGACCTTTGAAGATTTTGTCAATCCGACCACACAAATAGACACCTTCTTCTACTTCCTCACTTAGTGCCTGTTCGTTCGATACCAGCGGTCGGCCGTCTTTACGATAAGCGTTGAAATATGCCGTTAGTAGGCTACAACCAAAAATCCGTGTGTACGTAGCAGATAGTTCTTTGTTTGTTTTATTACTTATCTTTGCTGGTTCTTCGGTTGTGAAAGTGTCTAAGAACGCCTGTAAGCCTTGTACATCGTCTTTTGCTGAATACCAAACCTCGGCGGATTTGTGCAATCCAATGCCAAAATTCAACCCGTAGTTTTCCATAGTTTTAGTAGGCAATAAACCTTTTTCAAACCGTAGATTGAATCTTTCTGGACAACGCACAAAATTGCTAATCATAGTCCAGTCGACCATGAATACGTTATCCTTCCGCAGTTGCTGTATTGTACCTTCTGTCATGTTAACACCTCCACTGCACTGTAAAACTCTGTGCCTCGTGGAATTAGCCACTTATTGGCTGTTGTAGGAGCTAAGAATAATTTTGCATAACTTTTATTTTGTAATGCATTTAAAAACCTTTGTGTTTCCGAATCAAAGTGCAAGTCGTACAAAAATCGTGGCTTTCGTCTCTGTCCTATTGGACGAACTTTTATTATTAAACTCATCCACCCAAAATAGGTGGCCTCGGAGTAAAAACCGCGTAAAAATTTCTCCGCTAGTGGTTTTGTAGTAAAAACACAAACACCTGGAGTGTTTTTTATACCTTTTACTACTGTACCTTTTTCGTAACACAACTGCAGTCCGGGCTTTTTTATGACAAAACTAAACCGCTGGCCATTTTCGTTTACCCGCACAACCCTAAACCTTATTTTCTTTTTTCTCATACCTTCAACTCCTTTAGTCTTTCCATTATTAACTGCACGACTAACCTCTTCTGTACGTCCGTCAATTCCCTAATTTCTTTCTTTTTTCTACCACTACCACCCCCTTTCTTTTTTATCTTACTAAAATCCACCATTACCCTTTCGTTATCCAACGCTGCGTCAAAACTCAACGCAGTAGGTTCATACAAACGCAAAAAATCTTCTGGAGTTTTTGCTGTTTGTAACAAACTACTCTCGTCGAATTCTAATAGTCCTTCTGTTGAATCGAGCAAACGCACAAAAAACCGCCCATTAGAAATCGACGTGACGACTGCGCAATAACCACGTAGCATTAGGTCATCAAGTAGAATAACTATCTGTCCGATTTCTATTGGACGGTTGTGAAATGGTGTATATAACGCTTTGTTGTAAGGTTTTAATTTACTCGTTATCACGAAAATCCTCCGGGATTATACTAAGTTCGTCGTGGACTTCCTTAAAAATCCGTTTGACTTTTTGTTTGTTACAACTAACCATATAATACCATATATAGCTATAACAGCAATGAATATAGGTATAAGCATTTCTATGTCAATTCCACCTCCTGTGCTTTTCTGCCACCCACTCCCACCCGTCGTATTCGTCTATTTGCCACTCAATGTCGTCTGGTATTTCTACAACTTTTAACTCCGAAACATCATCGTTCGCGTCTTTGCTCAACAGCTCGACCACCTGCACAAGTGTCGGGTCGTCTCTGGGGATGTCGTAACAATGCCAATACTCGCCGTCAGCGTCTGTATACGTCCACGAGTCTTTCTCACACCGTCTTATCTCTTTGGCATATATTACACAACCTTTCAACCTCGCGTACTCCATCACACCTTCGTGTGACAGCCCAAACCCGCCGTGTGCACTATTAATAACAACCTTTCTCATTTTTCCCCTCCTATTTGTCCTTTTAGTCTTCATGCTTACCTATGTCTTCGGGTAAGACACCTAATTCATCGTGGACTTCTTTAAGTATCTTACTAACCTTTTTCTTGTCAACAACCAACGTCCAAACTATACTATAAACAGCAACAATGCAAATGAGTATTAGTATTAACGTGTCTTCCATCATAATGTCCTCTTGTGTCTTTTTAGTTTTTTAAAAAAAGCCACCAACCCTGTAAAAAACCCCATCAGCGACAGGTTGGCGTCCTGTCTCGGGGGAAGGAGAACAGGGTTGGTGGCAGAACGCACAGTGGGTGGCCAAACCCTAAAAAAGTCATAATAACTCTACCTGTGCGGTTGTGGAAGATACGCTCAAAGTCGAGCAACTTTTCAATGCGCATCTTCCAGTCCCGGAATTAGACGTCATTTAACCGGGGATTTTTGAAACTTGTTTTGTCATTTCTTACTCTCCTTCCACCTTTAACGCTTCATAAAATGAATCGTTAATGTCGGCTTTTTCCATACGCTCTGCCGCAGCATACCATCCGTCTGTATACGTGCGCGGCGTACTCGGCGCCGGAATCTCCGATATACGTAGATGAGTCTCTACCTCGTCTGGTTCGTAATCTTCGTCGTTGTCTTGACGAAGATTCTGTGTTTCATACCCATGATCGTCTTCGTTTGCAAAAGCCCCAACAAAAAACGACCCGCCATTTTGTGAAATAAAATTATACAAATCCATTTTTACCTCCTTTCTCAGTCCTCTAGTTCAATAACACAAACCTCACGGCCATTGCACCACGGGCGTGTGAAATAAACATCACCAACTGGTGCTTTGTCTAATTTTTTCCCGTCTTTGTCAATCGCTTCAACGACGGTAAAGCGCCGACTGTGTTTCTTTTCACTGTCATTGTGTGGTTTCATTGTAATTTTAATCATTTTTGTCTCC
>Ga0180007_10006275_pt1 | contig 11674 bp, 9 predicted proteins | sample MM_PC_MetaG_FD_121122 | JGI IMG/M metagenome (GOLD analysis project Ga0180007, IMG submission 121122) | Groundwater microbial communities from the Aspo Hard Rock Laboratory (HRL) deep subsurface site, Sweden - MM_PC_MetaG | ecosystem: Environmental > Aquatic > Deep subsurface > Groundwater...
AATGAGCCTGCTGCCCGGCCATTGATCGCCTCGCTGTTCACCAGAAAAGACCACCGTCTGGACCACGCCATCCCGATCAACAATGGTAGCCCACATCTGCAAACCGAATCCGCCGTTCTGCTCATTGACAACCGTTTTCAGCGCCTCTTTCAGCTTTGCATGCGTCGGGAAGCTGGCAGCAAAAACCGTGGCTGTGACAAACAATGTGGTGATCATAAGAACGCCAATGAAACCGCCATATTTCCAAGATTTTTTCATAACTCGTCTCCTTCCATTTTGAGTTCATGTTCATGCATAGTCATCCATGAATACGGCATGCCCGTTTCATGACAAATAAGTGACTGTAATCCATGATGTCAACTTTTTTCTTTGAAAAGTAACCAACCTTCAGAAAAAAAACCAAGCGCAGCGCAGCCGCCAGCGGCGGGGTTGGCTCGAAGGCCCTTGATAGGCGGGTGTAAATTAATTCTGTCCCCTTCTCCGCGATTGAAAAAAAATACGGACCTCGTCCTCATATCGCCAGTGTTCAAACTTCGTTACCAATAACTTTCGCATATCCTCCGGCTTACAAGTGTTCTCGCAGACGGCTCAAATTTTATCCGGATTTTCGCAGCAATACGGATTTGACCGGACTGCGCAGCATCAACAACGCGCGGACGTTATCACGTCACGGTTCATAGAGCTTGGCCATTTCCCGCGAATATTTTCCGCCCGGTTCATCATAAATAAAAAACGGCGGCAGGATGACCAGTTCCTCGCCGCCGTTCTTCATTGCTTCCACCAGCACCAGTTTCCCTTGGCTATCGGGGTAGCTGTAAACAATCTGCAGTCTCTTGGGTTCAAGAGCGGCCGTTTTCAGGGCGGCAAGCAGAACGGCGGCCCGGTTTGCCGGATAGACAAGGGCGGCCCGGCCGCGATTTTTCAGGCTGTAAGAGATGGCCCGGGCAACATCGGCCATTTCCGCTTGGCTTTCGTGGCGGCAGACGGCCTGTTCAGCCGCGGGGTTTTGTCGGCCCGTGGCGAGTTTGCCGTAGGGCGGATTGCACACCACCCAGTCAAAGGTCTCCGGCGGGAAAAGAGTGCTCATCTGCCGCATGTCGCCCAATTGCAGGCTGATCCGGCCCTGCAGATGATTACGTTCGATATTTTGGGAAATGAGCGCGGCAAGCTGCGGCTGCAGCTCGAGCGCGGTGATGGTGACCTGGGGCAGGCGGTAGCTGAGGATAAGAGAGATCACCCCGCAGCCCGCCCCCAGGTCAAGAATATGTGCTCCGGGCCGGGCCCGGACAAAATGAGCCAGCAGCACGGCATCCACGGAAAAGCGGTAGCCGTCCGCATGCTGCACACAGTGGAGACGCCCGGAAAAAAGTGTGTCCTCAGTGATCTGCGGCGGCATGATAATCCGGCGGGAAACCTGACAGCTATGCCACGGTTTCGTCCGCCACAATCCTGTTGATCAGCAGACCGGTCAGGATCTTGGGATAAAAATAGGTCGATTTATGGGGCATGATGAGATTTTCATCGGCGATTATTTTGACCTGGGTCACCGGCGTGTGGTTCATCAGAAAGAGGATGGGACTCTTTTCTCCGTTCTGGGCGGCTACTTTCACCGCGTTGTCCAGGGCGTCATCAGGATCGCTGTAATAGGCGATAAGCCCTTCATTGTCGCATTGCTCATGGCTGAGCCCCAACAACCGCTCGACAACCAGATCCGACAGCACCACCACGTCAAGCTCCTGCAGGGCCGAGGGCAACTCGCGGCCGACCGCACGGGCCATCACTCCCGGCTTAAGCGACATGAGAAAACAACGGTCCGCCTTGGGCTCATACATGCCGAACACGGTCTGATGCTGTTGTTTTTCCTCCATCCGGCCCAGCACCTGTTCAAGCAGGGTTTCCCGGCTGCCGCCGCCGATTTCCTCGATGTCGAAGTAATCCTGCATCTTCGCGACCAGATCGTCCGCGCCGATCCGCCCCGGGAAATAGACCAGCCGATGGGTGGGCAGCACGGACAGACCCGGGTCCTCCATGGGACAGAGATACATCATGATGTGGTTGTACGGACTGTTCTCCTCCACGCTGCCCTGTTTTTTGCTCATCAGCTCCCGCAGTTGCAGGACGGTGGTATAGCGGTGATGGCCATCGGCAATATAGACAGACTTGTCCTTGAAGGCTGCGCTGATCTTTGCCAGCACCTCCCGATCCGTTACCGCCCAGAGGGTATGCCGGCAGCCGTCCTGATCGTCAACAGTGTACAGCGGCTCCTGCGGACAGGCCCCTTCGAGAGCCGCTATGATTTCCCCGTTCTCGTCGGAATAGAGGGAAAATACCTGACTGAACTGGGCCTGGCAGGTTTCAATCAGCTTCAACCTGTCGTCGGTTACGCTGCGGAAAGTTTTTTCATGGGGTTTGACGATCCCTTCATCAAATTCGGCAAGGCCGACCAGACAAACCAGTCCCTTGCGGGTGAAACTGCGGCCGTTGGACAGATTATATCTGATATGATAGAGATACATTGCCGGCTCACTGTCGCGGATGAGGACGCCCTCCTCCTGCCAGCGGTCAAACAGATTTTTCGCCCCCTCGTACCTGCCTGCCGCAGGAGTGACCCCGGCGTGTTTGGTGAGGTCAAGCTGGATCATATTGTAAGGGTTCTTTGACAACAAAGCGACCTGCGCCTTTTCATCAATGATATCGTATGGAGGGGTGACCACATCTTCCATGCGGTCGATCTTTTCCGGGTTGTAACGAAGGCCGCGGAAGGGCGCAATCTTTGCCATAAAACAAATTCTCCTTCAAGCAGGATGAGTATTTTACCTTTGCGTATCACGCATTTTGCGTTTAGAGTGCAATAGCATATTTTTTTTTGAAAGTCTACCTCGCACTGACTGATTCCAGAAGACTTTCACCTTGCTCTATCCGCCTCTCCGGGCTCTGCAATCTGCTGCACACCGGGCCGCCGCCTGTCGCATGCCGGGATGATCGTGCCCTGCAGCTGCATTGCCTCGGCCCCGCAAAGCGCACCACAAAATAAAAAAGGCGTTACCATCCTGTAATCGCCGGCACAATAGCAGGAGAACCAGACATGTTTGACGTTTTCATAAAAACCCATTTTTCCGCCGGACACCATCTTCGCAACTATCCCGGCAACTGCGAAAGGCCGCACGGCCACAACTGGAACGTGCAGGTCACCGTGCGGGCAACGGAGCTTGACGAGCTCGGCATGGGCATTGATTTCCGCACCGCGAAGAACGCGGTCAAAAAAATCATGGATGAGCTGGACCACCGGGACCTCAACGATCATCCGGCCTTCCAGGACAAAAATCCATCATCGGAGAACATCGCCGCCTATATTTTCCACACGCTGGAAAAAGATCTCTCCTCCGAACGTTACCATCTGCATGCGATCATGGTTGGAGAAACGGACAGCACCGGGGTGATTTATCGTGGCAAAACTCAGGCCTGACGTTACAGCAGCGCCTCTTCAGGTTTCCGAACTCTTCTATTCCATCCAGGGGGAGTCGACCTTTGCCGGCTACCCCTGCGCCTTTATCCGCCTGGCGGGTTGCAATCTGCGCTGCTCTTACTGCGATGCGCGCTACACCTATGAAGAAGAACATCGCCTGATGACAGTGGAGGAGCTTCTCGCCTTTACCCGGCAGCATCCGGCCGCACTGGTGCAGATAACCGGCGGTGAGCCACTGCTGCAGGAACAGGTCTACTATCTACTTGAAGAGCTCATGTGGGAAGAAAGGCTGGTGCTGCTGGAAACAAACGGCAGCATCAGGCTGCACCGGGTGCCGGAAGAGGTGGTGAAAATCATGGACCTCAAATGCCCTGACAGCGGCATGGCGGACAAAATGGATCTCAGCAACCTCAAGCTGTTGACACCGGCCGATGAGCTGAAATGCGTCATCAGCTCACGCCGGGATTACGAGTGGGCGGTGGCCATACTGCGCACCCACATCCCTGCCCTTGCCGACCCGGCCGCCATCAGAAAACGGGTCAAGATCCTTTTCTCGCCGGTGACGGAAAAACTTGCCCCAAGCCGGCTCGCCCAGTGGCTGCTTGATGACGGCCTGCAGGTCCGCCTACAGATCCAGTTGCACAGAAGCCTGTGGCCGGAAAAAACAAGGGCCTTCTGAGAAAAACGCCCTGCTTATTTGTCAGCGGCAGGCTGCCAACACGGTCTCGTTGATGGTACAGCATGGGGCCGGTCTTCGGCGGCATGCTGCTTTCCGGCAAAAGGGCGGCCAAAAAACGGATGTGAGAACAAAAGTTTTATTTACGGACAAGCTCTAAACGCCGTCCAATGTTCTTCTGATAACCATGGCAAAGTCGTTTCTAAGAACGGGTTTGGTGATATAAGTCTTGATCCCCAGCGATTTTGCGTTTTCCTCACTGATCTGTTCACTGAAACCAGTGCACAGAACAATCGGCATATCAGGCCTGATCTGTAGAATTTTTATCGCCAGCTCCGCCCCTGTCATATTGGGCATGGTCATGTCGGTTATCACAAGATCAAAGTCCTGGGGATGACTCTGGAATATTTTCCAGGCATCGATACTGCCATTCAGGGCGGTCACCGTGTAGCCGAGTTCCTCAAGTATCTGCCGGGAAATCCGGTTGATTTCCTCTTCATCATCCACCATGAGAATCCGCTCATGGCCCCTGGGCACTGTGCCCTCAACCTCCACTTCAGCCGTATTCGACTCCATGGCCACACACGGCAGATAAACGTGGAAGGTGGTCCCCTTGCCCGGCTCACTGAAGACCGAGATATGCCCATGGTGGCTCTTCACGATTCCATGGACCACGGCCAGCCCCATGCCCGTTCCCTCCCCCTTGTCCTTGGTGGTGAAGTACGGCTCAAATATCCTGTTTTTGACTTCCGGGCGGATGCCGGGACCGTTGTCACTCACATCAAGCACCACATATCTTCCCGGAGCAAGATGCAGGCCGGCAAGGTAATCATCCGCCCGTACTTCAACCTCATTCAAGCCGACAGCCAGCACGCCGCCCGTTTCCCGCATGGCCTGATAGGCATTGGTGCACAGGTTCATCATGATCTGGTGAATCTGGATGGGATCGGCCATGATCGTTCCGCAGTCAGGGTTAATACTCTGCTTTATCTCGATGGTGGTCGGGATGCTGGAACGGAGCAGCTTCAAGGCCTCCTTGACAAAAAGATGGACCTTGAGCGGTTTGTATTCTTGCGGCGCATGGCGGCTGAAGGCGAGAATCTGCTGAACCAGATCCTTGGCCCGCATGCCTGCTCTGATTACCTGCTGCTGGTGAATCCATATCTCACTGTCTTTGGTAAGTCTCAGTTTCACCAGTTCGGCATAACCGATGATGGCTGACAGGATATTGTTAAAATCATGGGCAATGCCGCCCGCCAGGGTGCCGATGGATTCCATTTTCTGGGCCTGCTGCAACTGTTCCACCAGCCTCAGCCTCTCCTCCTCAGCCACCTTGCTTTCCGTGATGTCTAGCCAGATGCCGACTATTTCCTTGGGATCACCGTTGCCATCCCTGACCAGGATGGCATTGTCCTCAAACCAGCGGTAATTGCCGTCTGCATGCAGCCACCGGTATTCGACCATGATTACTTTCTGATCAAGGATGCCCCCGAAAACCTTGAGCACATGGGGACGGTCTTCCGGATGGAGCCGCGATTCCCAGAAACCCGGGTCATTGGTGAAGTGCTCGGCGGTGAAACCGGATATCTTTTCAATCTGGCCGCTCAACCAGATCCCGCCATATTTGTCGGAAGGGTGAGTGATGTAGAAGGCCATGGGCAGCGAACGGAGAATAAGAGACTGCCGCGCCTCAACTTTGTGCAGTGCCTCATAGGCATTCCTGCGGTCCTCGATTTCCGCCTGCAGACGATGGTTTGACTCGGTCAGATCCTTGGTCTTGGCGGCGACGATATTCTCCAGTTCCCCCTGGTGCAGGCGCAGACGTTCTTCCGCTTTACGGCGGATATCCACCTCCCTGGCAAGCCGCCTGTTCCAATAGAGGAAGACGCCGCAGAGCACGATGACACCGGCCATTACCTGGTACGCCTTGAGCAAGGTAGATTTCTCTTCTGTGAAAACAGGTAGATTATCGGCCTGCGCCTTTTCAATATGGAAAAGGGAGAATGACGCGGTAAGCAGCGTCCAGATGATAAGGGGCAGGAGCAGGGCAACACTTCCGCAGGATGCTTTTCTATGGGAAATCATTCAATAAGCGTTTTATCTGTATTGGGGAATAAAAACTTGTAATGCCGCACCAGAACCGGCAAACGTGCCTGATTGGGCAGCAATTTATATTGTGGGGCAAAAAATTATCAAATGTCAAGAAATGGCGCGATGAAATTTATGGAAAAACAACAATTTAATCGTCAGCTGCGCAGACTGGCAACCAGAAGGAGCGGATCAAGCGCGTCAATGATACTGCGGGTGACGATATCAGCGGCCAGTAGGCAGATTTTGATAAGAGGGGAGGGAAAGCTTATGTCATGTGGGGATAATCGCTGTCATGGGAAATGCGGCGCAACATCATGGCCTGCCACTTGCCTTCACTGACGCGTTTCGCCAGCTGCCAGCCACTCTCCTGCAGGCGGGGAAGCACGTCATCAGCCTGTTTGCCCTGCAGACCTGAGACAATGAGAAAGCCGCCAACCCGGCAGAGACGCCTGAGATCTGCCAGCAGGCAATAGAGGACCGACAGGGTAAGGTTGGCGACAATGAGATCAAACGGTCCGGCAATGTCCCGCACAGGAGTATCGATAATGGTGATCCGGCCGGACAGGTTGTTTAGCGCAACATTGTTCCGGGCCACCGCCAGAGAATCAGGGCTGATTTCTACGCCGACCGTCTGCCGGACGCCGAGCCGGGCGCTGATCAGAGACAGCACGCCGGAGCCGCAGCCCACATCAAGCACCTCAGCCGGCAACATCTGACCTGCCGCCTGTTCAAGCAGCGACACAGCAAGCCGGGTGCTCGGGTGACTGCCGGAGCCGAAGGCGTTGCCGCCATCAAAGCGGATTTCATGGGGCTGGTATTCTTTTTTGGCTTGGGTAACAAGGGCGAAAGAGCCGATGGTGGTGGTGACGGGGGCGCTGGCAAAAGGAGCCGCCGAACCGGCAACCAGTCGGGTTTCAACCAGTTCCGCCGGGGCAAATTCCCCCCTGCTGTTCATGGACTCCAGTTTTTCCTGCACGCGGGCCAGGCAGACATCAAACTGCCCCCTGACATGGGCGAGCAGGCCGAGCTGCCATCTGCCGGCCTTCTCATAACAGCTAATCTCGCCGATTTCCTGCAGTTCCCGGCGCAGGAGCCGGGCGCACCGACCGTCCTCCGTCTCGATGATGACCAGCAGCCTGGCATCATCGCCTGCTTCAACACATTCACGGAGTTTCATCGACCATCAACAGCTGTTCATCAAAGACCGGGGAGGTATGACGGAAAACCACCTTGCGGAAGAAATCGATGGTATCCATGCGGCGATTGAGCATTCTCACCTGTTCCCTGACCATGCCGGTCATGGGAATCCGGGTGATGGCCATCTTGTATTCAATATTGGAGACGTAGCGGCTGTCAAGATACCAGGCATAGACGAGCCCCATCAGCATGCCCGGCGGGGTGAACCCTTCCGCGCCGCTGATCAACCGGGTATAGAGAAGCTGATTGTTGTCAGCATGGTTCATGCGCACCATGCGCAGGAAACGGGCAAGCTCCTCTGCGGAAAAATAGCAGCGCCTGGTCTCCTCCGGCGCCAAAGTGAGATAATAGACGTTGCCCAGCACGATACCATCCTGCTCGACCGGCCGCATTTCCTTGCGGGCTGCATAATTGCCCAGCAGCGACTGCCCCAGGGCAATGAGCAGGGCACACTCGAACACCGATGGTTCACCCAGGATATCTTCCCGGATCTTTATCAGGCAATCGGCCGGGTCATAACAGGAAAAGACACTGTCCCACTGCATGCTGCGCTGCCACTGCTCTTTCTTGACAAGCAGCAGGCCGTTGACATAATTCAAGTGATCAAGGGGGATATCGGTATGACGCCAGAAGATATGCTCCAGATGATTTCTGATCTTTCTGTCAAGGTCCCAGTTCTGCAGATGACGGACAAAAAGATTTCTACGCCGGTCAAGGGTCAGATGGTCTTTCCTGCAGGAATGGATGATACGGTAGGCAGCCGGCAGCTTGGCCTTCACCTCCCGCGGGATGTTATCCCGTACCGCCCAGATGATTTTAATCGCCTTGGCAAGTGAGGCCGGGTCATGCCGCACTTTTCGTTCTTTGAGCGCCGTTTCCGAAAAAATCCGCGTCTCAACCGGGGCAAATCCCATCTGCCAGACTTTTCCCCGGTCAAGATAGATCGGCACCTTATCCTCCACGGCATAACTCTGCAGAATATTGCCGGGAATGTCCTGCAGTCCCACCAGCATCACCTGTTCAAAAAGACCGTCAACCCCGCCTGGTATATTGCGGTGATAGGCGTTTATCAGATCGGAAACGTAGAAGCGGCGGCGCGGGTCTTCCAGAACCAGATCGGTTTCCCCTTTCTGGATCCAGAGATTGGCGACAAGAATCTTCAGGGCATGCTCATTATCCCGCACCGCCTGTGCCAGTCCCGGAACCTGCAGAATCGGGATAATGCTCGTATAGAGACTGCCCGGGGCAAAAACAATGATATCGGCCTCGGCAATGGCGCGAACAACCTCGGGAGGGACAACCGGCTCGTCGACAAATTCGACAAAAACCCGGTCAATGGCGGTATTGCGTCTGGCGGTGACGGTCTTGTTTTCCCCGCTGACCACCACCCCGTTACTGTACAGAACCCGCAGATGGGCCTGGGTGGTGGAGCAGGGCAGCACAGCTCCCTCACGGACGCCAATCAATGTTGCCAGCCAGTTGATGCCGGCCAGCAGATCAGCCGATGATACCGTGATGCCCTTGTCGATGCCCCGGTAAATCGCCGCGGCAAGCAGCAGATTCCCCAGGCAGTGCGGCCTCTCTAACAGCTGCAATAAACGGAGATCGGCAAACAGGGAATCAAGCAGCCCGAAAAGCTCGCCGGCCATTTTGATCGGCAACCCGGAAAGTAACTGACATCCTGCCAGTAACTCATTGACCGACTCAGGCCGTTTGCTGAAACGGACATTAAAAAGACAGTGCAGAATCTCCGCAGTCTGGCGGGACTCTTCTCCGGTCAGCCGGTAGGTTTCGCTCAGTATCTTGTGGCTGACAGAGGACAAAAGAACATGGCGGATATCCCCCAGGGCGATGATGGGAAGATCTTTCAGCAGTTCGCCGGTGGAGCCGCCGTCATCGGTGGTGCAGACGATGGAGGTGGTATTGGGAAAAAGTCTTTTCATGCCCTGGAAGGGATTTGCCGTCCAGCCGGCATCGCGGCTGTCACCGCCGATAACGGTGGACAGGCCGCTCCCCCCTCCAAGAACTGCCACACGGAGGTTTGACGTATCAACATTGCACACGGTGGCCACCATATCTTCCAGGGAGGCGGTGATATGGGGCGGCGCAGGTGGTGGGCCCACCAGCACAAGCTCGATGAGCTTTTCCACCAGATTGCGGCGCGGGACAAGATCCAGAGGGAAAATTCTGTTCTTTTCCAACTGCTTCACGCGTATTGATACAGGATCGTCTGCTGATTGAACCATAGCTGCAGCCAATTGATTTCCCGTCAAAGGCACTGAGCGGCTGCGCAAAAACCTGAACCCTCAGTGCCCCGCGGGACAAATGTTACCGTAAAAAACGGTGAACAGGACATGTACACATATTGTGATGTTACAGGCCGGTGGATGCCATCTGCTTGCGCACGGCAACCTCGGACTCGGCCAGCGCCTTCTTTTCCTCTTCCGTCAAGGAAAATTCCACAATCCTTTCCACACCGCCGGCGCCCAGCACAACCGGCACGCCGAGAAAGCAGCCGGCGAAACCGAACTCCCCTTCCACATAGGCGGCACAGGGCAGCACCCGCTTGCTGTCGGTCAGAATGGCCTCGGCCATTTCAACGGCGGCCAGACCGGGGGTATAAAAGGCGGAGCCGGTTTTCAGATGATTGACGATCTCGGCGCCGCCATGCTGGGTGCGCTTGACAATGACGTTCAGTTTCTCTTCGTCAAGCAGATCGGTAACCGGGATGCCGGCTACATTGGCCAGACGGACCAGGGGCAGCATGTTGTCGCCGTGGATACCCATGACCATGGCATTTACATCCCGGGGGGCAACACCCAGAGCCTCAGCCAGGAAGGTGCGGTAACGGGCCGAATCAAGCACGCCGGCCATGCCCACCACCCTGTTTTTAGGAAATCCCGATACCTTGAAGGCGGTATAGACCATGGCGTCGATGGGGTTGGTCACCACGATGAGCACTGAGTTCGGAGAATGCTTTGCGGCGTTCTCCGCGCATGATTTGACGATGGCCACATTCTTGACCAGCAGATCATCGCGGGACATGCCCGGCTTGCGGGCCAGACCCGCGGTGATGATGACCACATCGGAACCGGCGGAATCGGCATAATCATTGCTACCTGCGATGCGGCCGGAAAAGCCGTCAACCGGCCCTGCCTGCAGCAGATCAAGGGCCTTGCCCTGGGGCACGCCCTCCACGACATCAAGCAGCACAATATCACCAAGACGGCGGCTGGCAGCCCAATGCGCCGCCGTGGCCCCAACATTTCCCGCACCAATGATCGTTATTTTACTGCGCATAAACTCTTCCTTTTGAAAATATTTAGAATCACATCCGTAGTTATTTTAGGACTTGTTCCCCCGACACCCATGCTACAGCAACTGCTCCACCCGGATCAGATCCTTTGGCGTATCCACCTCAATGGAATCGTGTTCCGTCAGGACAACCTTGATCCTGTAGCCGTATTCCAGGGCCCGGAGCTGTTCAAGTTTTTCAAAACGTTCCCACTCCCCTTCCGGCAGGCTGACAAAGGTCAGCAGAAAGCCCTTGCGATAGGCATAGAAGCCCAGATGTTTATAATAGGTCGGTGGCGGCGGATGCTCAGGGTCCCGCTGGTAGGGAATGGATGCCCTGGAAAAATACAGCGCCATGCCGTTGCGGTCAAAAACCGTTTTGACATGATTGGGGTCATCGATCTCCTCCTTGCGGGTGATCTGGTAGATCAGGGTGGCCATGGGCAGAGCCGGATCATCGAGCAGCGGGCGCGCCACCTGCTCGACAACCTCCACAGGAAAAAGGGGCTGATCCCCCTGGATGTTCACCACCACATCCTGCTCCGGCACATTCATGATGGTGGCGGCCTCCGCCAACCTGTCGGTGCCCGAGGCATGATCGGGGCTTGTCATGACAGCTTCGCCGCCAAAACCCCGGACACAGTCGGCAATCCGCTCGTCATCGGTGGCCACCGCCACCCTGGAAAGGATAGGCGCCGCCATGGCACGTTCATAAACATGCTGAATCATCGGTTTGCCCTTAATTTTCGCTAAAGGTTTTCCCTCAAACCGATTAGAGTAATAGCGGGCCGGAATAATGGCCACCACGTTTGGTTCCAACTTATGTTGTAAATCCATCATATTTTACATTCACATTCATTTAAGGGACTCGGAAAATGCTAAAATACCATAACGCATCCCGTCTTCAGGCCATCTTTGGCCGCGCCTCAATCGCAAAATCCTCGCCGGAG
>Ga0180007_10006276_pt1 | contig 11674 bp, 7 predicted proteins | sample MM_PC_MetaG_FD_121122 | JGI IMG/M metagenome (GOLD analysis project Ga0180007, IMG submission 121122) | Groundwater microbial communities from the Aspo Hard Rock Laboratory (HRL) deep subsurface site, Sweden - MM_PC_MetaG | ecosystem: Environmental > Aquatic > Deep subsurface > Groundwater...
GCGATCTAAAAGGTGTAAGTTTAGAGTGTCAAGATATTGTAAAACGCACACCATATTCCAAATATTGTCTTATTGCAGGCAACGATGGAGAGATATATTATTCTGCTTTTTCTGAAAAAATAGACTTAAGTTATATTCGCCCAGTAATACAAAAAGCGATTGAAACAGAACATGAAATAGTTCAATTATATCGTGTATCTCCAAAGGCAAGCATATATGATTTTTCTCAACCTATTAAAGATAGTAGAGATAAACAAATAGGGGTGATCAGCGTAGGAGTTGACTCCGAAATTATTAAGCTAAAAGTTGAGCAAATTGTAAGATACTTTATAATTATAGGGCTCCTGTTCATAGTCTTTTCTGTTATTGCAATTTTTGTTTTGTTTAATGTTAATTTTCTTAATCCTCTAAAGGAATTGATTTCCGGAGTTTCGAAATTCGGAAAGGGAGAACTGGATACCAAGATAGAGTTAAAAAGCGAAGACGAGATGAATGATCTCGCCGAAGCATTTAATAAAATGGCTGAAAATCTGAGGAAAACCATGGTCTCTGTTGAGGCCATACAAAAGGAACAGGCGCGTTTTAAAGATATTGCTGAAAGCACGGGTGATTGGATTTGGGAGATAGATAAAGAAGGTAAATATATTTATTCCAGCCCTAATGTAGAAAATATCATGGGATATAAACCCAAAGAGACTTTAGGTAGATACTACTATGATTTTTTTCATCCTGATGAGAGAGATGAGCTCAAAAAATTATCAAGCGAGGTTTTTATAAGAAAAGAGAAAATCGACGGTTTGACAAATCGAAACGTAAAGAAAAATGGAGAAATAGTTATTGTTGAGACTACTGGTGTGCCTGTGTTGAAGAAAAACGGGGAGCTGGCGGGTTATAGAGGTGTGGTTCGAGATATTACCAAACGTAAAAAAGCAGAACAACAACTAAAAGACGCTTACTTGAGACTTCAAAAGACACAACTCCAACTCATTCAAGCTGGAAAAATGGAGGCAGTAGGTAGGATGGCAAGCGGGGTTGCCCATGAAGTAAAAAATCCTCTAGGAATAATATTGCAAAGTATAAATTATCTTGAGGAAAAATTATCCGAAGAAGGAAAAGAGGATATTTTTGACGTTTTGAAGATAGCTAAAAATAATATAATGAGAGCAGATGGCATTATGAGGGCATTGGTCGATTTTTCAAGGCAAGAAGAGCTGAGTGTGAAGCCAGTAGATATAAATAAGCTATTAAACGACTCTTTGATGTTAGTTGAGCATAGAATAAAGCAAGAGGATATAATAATCGAAAAAGAAATTACCGAAGGCTTACCAAAAGCCATTATTGACAGAGGAAAGATGGAACAGGTATTTATAAATCTATTGTTAAATGCAATCGAGGCTATTGGCGAAGGAAAAGGTAAAGTGACTCTCCGCAGTTATGTAAAAAAGCTAACCGAGGTAGGTTATCGTATAGGAAGAAGAAAAGACGAAGATTTCTTTGAACTCGGAGAAAAAGTTGTAATAGTAGAAGTAGAAGATTCGGGTTGTGGCATACCAAAAGAGGATATGGATAAGATATTCGAACCCTTCTTTACTAGCAAAGATATAGGTAAAGGAACAGGGCTTGGATTGTCAATTACGAAGAATATCTTAGATATGCATAGAGCTATTATACAAGCAGAAAGTGAGCTTGGTAAAGGCACCAAATTCATCATTACACTGCAAATGGCAAAGTAAAAGAAAAGAGTGGGCAAAAAGTGAAAAAGTGTGTTGTCGGATTTACTGTTCTTTTATCTATACTAATGTAGTGAGGGGAGTTAATTGCGTTTCAAAAGGTATGAAATAGCATTGAAAGATAAAACCCCACCCATGAGATCAGATGTATAGGGATTGAAGAAAGACAGGAAATATTAGCAAATAAAGGGCCGGCATTATTCTAAATCGTTCCAAATCGCACCGTTTGAGAATTTACCTATCAAAGTGTTCTGCTTCGCCGTGATGCTTACGCTCACGGCTTCGCAGGAACTAGTATCTCTACGGAGCTAAATATGTAAATGTTTAGCGAAGTAGGATGTTTCTTTTTTTAAGATTAAACCTGTCTCTTTCTATGTTTCTAACCAGAATTTCCTTGAATATCTTTTAATAGGCGCTATTATACTACAATATATCTGAAAAGGGTACTACCCATGCCTTTAAAAACAGCTCTGAAAAATAAGAACATAAAGTCCATAATGTACGAGGCCTGGTCCACGAGCTGGGCAATGGGGCTTATTATGTTCTTTATATTTTTAATCGGGCTTGCTGATGTGTATATAGCCGGCAGGTTTGGCAAAGAGGTCCAGGCAGCATACGGACTTAGCTTTCAGCTTTACTTTATTTTTCTTATAATCTCAATGGGGCTTTCTATAGGAACGGTTTCTGTTGTCTCGCGCCTTTTCACATCAAAAGGCCACGAAGAAGTAAAGGTAGCCATAAATTCCACGCTTTTAACCGTGATCATAGCAGGATTTTTACTCAGCATTATAGGAGTTCTCTTTGGAGGCACTATAATTACTGCCCTCAATGCCCCCCGGGAAATAAAAGAATATGCCGTGAAGTTAATATCAATATATTCTATCGGCATTATTTTTCATTACCTTACCATGAACACAAATGCTATCTTAAGGGCATGTAAGGAAATACGTAAGTCTGTTCTGACTATGGGGATAGTGTGTACTTTGAATGTAGGACTTAATTTCTATCTATCTCTGCATACACCCCTGGGCTTCAAGGGGATAGCTGTTTCCACTGTAATCAGCCTACTTATCGGTAGCATGTTGAACATTTACCATGTTATGCGATTTACAAGAGGTTTGTCCCGTATATGTATTGATATCACAAAAAAGATCGTGCGTATCAGCTGGCCTGCTGGATTATTGCACATATTCTTGCATGTGGGTTCAATGGCCATATTTATTATAATAAGTAAACTGCCTCAATATAATGTAGAAACAATGGCTGCCTTTACAAACGGACTTAAGATAGAATCTATGATTTTTTTACCGGCATTTGCCTTTAGCATGGCAAATTCAGTCGTTGTAGGCAACCTTTTAGGAAAAAAAGAAGAACAAAATGCCTTTGATAGCGGTATTTTAACAGCTCTATTGGGCCTAGGTATCGTGACTTTGATGACGATAACAGTCATGTTTAATGCACGTACAATAGCAGGTTTCCTGTCTAATAATGAGATTGTAATAGATATATGCACAAAATATATACTTATAGCGCTTATTGTAGAGCCATTAATGGCCTGGGGTATAATGCTGGCAGGAGGGCTTAATGCCTCAGGAGACACCAGGGGCGTTATGAAAATCGTTTCGCTAAACCTGTGGCTTTTAAGGATCCCGTTATCGTATCTTCTCGGGATATATTTCAACCTGGGGGCCGTTGCTATTTGGTGGGCGATGAATATTTCAATATTTTTTCAGACATTTTTCTTAACAAAACGCTATTTTTCAAAAAAATGGCTCCTTTTAGCAGGAGATATATAACTGGGAGATCAATATGTTATTCAGTGTAAGTAGAGACAAAGAAGAAGCCTTAAAGCTAAAGATGAATTCCCTGGGGATAAGAGAATCAGACTTAGAGGAAAACTTTATACGCTCGAGTAAGAAGGGTGGGCAGAAGGTCAATAAGACGTCTTCTTGTGTCTACCTTAAACATAAACCAACAGGCATTGAGGTCAAGTGTCAAAGAGAGCGTTCTCAGGCCTTGAACCGGTTCCTTGCCAGGCGCATACTCGTTAATAAGATCGAATCACTTATACTTGGTAAAAAATCAGAAGAGCAGGCCAGGATAGAAAAGATAAGGCGCCAGAAACGGAAACGCTCCAAGAGAGCCAAAGAGAAGATCCTCAGGAATAAAAAAATGCATTCCGAGAAGAAAAAGCTGCGAAAACCGCCTGTTCCTGTGATATAATAAATTAAAATCAAGGAGGAAACATGTATAGAGAAAAGATCAAGGTACTGGATTGTACGATCCGCGACGGCGGGCTTATAAATAACCACGATTTTGACCATCGGTTTGTGCAGGAGGTATATAAGGCAATATCGCAAGCTGGTGTGGATTATATGGAGATAGGGTATAAGAACTCCAAGGAACTTTTTTCTTCCAAGGAATTCGGTTTATGGAAGTTTTGCGATGATGACGAAATAAGCCGTATCGTTGAGGGTGTAGAGTCAAAAGCAAAGATCTCTGTTATGGTCGATGTCGGCCGTGTAAATATTGACGATGTAAAGCCAGCTGCTGAAAGCCCGGTAGATATGATCCGGACTGCCGCGTATGTCAAGGATATTGACAAAGCAATACACATGGCAAATCATTTTTCAGAAAAAGGCTACGAGACGACTATTAACATCATGGCTATCTCTAAGGATCAAGGCATTGAATTAGATGAGGCTATCTATCAGATAGAAGAAGAAAGCAAAATAGATGTAGTTTATATTGTAGACAGCTTTGGTGCGCTTTATCAGGAAAGCGTTGAGGAATTAGTGAAGAGATTTAAAAAAGTAATCAAGAAAAGAGAAGTAGGATTTCACGGGCATAATCATCAACAGCTAGCATTCAGTAATACAATCGAGGCAATTATCCATGACGCCAATTATTTAGACGGTACTGTCTATGGTATAGGTAGGGCTGCAGGGAATTGCCCTCTCGAATTACTAATCGGCTTTTTAAAGAACCCAAAATTTGATATACGCCCGATCCTTGATTTAATATCCCATGAATTCATTCCGTTGAGAAACAAGATAGAGTGGGGCTATATTATTCCCTATGCTATATCCGGGATGATGAATGTACATCCCCGTACAGCAATGGAACTACGTAAAAGCCATAAGAAAGAAGATTACAGGGAGTTCTTTGAAGGCTTGATGAACCCGGAGTTAGAGTAAAAAGTATTCCTGATATGGATACAAATCGATTTAAAGAATCCCCTTTCATGGGGATATTGCGCGGCGTAGAAGAAGATACAATCGAGCCGCTCGTTGAGACAATAATTTCTTCCGGCCTTAAGACTATTGAAATCACGATGAACACTCTCTCTGCGCCGAAATTGATTAAAAAGGCAGTCAAGGTAGCAGGAGGCCGTTTTACAATAGGTGCGGGGACTGTTTTAACTACAGATGAGATTAAGCTGGCAATAGATTGCGGAGCAACTTTTATTGTTTCACCTGTCTTGATACGGGATGTAGTGGATTATTGTGTTAAAACCAAGATACCGGTATTCCCCGGCGCTTTTACTCCCCAGGAAATCTATGCTGCCTGGCAGAGAGGCGCAACAATGGTAAAGGTATTCCCCGCAAAATTCTTTGGCCCTGATTATTTTAAAGAGATAAAAGGCCCTTTTGAGGATATAGAGCTGCTTGCCTGCGGAGGGGTCAATAAAGATAATATAAGCTCTTTCTTTTCATCAGGCGCATCTGCTATTGCCTTTGGAGCAAGTGTATTTAAAAAAGATTGGCTCTCATCAGGCAAATTCACGGAAATAAAGGACACTATAGAAATCCTGATCGCCAATAGCCAAAAATCCTCGCCTAAAATCAATATGAAGTTTTCTTCATGATCTCTCTCAAACCAGACATCCACTTGTCCAGCCGAATAAATTGGAACAATAAAGGCATGATGTAGAGGGCAGTAAGACTTGCTAATACAGTGCCGAAAAGAATAGCACCTCCGAACCGCTGGGTAGGGGGAAAGGTGGAGAATAGAAATATACCAAAACCAATAGCTACGACGAACATCGAAGTCAATACAGGCTGCCAGAGCTCGTCTCGAACCTTTTGCCAGTCTCCTGTGCGACGGAAAGACTTTATCATATGTATCATTGAATCAATGCCCATAGCAATGGCAACATTCGAGGCAGGCGCGGAAATAATGTCTAAAGGGATCCGATATATCCCGAAACACCCAAGGATTGTTAACGGGATGATGAATATACCAGCCATTACAGATAAGGTCACGCGTAAAGAACGGGAAATAAGCCAGGTTATTACGCCAAATAGAAGGATAAGTTTGAAAAGGCCCCATACTAGACTTGATGATACGAGTTTGGCCAAGTGCCCCTGCAAGTTATAGATACCTCCGACGATTTCAGGATGGAACCCTTCATTGTCAGCAATCGATTTAATCTCTTCAATAATATCTAGACGCGGCAAGATACGATACGATTCGATCATACGAATAAGAAAAAGTCCGTATTCACGATCCTCTGTGATAAAACTTTTGGCAATCTTGTCATTCATGGGTAACTCCATTGCCCTCAAAAGCATTTCCCGCGGAAGGAACCACCCTATGACAGGCACATCTTTGGCCTGGGCAATAAGTACTGGTAAGGATATGGCTGACCCGACGCCACGGTGTTGCTCGAGTGACTCCTGCAGATTCCAGAGTTGGTTATAAGATTTGTCTGAATGAATTTTCTCGCCGCTTTTTGAACGCACAACCAGGATCAGAGGGCTACTACCGCCGTTTCGGTCAATATAGCTCAATCCTTTATAAATCTCACTGGATTTAGAGAAATAAGACAATAGACTCGGATCAGTATCAATCATTGCCAAACCCGGCAAGGTTAAAAGGCAGGTAGCAAAGATAAGTAGCATTATAAACTGTCTTTCCAGGTCAATAAAGCGGTACGCCTTTGCCTCATAGCCTTCAAGCTTGCCTCTTTTTTGAGAATGCCCGCTTATCATCCTTAGGAATGCAGGGAATACGCCGTAGGCTACAGCGATTGCCACTAGAGAACCAATAGCGCCTGAAAGCCCCAAGTCTCTTAAAGGTTTAGCCGAAACAGCAGCCAAACTTAAAAACCCCAGAAACGTTGTTAGCATGCTCCAGAAAGAAGGGGGGAAGGTGCGTTGTATGGCGTCACGTGTAGGGGCCTTGTTTTTTGGATCAGAGCGAAAGGTACGCCAGTTGAATGTCAAAAAGACAATATGTGAAAGCGTCATGACAAAAATAATCGTGCCAAGATTTGCCGTCAAAAGCCCTATGGGAATATTAAATAAATTCGTTATCATAAATGTCCACATACACGCATTTAGACACGATAGCATTGTTCCTACAAGCAGGATCTTTGAGCGAAATATCTGAAAGATCAAGAATCCAAATATTAAAAAGGCAAGGAGGCTGAAAATCCTAAGGTCCCTCAATAGATAACGTTTGATTAGTTCTACCACATAGGGTAATCCCGCAGCCTGCAGATGGAAATCTTCATCCTCAAAGGCGCACATGATTTTTTCGATCTCAGGGATTATTATATCGAATCTTCCTTCATCTAAAAGTAAAATGAGGTTAGTAGATTTTCTATCAGTGGAGATGATGAGGCGTTTCCATAGAGGACTATTAAATGCTGCTCTTATACTACCCGGCCCTTCATGTGTCAAGCTATTGACACTCACTACTCCGTCAACCTCCAGAAAAGTCTTACTAAGCCCTGAAATCTTTTCCTGATATTTCTCATCATTGATATTGCCTGTAGCGGAGATGATGAGCTGGGAATCCTGCCGCACGAATAGACGGTCGATCTTGTGTTCGCTTTGTAGCTGTGGGTCGTTACTGGAAAAGAAGAAGTTATTATCAACACTAGGCGTAAGAGGGACAAAACCGAATATCCAAAGGATGCTCAATAGGGTCAGAGCGAGAAATGTGAGGACTTCACGAGAGAGTTTACGATGATATACCTGAAAGAGTTGCTTAATTTCGTCTAGTTGCATATGTTATGATTATTTTAAGATGAATGACGGGATTAGTAAAGGAAAATTTCAAGGTAAGTCTTTAATGTTTTCTATGTTCCGTTATACTCTTACCTCAGTCAAACTAGCAGTTTCGGGGACGTCTGCCTCAGGCGGACTCTGTTTTTGTGCTCGCTCGTCTTTTTGCCAGAGGGCCAGGGCTGTCTGGCACATCAGGAAGATTTTGGCAAAAGTCCGCAAGGATTTACGGCGAGCTTCGATCATGTATCCAAGCGCTAGCGTATCACAGAAGCGAGCCGTAAACCGTAGCGGACGGCAAAATCATTCCAGTGCCAGACAGCCCTGGCCCTCTGGCAAAAAGACGAGACAGATCATTTATTTCATCCCTAAAGGGATTTCCTTTTAAAGGCAAGTCTTTATTGACTATTTCTTGAGGGAGTAGTAAAATTATTATATTAGGGACATATTGAATCATGAGAAATGACTTTCCTGAAAATCTAGTTCTCTTATTGAAAGAAACCTCAAAAAGATTTCCTGATAAGGCTGCTTTATTCTATTCGGATAAAAAGATCAGTTACCGGGACTTGTACGAGAGATCCCTGAAATTAGCTCAGGGCCTGAAGAATCTGGGCATACAAAAAGGAGACAGAGTAGCATTGTTCCTGTTAAACTCCCCGGAATTTATAATAAGCTATTTTGCCATTATCAGCGTAAATGCGATCTGCACCCCTGTAAATAACATGTTCAAGGAGGAAGAGCTTGGTTTTATCCTAAAAGATTCCGGCGCAAAAGTCATTATAAGTTCAGTTGTGTTTTTAGATATTATAAATTCGGCAAAGAAAAATACGCCTGATTTAAAACACATGATTATTAGTGACGGTGTGATCCCGGATACTTTTAACCTCTGCGAGATAATAGAAAGGAGCCCTTTAATAAAAGAAGACATTTCAATCGATCCGGATGATGTTGCGTCCATACTTTACACATCAGGCACCACTGGAAACCCCAAAGGGGCAATGCTTACACATAAAAACTTCCTTTCTAATGTGAGAAGTTGTATCCCTGCCATAGAGGCCTCGGATAAGGATAATTTTATTTGTGTCTTACCCATGTTTCACTCTTTTGCATTTACTGTCTGTATACTCCTGCCTATTTCAGTAGGGGCCGGTATTACCGTAATTCAACACATAAGGCCTTTCAGGAGAATCGTAAGAAACGTGATAAAGAAGAAGGTCACTGTCTTTGTTGGGATACCTTCAATATTCAATGTCTTAGCGCATATGCAGATACCCTCTATATTTACTTCAAGGATCCTAAAACTCATCGACCCTCTTAGGCTGTGTATTTCAGGCGCAGCTGCATTACCTGTTGAGGTCTTAAAGGCCTTTGAGGATAAATTCAGGGTGCCGTTCGTGGAAGGTTATGGCTTAACAGAGACGTCCCCGGTAGTATCATTAAATCCAATGCGAGGTAAACGAAAGCCAGGAGCAGTAGGCTTACCTATTGAAGGAGTAGAGGTAAAAATAGCAGGGGAAAATGGAGAAGATCTACCTCTTGGTGAGGTAGGTGAACTCCTGGTCAAAGGTGACAATGTAATGAAAGGTTATTTCAATAATCATGTAGCAACAAGAGAAACAATAAGAGATGCCTGGCTTTATACAGGAGATATAGCTAAGATAGATAAAGACGGCTACATACATATAGTAGATAGAAAAAAAGACATGATTAATGTGCGGGGCCTTAATGTCTATCCTGCAGAGATAGAAAAACTCTTATATAGGCACCCGAAGATCAAAGATGCAGCTGTAATCGGTGTATCTGATAAGACCAAAGGCGAGGTGCCAAAGGCATATATTATTTTAAAAGAAAACCAGACTCTAACTGAACGTGATGTGATTAAATATATAAGAGAACATCTTGCCTTATACAAAGTACCAAAATTTGTAGAATTCAGGGACAATTTTCCAAGGACAACTACGGGAAAGGTCATTAAAAGGGCGTTACGAAAAAATTAAAGGCGGTAGGTTATGCGAAAACTATTAATATCTTTATTGTGTTTTGCTTTAATCGGCAGTGCTACGGTCTCAAGAGGTGAGGAGCCTTCTGAAGATCAGAAAATCTGTGAGATGAAATTTAGAAAGGTCGTTATTCTGGGTGAGGTGGTAGATACCAAGTCCGCCTTTGACTTTGCTAATTCATATAGGGCAGCAGTGTGGTATAGAGAAGCAAGCCGTGCAGGAATAAGGGAGCCCGGGCCTGCTATGAAGGAGCTTATAAGTGAACTGGAAGGCATAAATGCTACAGGTGATGAATGGGATTTTATAATTCCCAATATTGGTGAGCAATATTTCTTTGTTACCCTAAAAAATATGGATAAGGATAGCTTATCTAATGTTAGAGGCACTGTATATTTAGCCCACTCTTCGAAAAATAAGGCGATTGAAGAGGAGCTTAAAAGAGTATCAGGCGAAAATTTTACTGTAATATATGGCCAGTGAAAGTCCTTCTTATAAATCCTCCCATAGAAGACTTCTTTTTTACACCCCAAAGGGCTTATCCAATAGGGCTCCTTTATTTAGGCACTGTATTAAAGGAAGAAGGCTTTAACGTAAAAATTATAAATTGCCTATCTGAATACAAAAAAAAGACATTAAAATTACCTGAAGAATTCAGCTATCTTAAAAGATATTACCATCCGAATATTTCCCCATTCAAGCTCTTTTCACACTATTATAGATTCGGTTTAGATTACGATGAAATTCAGAATAGGATCCGTGAATACAGGCCGGATATTATAGGTGTATCCTCGAATTTTTCAGCATATTTTGATTCTAGCCTGGAAGTCTGTAGAATTGCTAAATGCCTAGATAAAGGAATTACGACTATTTTAGGAGGACGGGTCCCTACCCAGACCCCTGAACTGGCTTTAAATAATAAATACGTTGATTTCCTCTTGAGGGGAGAGGCTGAATACGGGCTTTTGAATCTTTGCAGGGATATTAAGCGGGGAAAAGTAAGAAAAAGAAAAGGCCTTTGTTACAAAAACCCCGATGGTAAACGGCATATCTCTAAATCAGTCCTCTTGGTAAATGACCTGAATAAACTACCGATCATAGATCGATCGCTCATTAACTACAAAAATTATAGATTCAAAGGAAACTTATCTGCTTCTATCCTCACCTCCCGCGGCTGCAATATGGGCTGCAGTTTCTGTGCGATCAATGAGGAATTTAGATATAGAAGTGCGGATAATGTAATAAAGGAGCTTGAGGATTGCTATTCTTTAGGCATAAGACACTTTAATTTTGAGGATGACAATATAAATTTTAATCCTGATTTTGAGAAGATACTGGACTTTATAATAGAGGGATTCAAAGGAGAAATAAAAATATCATTTATGAACGGTATTTTAAGCCTTGGCATAAACCGCACACTTAGAGAAAAACTAGTGCGGGCTGGCCTGACGCACCTTGATTTATCAGTCGCAAGCTGCAATAAGAGTTTAAGAGACAAGATGCATAGACGTGAAGACACAAAAACCATATTTAGTCTTTCAAAATTCCTGGCAAAAAATAATATACCTACCACAGCCCATTTCATAGTCGGTTTTCCAGGCCAAAGATTTAGTGACGCTATAAAAGATATCCGATCTCTAGCTAAGAAGAGGGTCTTCTTAGGCCCTAGCATATTTTATCCCGTAGCAGAAAGCAAAATGTATAGATCCCTAAAGGAGGCTGTTCCCTCATTAGAAAAAGACTATATATTCTATAGAAGCAGCGTTGCTTATTATGACGGGGCTATTTCCAGGGACAGGATATTCCTGATATTTTATCTCTCGCGTATCATAAACTTTGTAAAAGAACTTTTGTATTCTCCTCATTCAAAGGAAAAATCAGATAGTTTTACTCTGGGAATGGTTCTATTGAAAAGGCTTTTTAACGAAAAAAA
>Ga0180007_10006277_pt1 | contig 11671 bp, 16 predicted proteins | sample MM_PC_MetaG_FD_121122 | JGI IMG/M metagenome (GOLD analysis project Ga0180007, IMG submission 121122) | Groundwater microbial communities from the Aspo Hard Rock Laboratory (HRL) deep subsurface site, Sweden - MM_PC_MetaG | ecosystem: Environmental > Aquatic > Deep subsurface > Groundwater...
AAGAGAAAGGAGGAGGACCTGTTGTCTTAGTTGTGGAAGATGAGGAACAGGCAAGGGAACTTCTGACTGTCTATCTTGAGGAAGGAGGGTATCAGGTTGCTTATGCTGTTGATGGGGAGGAGGCAATTAAGAAGGCGAGAGAGATCAAGCCGTATGCGATTACATTAGATGTTATTCTACCCAAAAAGAGTGGATTTGAGGTGCTTCAGGAATTAAAAATTCTTCCTGAAACCAGAGATATTCCTGTCATCATTGTTTCTATGATTGACAATAAAGAACAGGGTCTGGGTCTTGGGGCAGTAGATTACCTGATAAAGCCTGTGGATAAGGATAGATTGCTTCTCGGTTTAGAAAGGCATAGCTTTATGACGAAGGTGAAGGAAAAGGTGGTCAATATCCTTGTAGTAGATGATAACCCACAGGATATTGAACTTATATCATCAATGCTGGAACCAGAGGGATTTGGAATTATCAAGGCTTATGGAGGAGAGGAAGGGATAGAGATAGCTACAGAGAAACAGCCCGATGCCATCATCCTTGACCTGATGATGCCTGAGGTGAATGGGTTTGAGGTAGTGCAGATACTGAAGAAAGACAAAAGGACAAAGAATATCCCTATTATTATATGCACCAGTAAAGACCTGACTAAAGAGGATATGCAATTACTAAACAGCAACATTGTTTCTATCATGCAGAAAGGGAAGTGTTCTAAGGAGGAGTTGTTGGAAGAATTGAAGAAGATTGAGAAACGGGAAAGAATACAGAATCCAGAATACAGAATCCAGAATACAAAATACAGGATACAGGATACAGAATACAGAATCCAGAATACAGAATCCAGAATCCAGAATTAAGAATATTCTGACTCCTGTATTCTAATTCCTGACTCCTGAATTCTGACTTCTATTAACTTTCTCCATTTCTCCTTACTTAAATATTGGAGGTAAATATGTCCCAGAAAAAGATATTGGTCGTTGAAGACACACCATTAAATATGGAGTTGTGTCGGGACCTGCTTGAGGTAGCAGGTTATATTGTCTATGAGGCTACGGATGCCCGGCAGGCAATAGAACAGGCAAAACAAGAGAGGTTTGACCTCATCCTGATGGACATTCAACTACCCGGTATGGATGGGCTTTCCGCCACAAGGATAATCAAAGGTGAGTCCATAAATAAAGATACTCCTATTGTGGCTCTCACTGCTTATGCGATGGCAGGCGATAAGGAGAAGATAGAGGCCGCAGGTTGCAATGGGTATCTTACCAAACCTATCAATACCAAAGAATTTGCCCGGAGTGTGGCTGGGTTTTTGAACATTAGGTAAAAAAGAGAAAGGATAACACTGATGACTATAAAAGAACAGTTTAAGTTATTAACAAAATTCTTTGAACAAGAAAATCTTGACTATGCAGTTATTGGAGCATTTGCTCTTTATGCTTATGGCTATACGAGGGCAACATGTGATATCGATTTTATTACGAGAATTGAATACCAAAAAAGGATTATTGAGTATCTTGAATCGCTTGGTTTTGAAACATTAAATCGTTCAGAAGGTTTTTCCAATCATTTACATCCAATTGGGTCAATGAGGATAGATTTGGTTTATATAGGTGGCGAAACCGCCAATATCGTTTTCAAATCTACGAAAAAAAAACTTCTTCTTGAAAATCTTGAACTTCCAGTAGTTAGTCCTGAACATTTGATTGCCTTAAAGTTGTTTGCAATACAGAATGAACCTAACAGAAGGTACAAAGAGCTTGCAGATATTAAGGAAATTTTCCAGCTCACAAATCTGGACATGGGGACTGTTAGAGAATTTTTTAAGAAATACGGTTTGGAGGAATATTATTATGAAATCACAGGTGAAAAGACCAAAGATTGATAATCTTGTTTTTCAATGGGATCATAAAGCAACAACATCTTTAGATATCAAAAAAAACGATAGCATTGAATACAATAAGCACCGTTTAATTGATGAATATTTTGATTTGTTGGCTGAAATCAAGCCACACAAACAAGAACTCAGTAATATTAAAATGTTTGAAATACCTTTCACGCTACCTTAGAAAAAGGGTGGTACTTGAGATGGAAGATAAAAGATCAAAGGTATTGGTAGTTGATGACGAGGAGTTTAATAGAGAGCTGTTAGAAGCCATTTTAAGCATTCAATATGATGTCCTTATGGCTTGTGACGGTCAAGAGGCACTGAAAATGGTTAATCAGGAGCCTCCGGATATAATCTTGTTGGATGTAATGATGCCGGGTATAGATGGATATGAAGTATGCAGGCAATTAAAGGAAGAAAAGGAGACAGCCATCATTCCAGTGGTGATGGTAACCGCATTAAAAGAGAAGGAAGACAGGATACGAGGGCTTGAGGCAGGAGCCGATGATTTCCTGACCAAACCAATAGACCGTGCTGAGGTTTTGATTAGGGTAAAATCATTGCTTCGTATAAAGCATTTATACGATGAATTGATCGGGATCAATGAGACATTAGAACAGAAAGTGAAGGAGCAGGTTGGACATATTCAAAACCTGAGCCGTCTAAAGCAGTATTTTTCACCCAAATTGGCTGAGAGCCTGATCTCTGATGAGAATCTCAACAAGATAAAGAGAAAAAACCTGACCATATTTTTTACAGACATCAGGAATTTTACCCATTTTTCCGAAATAATGGAGCCAGAAGAGCTTTTGAGTATGTTAGATGGGTACTTCACAGAGATGACCAAAATAATCTTTTACTATGGAGGGACAGTGGGCAAGTTTATCGGCGATGGGATTATGGGCTTCTTTGGCGACCCTGAAGAATGTCCCAATCATGCTGAATTGGCTGTCAAGATGGCTTTAGAGATGCAAAGAAAGGCAGAAGCGTTGAGCAAAGAGACCCTGATTTGGAGCGATATTCCTTTTTCCATCGGGATAGGAATTAATACCGGCTATGTGACCATAGGGAATATTGGGCCAGAAAGCCACCGTGACTATACAGTGATAGGTAAGCATGTGAATTTGGCTGCACGCTTAGAGGGAGAAGCAGAACCCTGGCAGATATTGATAAGTCAGGGAACCTATAGTCTGGTTAAAGATATTGTAAAGGTAGAGGAAATGGGTCGTATAAATGTAAAGGGGTTTGAGAAACCAGTATTGATATATAATGTGACAGGGTTAATTGAAAAATAATAAAAGGAGGTGTAAGTAAAATGGAAGAGAAGAAGAAAAAGATATTGGTGGTTGATGACGAAGAGGGTTCATTGGAAATGGCTGAAATAAGGCTGAAAGAATTTGGGTATGAGACAATAACAGCCACAAATGGAAAGGATGGTCTAAGAATGGCAGAAAAAGAATGCCCAGACCTGATACTTCTTGATGTGATGATGCCTGAGATGGATGGAGGCGAGATAGCCTATCTTTTATCAGAAAACCCAAAGACCAAGGATATTCCGATAATATTCTTAACAAGCCTTGTTTCTGAAAGAGAAGAATTCAAAAGGGCAAAAGGTTACCTTTTTGTGGCTAAACCCTTTGATAAAGAAAAGCTCTTGAAGGTAATAAAGGAAGCTCTCTGAGACTAATTTATTGCAAACCCGTTTTCGTTGGGTATATTAAGAACATATCTTTGTTTTGGGTTTTGTGTTTTGGTCATTTGGATTTGTTTAGGGTTTAGGATTGTTGCTTCGCAAGATACTTCGTATGCGGATTTAGGATTTTGTATTATAATTTGTGCGAAGATTTATGGAATTAACTATAAGCTGTTATGGGTAAGATATTTTTTGATGTTGAGACAAAGAAGAGCTTTCAGGAGACAGGCGGAAAGAAGGAGGATCTTCTTGTTTCTTGTGCCGTTGCTTTTGCAGAAGATACCCAAAATTTCATTCACTTCAGAGACAATCAGGTAGAAGAGTTGATAGACCACTTATTCTCTGCCTCTATTGTTGTTGGTTTCAACATTCTTGGGTTTGACTATTATGTCTTGAAGCCATACACAGAAAAAGACCTATTCAGCCTTCCAACCCTTGACCTGATGAAGGAACTACAGAAGGAGTCAGGCTTCAGGTTGAGCCTTGACCATTTGGCTAAAGAGAATTTGGGAAAGGGTAAAAAGGGAAGTGGTTTAGATGCCATTAAATGGTATAGAGAAGGAAAGATTGATAATCTTCTGGAATACTGCGAGTATGATGTTCAAATAACAAAAGAGCTGTATGATCTGGGAAAGAAGCAGGGATTCCTCTACTATCGGGACAAGAGCAAAGGAGAGAGAAGAGAGGTCAAGGTTTCGTGGTGAGTAGCTTCACAGAGGCATAAAAAAATTCATTGCAAATTGCAAATTTAGCATTTAGCATTTCAAATTTGAAATGATCTGTCTCTGTAGCTAATCTTTACTCTATGTGGCTAAAGTGATAAAAAATATCGTTCTCATTGGGTTTATGGGTTCAGGAAAGACATCTGTGGCAAAAGAGCTGGGAAAGAAGCTGAACCTTCCTTATATTGACAGCGATGGGGTTATCGAGGCAGAAGAAAAGAGGTCAATATCTCAAATCTTTGCTGAGGACGGGGAAAGCTATTTTAGAGACAAAGAGATGGAGGTAATAGAGAATCTTTCTGAGAGAAGGGGCTGGATAATCTCAACAGGTGGAGGTGTTGTGCTGAATCCCGAGAATGTTTTTAATCTAAAAAAGAATGGAAAAATATTTTACTTAAAAACAATAGCTTCGGTAATATATAATAGAATAAAGGATGACCATAAAAGACCACTGGTTAATGTTTCTGAGCCGCAGGAGAGGATAGAAAAGTTATTGAGCAGAAGAACCCACCTGTATGAAGAAGCAGCAGATTATGTTGTTGATACATCAAATCTTACAGTTGATGAGGTTTGCAATAAAATTATGAAGATTTTTGAAAGAGAAGGATGATTAGAAAGCTACAGGAAAAGATAAAGACTTACAAGAAATATCTTGACAGGAAAAGAGGATAAGTTTATAATAACCGCTATGCCAACAATTAATCAGCTTATCAAGCATGGAAGGAAGCCAATAAGAAAGAAAAAGAAAGCTCCTGCCTTAAAACAATGCCCTCAGAGAAAAGGTGTCTGTGTTAGGGTCTATACTGTTACACCAAAGAAGCCAAACTCTGCTTTACGAAAAGTAGCCAGGGTTAGGCTTACTTCAGGATATGAAGTCACCTCATATATTCCAGGGGTTGGACACAATCTTCAGGAGCATTCAGTTGTCCTTGTGCACGGAGGAAGGGTGAAGGATCTCCCTGGCGTGAGATACCATACTATCCGTGGAACTTTAGATACCCTTGGTGTTGCTAATCGTAAAAAGGCAAGGTCGAGGTATGGTGCGAAGAAACCTAAAAAATGAGAGTTACATCAGCTGTTGCCAGAAAAAAGAAGCACAATAAGATTCATAAGCTATCCAAAGGCTATTGGGGGGCAAGGTCAAGGTGGTATAAAATTGCCAAAGAGGCTGTAGCCAGGGCGCATAGATATGCTTATATTGCCAGAAGACTGAAGAAAAGGGATTTCAGGGCACTTTGGATTGTAAGAATAAATGCCGCTTGCAGGCTTTCTGGTCTAACCTATAGTCAATTCATCTCCCAGATGAAGAAAAAGGGGATAGAGCTTAATAGAAAAATTTTAGCAGACCTGGCCATAAAGGATCCATCTGCGTTTAATTCTTTAGTAGAAAAGGTGAAAGAATATGCCAAGAAAGAGATATAAAAAACCAGTCCAGAGGCTTCCTGACCCTATTTACAGCAGCCTTCTTGTGACAAGATTCATCAATGCTTTGATGAGAAAGGGAAAGAAGAGTTTGGCTCAAAGGATTGTCTATTCTGCTATCAATATCATTGCCGAGAAGATGCAGAAGGATGGCTTTGCTGTTTTTCAGGAGGCTATTAGTAATGCCAGACCAAGGGTGGCAGTGAAGCCCAGAAGGGTTGGTGGTGCAACATATCAGGTTCCACAAGAGGTTAGAAAGGATAGGTCTGTCTTTCTTGCCTTAAAATGGCTTATAGGCAATGCCAAAGCAAGAAAGGGAAAGCCTATGGAGGAGAAATTAGCCCAAGAGCTAATGGATGCTGCAAATAATACAGGAGCCTCCATAAAGAAGAAACAGGACACCCATAAAATGGCGGAGTCAAACAAAGCCTTTTCCCATTACAGGTGGTAAAATCAAAGCTATCAGCTTGCAGCAATCAGCTGTCAGCCCTTTCCTATTATAGGCAATGAAAACCGCAGTTGTTACAGGTGGAGGAAGGGGAATTGGCGAGGCTATTGTAAAAAGGCTTGATGCAGAAGGAATAAGTGTTGCCATCCTTGATCTTCAATCCGCAGATAATTTATCCCGCCAGCTTAAAAACCCATCTAAAGCTATATCTGTTGATGTCAGCTCTCCAGAAAGTGTCCACTCTGCAATCAAAGAAGTGGTAAATGAATGGGGTCGCCTTGATATTTTGGTCAACAACGCTGGGATTACCAAGGACGGTCTGGCTATCAGGATGAAAAATGCTGATTGGCAAAAGGTTTTGGATATAAACTTGACGGGTGCTTTTTATTGCTCAAGAGAAGCACTTAAGGTGATGATGAAGCAGAGAGAGGGTGTTATCATCAACATCTCCTCTGTTATTGGGATGAGAGGAAATATGGGGCAGGTAAACTATGCTGCCGCAAAAGGTGGGCTTATTGCTTTAACCAAAACATTGGCAAAGGAGATGGCGGAGAGAAATATCAGGGTCAATGCTATAGCCCCTGGATTTATTGATACAGAGATGACTAAGAAACTCGGAGAGCCTGTAAAGGATGAGATTCTAAAGAGGATTCCCCTCAAAAGGTTTGGCACAATGGACGAGGTAGCAGAGCTTGTTAATTTCCTCACAAAGGCAGAATACATTACCGGACAGGTTGTCGTCATAGACGGAGGGCTTTTCATATAAATTCAAAATGTAAAATTCAAAATGCAAAATTGTGGTAAGTTGTTTATATAAATGGAAAGTAAAAAAACAGTAAGCATGATAAGCAAGCTCTTTATCTTAATAGATGATATAGTCCATATCATTGTCGCTATACTTTTGGTAGGAGCAGCCATTCTTTTGCTTTATGAGGCAGGATTAAAATTTGGGCAGGCAAATGAACATGCTGCCTTTCAGATGATCTCTGACCTTCTCTTTGTCCTGGTGATTATGGAATTCTTGTGGTCCATTATCATCTATTTGAAGAGACTTCCCTTTTCCATCAAGCCCTTTCTCTATGTAGGGATAATCTCATCAATCAGGGGAATGGTGGTTGTTGAGGCAAAGCTGGCCACAGGTTCTGGCAAAGAGATCCTTTATTTTCAATTAGCTGAAATATGTGTGGCGGCTCTTGTTGTCTTTATCTTTGTCCTCTCTTTGTATCTCCTCAAAAAAACCTCTCCAAGTTCTTCTGATGAATAGGGATTTTCAAATCTCAAGGTTTCTCCTGGCAAGAAGATAGATGATACCGCCAATTAAGGCACGGAGCAGTTCTAAAGAGAAGACCAGAAAGGAAAGGGAGATGGCTAAGTTCTTATCCTGACCTGCCATTGCAAAGAGAAGGGCATAGGAACCTTCTCGCAAACCAATGCCGTTTACTGAAATAGGAGTAGCAGTAATAAGGTTAATCATCGGGATAAAGACGAAGAAATAAAGGGGGGAGACCTTCATATTGATTGAAAGGGAGAGGAGGTAAGGTGTCCAAATCCAGACGAGGGTAGAACCAAAGGAAAGCAAAAGGCAGACGCAGAATACCCCTTTATGAGCAGGCAAGATAAGGAATGCCTCGTGCATTCTCTTGATGAAACTGCCTATCTTGGGATGAATTTTGTGGCTATGGCTTAAGAGTTGCCACCATAAAAGCCCGATAAAAAGAGCAAAGATAAGGATGATAAAGATGGAGTGGCTAAGGTATCTTATAATAGTGGAATTGAGAAATTTATAATCCAAGGATAGAGAAAGGAGGAAAAAACAGCTCATGCCAACAATTTCAGTGAATCGACTGATGAGAATTACACTGGTTGAGCGAGCTCCACAGTGTCCATCTCTTTTTAGGAGATAGACCTGGGCAACATCACCTCCGAGAGTAGAGGGAAGGAGGCTACTAAAGAAGGCACTCATCATCTGATAGGAAAGGAGCCTAAAGAAACCAATCTTTATTTCTTGAATGGAGAGGAGGAGTTTTAGCTTGGCAGAGGTGAAGAAAACAGATAGAGAAAGGATAAAGCAGGAGAGGATAATCAAAGGGATATAGGCTCTTCTCATCACCCTTCCTATCTCAGAAAGATCTGCCTGAGAGAGGATGATACATATGAGAAAAAGGGCGATAATGGGTCTTAGAAATTTCATAAAAAGTTTACCACAGAGACACAGAAGAATTCATTGCAAAATTATCAATGTAAAATTAGCAATGCAAAATGAATGAGATTTAATTTTGAAATGCTAATTGTTAATTTTGTATTTTACATTGAGTTATTTTCTGTGTCTTTGTGGTTAATGTTTGCATAATTTTATTATGAGCTTGAGATAAAAATCAATTATATTTCTTGCTTCTTTACCCAAACAAATCAGGCTTACCAAAAATTGTGTTCGTTTATGGTTCTGAGGTTCACGGTTCAAGGTTAGAGAATAAGGGGATTAACCGTGAACCTTGAACCCTTTAATCTCTGAACCTGAGTAGTTACTTTTTTGTAAACCAATTTCTTTTCGGTATTAAAAAGAAATATCTTGACATAGGTAGTTTTTATAAGGCACATTTATTCGTAAGGTAAGCTAAAAGATAAAAGGAAAAGATAGTCGCCATATTTTCTCTTGAAAGAATAAAATTCTTATCTTTTTACCAAGGAGGTGAGAAAAAAAATGAAGAAGGTAACATCACTTTTAACCATGTTGATAGCTTTAGGGTTGATAACCGTTGTTTATGCTGAAGGGTCTCCAACAACAACACCTGTAAAAAAGGCAGTCAAGACAGTCTCTCGCTTGTCTCGTGAGGTTGTTTCTGTGGATGCAACTGCCAACACAATTACCGTAAAAAATAAAGCTGGCAAAGTAGAGACATTGAATGTTGCTCCAAAAGCCAAGATTAAGAAAGCAGGTAAAATAATAACTCTAAGTGAAGTATCTGCTGGCGACAAGGTTACTATAGCCTATAAGACTGAGGCTGGTCAAAAAGTAGCTGTTTCTATTTCTGTAAAGAAAGTTCCAGTTACAAAAGCTACAGAACCTAAACAAGCTCCAGAAGCTGCAAAGTAAAAGGGAAAGATAAAAGAAATGGGGGGGCATGGCGACACTCACCTCCCCATTTAATAATTAAAAGTTAGATGAAGAAGATTTTCCCTATTCCTTCCAAAAATCAAAATTCTCATCCGCGTGTTTCCGTAATCATTCCTGCCTTTAATGAAGAAAATTTCATACTACAATTTTTAGATTTCTGTTCAAAAAATATGACAGATTTCAAAGATTATCCTTTAATCTTAATGCTTACAGCTTATGACTTATAGCTATTTTTAATGATAAATGACTATTCTTTATGGTTAATGTTTAGCTCAAATAGAAAAGTCTGATGGCTAAGTTACGGCTCTTTCCTATCCGCTGGCTGATTCAAGTAGTATCCTTTTTCTCCTTCTATCCTATCCTTCTGCCTCTTTGCTACTGCCCCTATCAGCTTCCCTGGGTCTGGTGTAGTAGTTGTAGCCTTCTTTGGTGTCCAGCAAAGGCTTTGCAACAACCACTCCTTTTCTTAATACTTGGCACTGCTCTTCTTTCTGGCAGAACATTCTGCGGATTTTTGTGTCCTTTTGGCACAGCTTCTGATATGGTGAGTGGCATATCAAACAGGGTTTCTTCCTCGCCATCTGCCGAACTCTTCTATCACCCCTTCTTAAAATGGCTCTTTTTGGTGATAGTTTTATGGATAGCTGTAGGTCTTCAGACTCCAGAGTTTACTACTTTTGACTGGGCTCCTTTTCTCTTTGGATTATTCTTATTTCTTTCTGCCTTCAAAAATAGATACTGGTGCAGACTTGCCTGCCCCATTGGAACGATTATCTCACCACTAAATAAAATAGCACCTTTTTCTATCAAAAAAGAGAAGACTTCTTGTATAGACTGCAAGGAGTGCGAGAAGGTCTGCCCTATGGGAAAGATAAAGACTGGGTCATTGGACTGCATAAACTGCTTTCTCTGTCTTTCTTCTTGCAAAGCATCAAGGATTGTAACCGTTCAGCCTATTCATCAAAGAGTGCAAGAAGGGGGATAAGGAGATATGAGAGATGGGGATAAAATTTGAATTAAAAATTAAGAATTAAAAATTAAAAATGAATAATCCCCCTATCCCCTTTATCTCCATATCCCCTTTTCTTACACTACCTGAACGCTTACCAAGGATTTCAAAACATATTCCTTGACAGATAGGCATTTTTTGGGTAAAATCTTTTCACAAACACATATATGGAAACAATAAAAGACCCGTCTATAATGCAGGCTATGGTAGATAAAATAAGACCTGCCAAAAAAATTGGTTTTGTCCCAACAATGGGTGCTCTTCACAAAGGGCACATAAGCTTGATAGAATCCGCAAAAAAAGAGACAGGCTTTGTTGTTGTCTCTATATTTGTCAACCCCCTTCAGTTTGGACCGACAGAGGATTATAATGCCTATCCGAGACCTTATGATGAGGATAGAAAGATATTAGAAGGGTTGGCTGTAGATGCACTCTTTTCTCCGTATGTAACAGATCTATATCCAAATCCACAAACCACCTTTATCAATATCCCAAAATTAGAAGGCTTGCTCTGTGGAAAGACCAGAAATGGACAACACTTCAAGGGTGTCTTGACTATTGTGGCAAAGCTATTCAATATTATAAAGCCCCATATAGCCTATTTTGGACAAAAGGACTATCAGCAGGCACTAATGATAAGAAGGATGACAGAAGAGCTAATCTTTGATGTTAAAATAAGGGTTCTGGAGACTATCCGAGGTAATGATGGTCTGGCAATCTCCTCAAGGAATCTCTATCTTTCTGATGATGAAAGAAAGAGGGCAACCGTTCTTTATCTATCCCTAAAAGAGGCAGAGGCTCTTCTCAGAAAAGGAGAAAACCCCTTTGATATAATTGTAAAAGCAAAGATAATGATAGAGAAAGAGGGTTTTGTCCTTGATTACTTTGAGATAGCAGACCCAGAGACCCTAAAGCCATTAGAGAAGGTAGGGGATAGGGCACTTATCTCTGTTGCTGCTAAGATTGGAAAGACCAGATTGATTGATAATCTTATTTACGAAGTTATACCAAAATAAATGTAAATTGCAAATCGCAAAATAACAGAATTCAGAATACAGAATACAGAATAGATGCAGGTTTTTCATTCTGACTCCTGAATTCTGACTCCTGAATTCTATTTAGTTTGTTGCAAGGACTGATTTATTTAGGCATACAATGATTATATCCTGGAACACGACCTACGAATGCAACTTAAGGTGTAAGCACTGTTATCGGGATGCAGGGGAAAAAAGGAAGGGTGAACTATCTGAAAAAGAGGGGTTTTCACTTTTAGAGGAGATAGCTCGTGCAGGCTTTAAGATAGTTATCTTTTCTGGAGGAGAGCCGCTTTTACGAGGGGATATTTATGAACTGATAGCTTATGCCAAATCCTTAAGG
>Ga0180007_10006278_pt1 | contig 11670 bp, 8 predicted proteins | sample MM_PC_MetaG_FD_121122 | JGI IMG/M metagenome (GOLD analysis project Ga0180007, IMG submission 121122) | Groundwater microbial communities from the Aspo Hard Rock Laboratory (HRL) deep subsurface site, Sweden - MM_PC_MetaG | ecosystem: Environmental > Aquatic > Deep subsurface > Groundwater...
AACAGGAGCTCTTTTAGGAGTCTTATGTATTGTTGGAGCACAACTTAGATATACTCAAACATTAGAACCTCTCTATTTATTTGCATTTTGGTTTAATAGAGTCTTAATTGGTTTAGTGATTGGCTTAGCGAGTCGATGCTTCACGTTGCCAAAAGCAATCTTAAGAGGGGCTATCTTAGGAGCATTTGTGTCATTTGCTTTCTATTGCTCTACCGCATTTTTTGATACGACCGGATTCATTGCTGGTATTATCTATGGTATGATCATTGAGTTTGTTACATTTAAATTTTCTAAGTAAGGAGCTTATCTATGATTAAAACAATCGAAAAAAGAGTTTCGGTACGCACTTATCAGAAGAAACCATTACTAAAGAATGATGAAAAAGCAGTTAAGGATATCATTGAAGAACTAACAGATAAAAAAGGACCTTTTGGTCATTCGGTAAGATTATTTTTCTATGATAGCCCATATACCGGAGATGAAGTTCAAATTCAAATAGGCACTTATGGATTTGTTAAAAATCCACCAGCATTTGTTGCTGGATGTGTAAAAAACGATTTTGAAGGTATTGTCGATTATGGATATTTATTTGAAAAAGTCATCTTAAGACTTACTCAAATGAATTTAGGTAGTGTCTGGCTAGGTGGTACATTCAATCGAGAAGCTTTCGATTACTTACTTGCTGAAGGCGAGGTAGTTCCTGCGGTTACACCTGTTGGATATCCTGCTGAAAATCGATCAATTAAAGAGAAAGTCATTCGCACAGCCATTAAAGGCGATAGAAGACTCCCATTTGAAACATTATTTTTTGAAAACGATATAAAAACACCTTTAAATAAAGCGCATCAAATTGCAAAATATTTAGAACTGGTTCGTATTGGACCATCCGCTTCCAATAAACAACCATGGAGAGTAATAGTTAAAGGCAATAAAGTCCATTTCTATTTAGAAAAGACTAAGGGGTATGCTGAAAATATGCCTTTTGATATTCAAGCACTTGATTTGGGTATAGCGATATGTCATTTTGAATTGGGACTTATTGAAGATCAGAAGACCTATGCGATTGTAGTTGATTCAGATCACCCACAAGTCGATCAGATGAAATACATTATTTCATTTGATTGTATTAAAGATCATGATTTAAATTAGATAAGATAAAGGATACTCATTGTTAGTATCCTTTTCTTTATCTCTACCGTGCATCTTCGTCTATTGACATATCTTTTTTACAGTCCTATAATAGTAACGTTGCATATCCGAATGAATGGAGCTATTTATGAATAAATATACGAACATTATTTTTAAGTTTAAAAAGCCATTGTTTATCTTTTTGATCTTAACCATAGGTTTTTCTATTGCTGGAGTTTTCATGGTTAAATTAAATACGGATTTTTCATTATTTTCGACCAATGATTCCATCTATGAAACACGCATCTTACAACAAGAAGAGGTATTTGGTAGTTTGAATCAAATTGTAGTTGTTGTCGAACATGAAAATTTTGATTCTATAACGATTGCAGATCTTCATGACATTCAAACAGCATTAGGAGCAATTCCTAATGTCACGACAGTTCAAGGCGTTGCACCTGATCAAATTATGTCTAGTGGGTCTTTAACTGATATTGAGACTTTGGATCCTACCTATGTTAAAAATTACTATTTAGGATTTGGCGAGTTCTCACCTTTAGTTGTAGATACAGACACATATTATTCGATTTTCAATGTTTTTATTACTGAAGATTTCAGTAAGACAAACATTCATGAAATAGAAGATACTTTGAGTGCTTATGATTATCAATCCTATATATCAGGTGATACATATAACCAGACAAAGATTACAGATTATATTATAAGAATCTTACTTGTGCTCCCCCCTTTGGCACTGCTCGTCATACTATTAGTATTTAGATGGCAAATTGGTGCATTTAAGCCAACCATGTTGAGTGTGCTCCCTGCTGGTATCGGATCATTATGGACTTTAGGGATTATCGGATGGTTAGGTAATGAAGTGTCAATCTTAACAGCGGTTGTTCCGATATTCATTATTGTTATCGGTTCAGCAGATGGACTTCACTTCATGTCTCATTATCAAGACTCTAAAAAAGAAGGGAAAAATACAAAGACCGCTTTAAATAACACATTGAAAATTGTGGGTATTCCCATGATTGTAACAACATTAACATCAATGGCTGGATTCTTAAGCTTATTATCGATGAGTACAGATAGCGTTAAAGATTTAGCGGTTTATAGTGCATTAGGTATCTTACTTGCTGGGATAGCAACATGGTATGTGTTACCACTTATTTTATCTAATAACATTAATGTGCTTCCTAAAAAGGTTCATGTTAAGAAAGTTGATTTATCTAAAGGATTAAAAAAATTATGGGGTATTCCATCCTTATTAATTGTTATATTGATTGCTTTTAACTTCTTTATTTTTAGTGGACAAATTAACAATGAGTTTAATATGCTCATGATTTATAAAGACTCAACCATTGTTGCTCAAAATGCTGAAAAGATTCAAGAAGTTAATGGTGGATCTATACCGATTTATGTCTATGTGGAATTAGAAGGTAGTCCCTTAACGGTTGATTCAATGAATGAGATTAATCTTCTTGCTGATCAACTCAATAGCTTAGATGAAGTTAATAAAGTTGTAAATCCTTACGCCTTAATGAATATATTTTATCAAATGACATTTGTTGGAGAAATACCAAGTGATCCAATCATGAATGTGGTGTATACTGCGATTGCAGCTGATGAGCAAAGTGTTATTCACAATTTAATTTCAACAGATCATCAAGTTGTACGTCTTCTAGTTTTCCCTAGCGATATGGAAAATAGCACATTGTTTACTATTGAAAATACAGTTGAACTTAACAATACGAATGCATCAGTTACTGGTGTTCAGTATTTGATGAGAGACTTAAATGTCAATATCACAACGATGCAAATCAATAGTATTTTACTTGCTTTAGGTGTTGTCTTATTGATGATGGTTGCGACACTTAGAAATATTAAGATTGCTGTTGCAAGCTTAATTCCTATCGTAGTTACTGTAGGTGCTCTATATGCATTCTTAGGTATTACAGGTATTTCATTAAATATTACAACAGTTATTATCTTTAGTATCACCATTGGTGTTGGTATAGATTATGCAGTCCATTTCTCAAGTGTCTATAAGTACTACGTAAAAGAAGGTAATTCCAGACATGAAGCCGTTGATAAAGCTTATCAGAATTCATCTAGACCAATCATCGCAAATGCCCTCGGTATTTCTTTAGGATTAACTGTCTTAATGTTTTCACCATTAAATATTCATTTTAATGTCTCTATCTTAATGTGGGTTAGTATGGTTGTGAGTGTCTTTGTCACATTAACATTACTTCCTACAATCTTTAGAATAGAAAAGAAAAAGAAATAGATAAAAAAGAAGCCAATAGCAATTGCCATTGGCTTTTTTTCTTTTCTGGGAGAGAAAATGAAGTTCTTACTGTTCTATTTGTAATACTGCTTTTTGATGAATTATATGTTAAGCGACGCTCATTCTTAGTCAAGATTGAATCGCATAAACAAGGGGATTTGCTTTTCACTTATGATTGTATACCTAATTGTTTTAAATGTTAAGCATTATGGGACTTTATGAAAAACTATGATAGTATGTGTTAATTGAGATCTCAAGTATGTGAATATAATGAGAAAATTACATTAAAAAAAAGACGCTCTTTTGGGTTTTGTCCCGGCATCTTTTTTTGTATAGGGGAGAAAAAAATGATTTTAGTTTTAAGTTCTTATTTGTGGTATTAACTTTGGCACGGTTTATCATAAATATGCTTTAAACTAAGATACACTTACATTGTAAACCCAAATTAAGCATTTGTTAAGGATTATGTTATTTTATGAGAAACTATGATAGTGTGTGTTAAAATCAAGTCATTTTGACCACATTTTTAGTCTTTTTAGGTTGTTTAACAATGATTTTATCTAAAAGGACGAGTGCAGTAGGTAAGAAGATGAAAATCATCAACGATGAAATCATTGCCCCTTTACCTAATAAAAGACCAATATCAGTAACTGAATCAATATCTGAAAACAATCCTTCAACAAAACCTGCAATCGTTAAGATTGTTCCTGAAATCAATATTGAAATTGAAGATTTGGAATAGGCTTCTAGCATGGCTTCTTTCTTTGGTAGGAGCTTCCTTTCGTCTAAGTACCTATTGGTTAGAAGAACTGCGTAGTCAATCGTCGCTCCTAATTGAATACTCATAACAACCAAATAGCCTATGTAGATGACTTCTGTATGCATGAAGTATAGAATAGAAAGATTAATCCAAACGGCACCTTGTATGATACCTACTAATAGGATTGGAATTGTAAATGATTTAAAGATGATACCTACAATCACGCCAACAGAGATGATTGTCAAAAGTGTGATCAATAGATTTTGATCGAGTATAGATGTTCTAATATCCGTTAATGCTGATGCATTACCGACGATATAGAACTCATCATACTCTGAAGAGATGATATCATTTAAGTCATCAACAAATGAATAGAGTGCAGCATTTTCTTGATATAGAGAAGTTGTGATAATGATTCTAGAATAATTTGTTCCCACAAATTGATCAACAAGCTCAACAGGTAAGAATTCCCTTGGAATGTTTGGATCAACACTTGTAACAAGTGCTTGAACATTTGTGATATCCGTATTTGCTAGTAGAGATGCCGAAAGTTGAACTTCTTGATTGACCGTTTCATTAGGAAATAAGATGACAAGCTGGTTGTTGTATCCGAATCTTTCTCTAATTAAAGCTTGATCTGTTGAAAGTGTACTTACAGAACCTCCGACCGTGCTAGATCCATAAATATAGGTTGTATGTGTTTGAAAGTAAGCACCTAATCCAATAGATGTAACCAAAATAAAGAATAAGAGGTATCTAATCTTATATTGAAGCTTAAAGAATTTTTTAAATGAGGGAATGAGCATACCATGCTTTGTCTTTTGAATTAATGGATCAAACCAGACAAGGAGTGTTGGTAAAATAATCATGGTCGATAGATAACTGAAGATGATACCTTTAGATAAGACTAGTCCGATATCGAATCCAATTTGATACTTCATAAAGAATAGAGCAGTAAACCCTGCGATTGTTGTTAAAGCTGAAGCAGTAATGGATTTAAATGCGTGTTTTCTAGAAAGCATTGCAGCATCGTGAGCTGTATTGGTCTTCCTTTCCTCGTAAAACCGATGAATCATAAATAATGCATAATCAATCGATAAGGCAAGCTGAAGCGCAAGCGCCATCGTTCGTGTGATGAATGATACATTAGGGAGTAATCCATTAGTGAATATATTAAATAGAACAGCAACACCTAAAGTAATTAGGACTAAAATTGGTTCAATCCAAGCATGTGATGCTAGAAGTAAAATGATTAAGATGATCGGGATGATCAAATACATAATTTTAGTAACTTCACCCTTAGCAACCGTTCTAGCTTGAATGTTAGCTAAAACATCACCTCTTAAGTGAATCTCATAATCAGATAAGATATCTTTAATTGAGTTGATTGATGTTTCTAGATCAGTGTCATAAGCATCCGTAGCAAAGATGATTGTAAAAAGCGCATCTCCATCTTGATAAAATGGAGCAAGCGTTTGTGAATCAATAAATTCTATAGGAACTAAAGATAAGTCAACATAGTCATCTAACCAGATGACATTTTTGACTAAAGATACAGATTCAATTGAATTCATCAAAAAAATTAGATCAGTTGATGTGATAGCCATCACAAGAATTTGAATCGATGACTCTTCGTTGAATTCATCTTTGATGATTTCTAGTCCTTGTTTCGTTCCTGAATCATCAGGAAGGTAGATGGTCATATCATAATTGGTTGTTGTTTTGGGGATAAAAAGGAATGATGCAAGCAACAGAAGCATCACACCCACGAAGATGAGTAGTTTTCTCATTAGATCACCTCAAATATATAATTTAAACAATAATTTTAAATGTACATTTTAATTATATGTTTTTTATGGTATAAATGAGATATGAAACATGGTTTTAAATGACGTTTCAATTGAAAGAAGGTATCTTATGTCTAGTCAGGAAATTAAAAGAAAGTTAATTGAAAACACAAAGATTTTAATTCAAAAGCATGCGACAGTTACTATTAAGGATATTGCTGAAGCATCATTTGTTAATATTGCAGCAGTCAACTATCATTTTGGAAGTAAAGAAAAATTGATGAAGATTGTCGTTGAAGAAGTGTTGAACGAGCTCAAACAATATATTACAGATCAAGTCATTAAGGTCCATGACAATCAAACCATTGAAGAAAAACTTGAAAAGATGATGAATTACATCTATAATTTCTCACTTGATAATATTGGACTATTAAATTATCTCTTTTTAACTCAAGAGATTCAGGTTGAATCATCAAGTTTGCTCATTGATAACTTCTTTTCGGATAATGAATTCACAAAGCTTGTTTATAAGAGCTTAGAAGAAGCAATGAATATCCACAATAAAAAAGAATTGTTTGCAAAATACATTTTATTGTTCTCATCATTTTGTATCCCGCTGTTTATTCAAATTTCTCAGATGAAATTACATGGTTCTATGAAGATTGAAATGTTTATGGATCCAGAGTTTAGACAATACTACATTAAGAGTATTATGAAGATGGCATAATTTATTTATAATTATGCTATAATAACCATAAAATAATGAGTATACATTGGGGGTATTATCATGACTCATGAAATAAAATATAGATCAAAACTTAAAGCGCTTATCTTGCCGACCATTTTATTTTCATGTCTTATTTATATGAGTGTTATTTTTAATGGTAGAAATATGACTGTAGAACTGATGATAAGCACTTTTGCTTATCTGATGACGATCTATATCATCATGAGTGGAAAGCCTGCATTAAAGATGACTGATGAATATATCAAGGTTAATATCAGTAAAAAAGAGATCTATTTTAAAGACATATATCAAGCGTTTATTTATGCTGATTTTAATAACATAGAACAACTGATTGTAGTGTATGAAAGAAACGATCGTCTTAAGATTGCGATATTTAATGATGAATATAGTATCTCACTAGGTGAGATCAATAAGATCATTATGGAAATGAGAGCAACTAAAAAAATTCATTATGATTTCACAACAGCGAAAAACTATAAAAAGGTTGATAGAAAAATCGAAGAAAAAAGATATACATCCTTTAATTGGTTCATTCCAGTGATTGGCGTGATTGCTATATTTGGTGTATGGGTTTATCAAGGTGTACCTCAAATCAACATAACTTATTTGTATCAAGCGATTATATCGACAGTATTGGGGTTGTTCATTGCATTTCTACTTTACACTAGCCGTAAGAGTAAGCTAGTTCAAGACTATGTAGCATTAACTTTCTTTATCGCATTAATTACTTATCTTGTCTTTTTTAATTAAAAATTGAAGTAAGAAGGGCCTTTAAATGAAAACATATGTTAATGGATCAACAAATAGAATATCTAAAATCATCTTAAAGTTCGTTTCCACACCAAAGACCTTTTTAGAACGTGCTCAAAAAGAAGAGCCTGAAAAACTACCCTTCTTAATCAAAGCAAAGCATAAAGTAAACACTCAAACATATCAAGACTTTGATTTTCATACCATCAATGAAAAATCAAAGAATAATCTTCATATCGTTTATTTTCATGGTGGTGCACTTTGTTTAAATGGTGGTTTGGCTGAATGGATGATGATTGACAAATGGGTTAAAAAGACAGATGCTAAAGCTAGTTATGTCATTTATCCTTTAATACCACAGTATAAAACTCAAGAAATATATGATTTATCCTATGGTATATATGAACAAATCCTATCTAAATATCCTAACGATGAAATGATTTTAATAGGGTCTAGTGCTGGAGGACTTGTTATTTTATCGATACTCCAACTCATTAAAAAAAGAAACATCAAAAAACCAGCATTAAACATTTTATTGTCGCCATGGATTGATTTTTCATTATCTCATCCTGACATACCTTTATATGAAACAAAAGATAAGGTGTTATCATTAGCTAGATTTAAAGGCATCGAAGATTATGATAACCTTGACAAAAAATCAGGCATTATGAATCCTTTGGAGTATGAATATGATGAACCCATTCATATTTATGGTGGAACAAATGATATGTTGTATCCTGATATGTTGCTGTTTGAGGATAATAACCCAAAGATCGACTTAAAAATCTATTATAATTGTCCACATGTCTTTATGCTTTTACCGATGAAGCAATCAAAGGTTGTGCATAAAGAAATTAGCGAATCAATCAATCTGCTGAAACAAAAGGTCTTGACTTATAAGGAATAAATAAAGAAATATATTAGTATCTATTGAAACAATTGTACAAAGTGATATAATAACGAGTAAAGATATCCCATTAATTACAAAATATATATTTAAACTCATGGAGGATTATATGAAAAAAGTTATAGTTCTTTTATTTGCAATAATCATTACCGTTTTAACTGGGTGCACCAGTTCCAAAGAATCAATATTTGGGACATTGGATGTTGATTTTAATACATGTCAAGACACTTGTAGTACTGATCTTCAAACTTTCAGTGATAATTTGAGTGCTTATAGAGATGCTTTAGCGGCTTATGAATTAACAATTGCTGAAAACAGCAATCAAGAATCAGAATTTTTAGTTAGTCAAAGCAATTACACAAGACTTCAAATTCCAGTTTCAGATCCTATAACAGATAATAGTGCAATTCCCACTACATTGCACAGCAATGGATTTGCACTTATATTCAGTTACATAGAAGTCATATCACTTTATGTCTCTGAGGGTGGAGACAACTATAGTAATCCGGTGTCAAATGATCTATATCAAATTACAGATAGAAGTTATGGCTTTGATGATCTTAGTGGATATTACACCCATAGATTATTTCTAACAACCAATGCATCAGAGGCTACAGAAAGTTATGTTTACTTTAGTTTCAACCTAAACCTTGAGCATATTGCATTTGAATCAATCATCTATTTCCCTAGTTCTGATCGTTATCAATATATGTCTTACGCCAATAATGTATATCGAGGGTATTCATATTTTGCAGATGATAATTATTCATTCCAATATATCAACACGAGTACTGGCCATTATATTAGCTACAACTTAACAAATGATAATGAAGTCACTCAAATCTACAATCCAGATACACAAATGTTTTATGAAAAGAATGGAAACTTTGATCATGTAGCCTTTTATCAAGACATGCAGTTTGTCGCATCCTTAGATAATCAGAATGAGGAGAATTTCCTTGAATTCAGTTTACATTTTATGGATGGATGGGACAGCCTAACGTATAATGATGTTTCTGTTTCACCTTATAGCATCGCATATAATAACGACCAAAGAGTATTTACTGATTTTGACATCTTGACGTATCGTCAAAGCAGCAATTATTATCAAGTTAATATTCAAAAAGCATTAACTACTGAAGAATTAAGCACTTTTAATTTTCCTGATGAATTTGTAGGCGATATAACATTTGATCAACTTGTTCAAGCATATGAAGATTTATTGGATAATGATAATATACTATCGATGGAAGATCTTAGTCCGGATTTAATTAAAGAAAAGTGTTTGGAAGTCTTATCATTATTGAGCGAAAATTACTTAGATTAAAATGACGAGATATAAATTAATATGAAGGGGGAACATATGAGAAAATTATATATTGGTTTACTTATTTTAGGTCTTGCATTTTTAACAGGGTGTACAAGTTCGAAAGAAGTCATACTTGAATCATTTGATCACGATATCAAGGTGTGTCAAGACACATGCGATATTGATCTACAATCATTTAGTGATTATGTCATCACTTATCGTGAAAATTTAGAGGCATATCAATTAACGATTGCTGAAAATAAAAATGAAGACAGAATTTATCTCAATACTGGAAATACATATCCAAGAGAACAAATATCAAGAATAGATCCAATCACGGATAATGATGCGATTCCTATCGTAAATCCAAGTAGAGTGGTTTCGTATTACTTTGATCTGTTAGAATTTTATACGTCGATGATTGACATGGGTAATGATTTATACAAAGATTCCAATACGAATATAACTTATCAAATAACCAATAGAAGTTATGGGTTTGATGCGTATGGTGGATATTACGATCAAACAGTTACCTACACTTCAGACGTACAAGGAATTATCAGCATTAAGAGTTCTTTTATTTTTAACATTAGTCCCGATAATCTTGAGTTTGAAGCAAGTTTCTATTATCCGAATACAGGGAAATTAGTTTATAATTACTTGTTTAATGATATTTATAGAGCTTATTCATATGTTTCAAATGATGAGTATTCATTTAAATACATCGATATCAATACAGGTCGTCATATCGGCTATACTTTAGACAATGGTGCGAAAGAGACAGAAATATATGACCCTGAAACTCAAATGTTTTATGAACAACATAACTCAAAGTATTCCGTATCTTTATATCACGATATGGAGTGTGTTACTTTTTTAACATATGCCCTTGAAGATTATTTGCTGCAGTTTAGTTTATACTTTATGGATGGATGGGATCAGTTGACTTATAATGATTATTTTCTTAGACCTTATAGCTCAGTGTATAATGCTGGATATAGAGTCTTCTCAGACTTTAACATTATGGCTTATCCCAATGGAAGCAACTATTATTCAGTAAATATTCAAAAAAACTTATCAGAAACAGAATTGAGTGAATTTAATTTCCCTGAAGAATTTACAGGTGACATCACTTTTAGTCAGCTGGTACAAGCGTATAAGGATCTTAGCAGTAAAGAAAATATATTGTCTATAGAAAATCTTACCCCGGATTTAATCAAAGAGAAATGCTTAGAAATATTAGCAATCATTAAAGAAAATTAAACAAATATCAATATAAATATCAATGAAGAAGGTCCAAAAGGACCTTCTTATATTTATTTAATGACTTTTTATTATTAAAACTTGTATGGTAAAATGATAGATATTCAAGATTCAATTAAAATAGACATTCTTTTAGGAGGGGAAGATGAGATATTTAAACATCAGTAAGTTCATATTAAGTATACTTGTTATTTTTCTTTTATCCGGATGTAATAATGATCCTGAAGAGATAATAGATGTGGTTGATCTTTCGCGTTATACAATAACCTTAGAGAATGAAGATGGTAGTATTTATCTTTCACTTGATGATCTTTTAGTTGGTACTGATATTTACTTGCCTGTTATTGAAAAAGAAGGTTTTCTCTTTATAGGTTGGGATGATGGAACAAGCATCCATAATCAAAGATTTCAAGTAACTAGCGATCTTACATTAAGAGCAGTATTTGAAAACCAATATCTAGAATATACCCTCATAACTGATGATCTAACAATGACAGCATCTATTGTAGGATATACAGGCAATGAAACATATTTAACGATACCTGATCATATACAAGGATATTTAGTTAATGAAATTAGTTTACGGGCATTTGAAAATAGCCAATTCATTGAAGTTGAAATACCAAATTCAGTTCAATTGATTGATTTTTATGCTTTTGCCAATTCAGCAGCATTAGAAAAGGTTTCTTTTTATGGTGAATACCAAGGATTTTTAGAAGAGA
>Ga0180007_10006279_pt1 | contig 11670 bp, 8 predicted proteins | sample MM_PC_MetaG_FD_121122 | JGI IMG/M metagenome (GOLD analysis project Ga0180007, IMG submission 121122) | Groundwater microbial communities from the Aspo Hard Rock Laboratory (HRL) deep subsurface site, Sweden - MM_PC_MetaG | ecosystem: Environmental > Aquatic > Deep subsurface > Groundwater...
CAAAAGATAGCCTGGGGCAATCATTGTTATGCCTGTACGGCCGGAAGCGGCTTCACCTGAGGCGGCTCCATTGCGGCTCCCGGTTAGGGAGCCTGGAGTTTGTATTTTTCTGGGTTCGGGTGCAGCGTTGTTAAGCGGAAAATGCTGTTATCCTGTAAAATCAGCGCCATCCCAGGCATCATGGGCAAAAAGTCGGGCAGCCGGGGTCAGCTGGTGGAGGGCATCAATTGCCATCAGGGCTACGGCATTGGTCCATGAAATTTTCTCTTCAGGCCAGATAACCATATCCGGATAGGTATAACCGCACCAGAATGTTTTATCGGTATAGACCCGGTTCTGGATCCAGGAAAAAACAATACAGGCCTTTTGTTTCTGCCCCATGGCATGGAGGGCCAGGACCAGTTCTGATGTCTCTGCAATCGTTACCCAGGGCTGATCTGAAACACAGCGGGAGCCCTGGCCCTCAATTATGTATTTGTTCCAGTATTTTTCCATGCGGGCTTCAGCCTTTTTCCCGGTGAGAGCACCGCTGAGGACAGGATAAAACCAATACATGGAAAATCTAGATTTGCTCACATTGTATATATGAATATTCTCCCGGATGGATTTGCCCAGCCTCTCAAATCCTTTTTCCCAGCGGTCTTTTTTTTCCCCCCGCACCGAAGCCAGGGCCAGAGCACATTTGAGACTCATGAAAATGGAGCTGGAACTGGCCAGCAGGGACATGGGATCGATGTTTCCTTCCGGACTCCTTGCCCAGTAAATTTCCCCGGAAGGGTTCTGGAGATCCAGGGCAAACTCGATTCCCTTGACCATTGTCGGCCAGAACAGCTCAACCAGGTGGCAATCCCGGGTGATCAGATAAGAATGGAACAGCCCCACGGCGATATAGCATGCCATATGGCTTTCACAGGTTCTGTCCTTGGGGGTGCCGTCCACGTAGGAAGAGAACCAGGAACCATCCGGATTTTGATTGGCGGCAAGCCATTGAAACGCTGCCCTGGCCTCCCTGTGAAACCCCCCGACATTTAAGCCCATGATGGATTCAACCAGATCCCAGGGATCGGTTTTGCCGGCCACATGCCACGGGATATCGCCACTTTTTTTCTGAAGTCCTGCAATCATACCGGCAACCGGGGCAATGTTCAGATGAGAAACGGGGTGTTTTTTAGCAGATGTTCGGGACATTGAAATCTCTTAATTTATGGTTGACTGAAAAGTTTAATAAAAACTTGTGACCCAATTCGGTACCCCCTGATTTTTAACAAGGATCGAAACACTTCATCTGCATGATTTTCATATCATCAGGGTCCAAGCAATCGAACGCCAAATCCGATGAGCAGATATCTGAAATAAAATGATAATTTTCAATAGCTTGAATCTGAGATCAAACGAATACCCCTTGACAATTGGCATAATATCCCGTTAGTAGAAAGCGTTCCCGGTATTTGTTCCCTTTGACGTGAAAGATGAAAAAAGACATGACGCCGATCTCCTTTGGATTAAATTTAAAAATGCCATCTAGGTTGCAAAAAAGGGCCCAATTTGATTTGTGTTTAAATACAATCGGTTAAAAGTCTTCTCATTTTGAAACATGATATGTGACACTGTTTTTTGCAAATATGATGCTTTTCTGTTTTTTTTATCATATTTGATATTTTGGTTTCATTCGGACTTTTTGGAAGCAGGGATATAACGGTTATTTTTTAATTTTATCAGACATAACAGATTCAGGAGAGGTATGATGATCAATGAAAACCACTTTTTCCGTGAAGCGACATTGCATATTTGCGGTTCGGTTGAAATAGAAAAAGCCTTGTCAGCCTGTTACAATTACTTGAGCTCCATACTCTTTATAGACTATATTTATTTACATTTTATTGAATTGGAGCAAAAGCGGGGTACCGTATTTGCTATGGCCGATCGTCACGGTGGCCGCCGAAAAAACATTCGATTTGATCACCCTGCAAAAATATGGGATTTTATAGGGGATGGTACCCAGATACCCGAAAAGAGACTCCTCAATCGAGCCGATCAAGACCCCTTGGGAAAACAAATGCTTCAGGTCATCGGTATCCAGGAGAAAATATCAATCATGACGCTGCGGCTTTCCTTGGACAACCGAGAGGTGGGCGTAGTCGGATTCGGTGCAAAAGGGTGGGATCGTTTTACAAAGGAGGACCTGGGCCTACTGGGGTTGCTGACAACACCCTTTGCCATCGCTTTCTCAAATTGCAGACGATACCTGGAGCTTTTGGAATTGAAAAATCGTTTTGCTGATGATGCGGTCTATCTGCAAAATGAGCTGCGCTCTCAAAACAGCCATGAGGTCGTGGGTGCCGACTTTGGTCTCCATCAGGTGATGCAGCAGGTCCGGCAGGTTGCTTCACGATCCAGCTCGGTTTTATTACTGGGGGAAACCGGTGTTGGAAAAGAGGTGATTGCAAATGCCCTGCACAATAGTTCCCAGAGAAGGAAAGGACCCTTTATTAAGGTAAATTGTGGCGCTATTCCCGAAACCCTCATTGACAGCGAGCTGTTTGGCCATGAACGCGGGGCTTTTACCGGAGCATTGGAAAAGCGTCGTGGTCGGTTTGAAAGGGCACATGGTGGGACTATTTTTCTGGATGAAATCGGAGAACTGCCGATTCCGGCCCAAATAAGATTGTTGCGTGTTTTACAGGAAATGGAGTTTGAGCCGGTCGGGGCAAGCCAGAGCATCAAAGTGGATATCCGGGTTATTGCTGCCACGAATCGTGATCTTGAAACATTGATCGAAGAAGGTCGTTTTCGAAGAGATCTTTACTTCAGGCTTATGGTATTTCCGATCCAGATTCCACCCTTGAGGGAAAGAAAATGTGATATTCCGGCTTTGATCCAGCATTTTATCCTGAAAAATTTCCGTGCATCGGAAGATGAGGATTACCCGACACTGGCATCGGGGGCTTTAAAAAAACTGACCAGCTATGATTGGCCCGGTAATGTTCGTGAATTGGAAAACGCAGTGGAACGGGAGATGATTATTTCCAGGGGTAAACTGCTGCAATTTTATGATCTTGGAACAGCAATCCACCGGCCTCGCCCGGAAGCCGTCTTCATTACGAACCACAGCCAGCTCCGGCTGAACGATGTTTTGGCAAACCATATAAAACGCGTCCTCGATATTGCCAAGGGGAAAGTCAGTGGCCCCGACGGAGCTGCGGAACTGCTGGATGTTAATCCTGCGACATTGCGGCATCGGATGAAAAAACTAAATATTGCTTTTGGACGAGGTGTGAACCCAATTTAGAAAAATCCATTTTTTAATGGGCAATTGCCGGCCCAGGCTTTAGTTGACTGTTAAGGGCCCAGGAAAACCGGGTTTTTTCCCCCAAGACGTTTATCCTTATAAATCCTTTTGTGATGAGATCCTTAATGGCGGACTCCGTAAAAACATAATCCAGACCTGTCAGTGTGGCCATGTGTCCGGAAAGTTCCTTGAGCGCTGTATCCGGACCTGTATGGAAAGCCGGGTGGTGTTCAAGAATGTCCTGGGTCAAAAGTTTGAAAATCATTTCCATGCGATGGTAGCCCTCCACCTGAATCTGTTCCTGGGGGGTTGCTGTTTTGTTCTCATATTTTACCGTCAGGGCTTCCCAGTCTTTCCGATGCTGTTCATAGGCATCATGGATAAATTCATCCATCTGTTCAGGGGTCAGGGCAGATGTTCTGACAATGGACCTGTTGGCATTGTACTGGTCCCAGTCCTGGGTAAGGATTTCAAGGTCATAGTCGGCAATATCCTCCCGGACGGCTGTTCCGGGAAAAGGAGACAGAAAATGAAAGCCAGACTCGATCTCCAGCTCGTTTTGCAGTTTCCGGGAATCGTTCATGGTTTCATAGGTCTCTCCGGGAAGCCCGACCATAAACGAAGCATGTCCCCTTATGCCCGCCTCCTTGCAGGCTTTGGCAGCTTTTTTTGCCTGGGCGATGGTGATACCTTTCTTCACGCGCTTGAGCATCTCAGGATTGCCGGATTCGATGCCGAAACTGACGGAATGGCAGCCTGCACTTTTCATCAGTTTCAGGGTCTGGGTATCCACGGTATTCACCCTGGAAAAGGCACTCCATGAAACCTTCAGTTTTCGTTTCACAAGTTCATTGCAAAATTGACCCACCCGGCGTTTACTTGCAGTAAACAGATCATCGGCAATATTAATAAAAGAAATTCCCATGGCGCACAATCCCTCTATTTCGTCGGCAATACGGCCGGCAGAACGAAATCGAACCTTTTGACCCACCATGCGGCGACCAAGGCAAAAGATGCAATGGTTGGGGCATCCCCTGCTGGTGATGATGCTGACTGGAAATCCCAGGGCCTGATACCGGGCCATGGGCAGGAGATGGCGTGCCGGCAGGGGCAGCGAATCAAGGTTTTGGATAAAGGGACGCGGGGCCGTTGTCAGGATCCGTTCCCTGTCTTTGAAAACAATTCCCGGAATACCGGACCATTTTTCCCGGCGGTGAATCACCTTGAGCAGCTCCTGAACGGTGGCTTCGCCCTCCCCCTTGACAATGATGTCGATCTGGGGGCAAAGAGCCAGGGTGTTTTCGCTGTCAAAGGAGACATGGGGGCCTCCCATGAGTGTGATGACCTTGGGGAAGGTCTGCTTTACCAGGCCAAGGATATCGGCTGCCCTGTTAAAGTTCATGGTAACAGAATTGATACCCACAATATCCGGATCAAAGGCCTTTAATTCCGCTGTGAGTTTTTTTTTTGAATATCCCCGAACAATAAAGTCAAGAATTGTTACTTCTGCGCCGGCAGTTTCACAGGCAGCAGCAATGTAGGTCAACCCCAAAGGCGGTGACGGGGCCTCTTCCAAAGGGTAAGGCGGAGCAATCAGCGCTATTCTCATTCAGATATTCCTTTGGTTCCGTGACAGGGCAATTATGATCCACAGAATCGAAAATAGTATCGGTTTTATTTTTTCTTGGGGCAGCTTGCCCCGTCCCAACACAGGCAAAATAAATTCTATCCATGTCGGGACGGGCATTGTCAAGCAGAATAAAACAAAAAACCTGACTTTTTCATCATTCAGGGGTGTTGTATCCGATGATTGCTTTTATCTCTAGATATTCTTCCAAACCATATGAACTTCGTTCTCGGCCGATACCCGATTGCTTGAATCCACCGGCAGGGGCATTGATATCAAAGTCGGCACCGTTGATGAACACCTGGCCCGTGCGTATCTGCCTTGCCACCTTTTTTGCACGGTCAGCATCCGCTGACCATACAGAACCGGACAGGCCGTATATGCTGTTGTTAGCAATTTCTACGGCTTCACTTTCACTGTGGTAGGGTATAATGCAGATTACCGGTCCAAAGATCTCTTCCTTGGCAATGGTCATCTCCGGTTTGACATTGGCAAAGACCGTCGGTTTGACATAATATCCTGTTTTCAGGTTTTCCGGTTTTTCCGGTCCACCGGTGACCAGGGTGGCGCCCTCTTCGATACCCTTTGCAATATAATTGCGCACCGAGTCTTGCTGGTGGACATCGATCATGGGCCCCAGGTACGTCCCTTCAGCAAACGCATCTCCCATGGTCATCGATTCAACCGTGGCCTTTGCGAGCGCAATCACTTGTTCCTGATTTTCTGCCGGGACAATCATTCGTGATAGGGAGATACAGGTTTGCCCGGAATTTAAAAAACAATTGTAAACCCCCTTGGCCACTGCCGTCGGAAAATCCGTATCGTCCAGAAGGATATTGGCGGATTTCCCACCGAGCTCCAGGGTGACCCTTTTGACGGTTTCAGCCGCTGCCTGGGATACCAGAACCCCGGATCTTGTTGAGCCGGTCAGGGATACGAGATCTATATCAGGATGGGATGAGAGTGCCCTTCCAACCTTGGAACCGCTTCCGGGTACAAGATTGAATACGCCAGGGGGGAGGCCGATTTCCGCCATTATTTCCGCTAGCAAAAATGCGTTTAAAGGGGCCAGCTGACTGGGTTTTAACACCATTGTGCAACCTGCGGCCAATGCCGGCGCCACTTTTCCGATAATCTGGTGCAGGGGATAGTTCCAGGGGGTAATAAAGCCGCAGACCCCGACGGGTTCCTTCACGATCAAGGTTGTGCCCATGGATTCCTCAAAGACAAAATTTTCGAGAATTTCTACAAAACTCTTTGACACGGCGATGGGCAAACCCGCCTGGATCATCCTTGACCAGGGAGACGGCATCCCCATTTCCCGGGAAATGGTGTCACCGATTTCGTTCTGACGGGCGGCCATTGCATCGGAAAGTTTTGAAAGCCACTGGGCCCTTTGGGAAATCGGTGTTCCTGACCAGTCCGGCAGGGCTTTCCTGGCTGCTGCCACAGCCAGGTCAACATCCTGTTCATTGCCCATGGTTACCCGGGCAATGACCGCTTCCGTGCATGGATTGACCACGTCAACCGATTCTGTGCCGAACGGGGATACCCATTGTCCGTTAATATAAAATTTATCGTATACGTTCATGTTTCCTCCATGTTGTCTGGATTATTTTCTCAGTTGGTCCGGTAAGATAAAAAATCCCAAGGGTATTGGGTTGAAAAAGAACCCATGTCTGATTCTTATTTTTCATAGGCCTGTTGAAGCCATCCAAGGATCTCTTCTTTTGTGGGTTTTTGAGGTGCCAGCATACACCAGATTCCAGAGGTGGTATGATGTACGATCTCTTCTCCGTCAGACAAATTTAGTCCCATTTCTTTTAATGTGGGGACACCACATGCTTTATAAAATTCCTTGATGGCCTGTTTTACGTCGCTGCCGATCTCGGACGGGCTTTTCCCGGCCACGTCCAGGCCCATCAGGGATGCCAGTTTGCGGATTTGGGTAGGGAAGTGGCCAGCAAGGAAATGAACATTATACGGGATTATTGAGGCACACAAAAATCCGTGGTTGTGAATATCGGATACCTCTCCAATGGCATGCCCTATGGTGTGACCCAAACTTAACCCCCCATTTGCGCCAAGGATTGATAAAAATGCCGCATAGGCCATGTCCGACCGTGCCTGTATATTGTTGCCGTCTTTAATGGAAGGCACCAGGCTTTTGAGGACAAGCCCAATGGCGGTAAACGAGAAGGACTCCCGCATGGGGGATGGCGTGAACAATGCCAATCCTCCCATTAACCCTTCCACGGCATGGGAAAAGGCGTCCAGGCCTGTGGATGCCGTAATGTGCGGGGGAAGGCCCTTCATGAGTGCCGGATCGATAATGGCGATGTCCGGCTGCAAATCAGGGGACATCACCGACATTTTGATTTTAATTTCTTTATCGGTCACCACGGAGGAGGGAGATACCTCACTGCCTGTACCGGCTGTGGTGGGCAGGACGAGCAAGGGGTTTAAAGGATTGTCAAACGGCAATATTTTCAATCCGTTCAGGTTAATAGCATGGTCTTTGAGACTTCCCGGGTTACCCAGGTTCGCATTTACGGCCTTGGCTGTGTCAATGGAACTTCCCCCGCCTATGGCCACAAAGGCATCCGGTTTTGTATGCTTTGCAATGCCGGTGCATTCTTCTATGACTTCCATGGGCGGATCCGGTAATACCCCGCCGTATTGAATGACCTTAATCCCGGCACCTTCAAGATTTTCCAGTATGGGGCCAACAATTCCTGCATCCAACACGCCCTTGTCAAAAATGCACATCACCTTCTTTGCGCCAGTCGCAGCTGCTTTTTCTCCAACTTGTCCGGAACACCCTTCACCAATGATGATCTTTGTCGATAAACTAAACTCGTAGGCCATACAATCTCCTTTGGGTTAATTTTAAAAAAACACATCATGAAAACCGAAGAACACTCTCATGGATAGCAAGAAGCAGGCCAATAAAATTTTATAATAAATACAAGATATTAGAGTCTATTGTATTTTAAAACATGATATTTGATATTTTTTTTTGCATATGCGGCGATTCGCAATATTATGTGTCATATGTGATGTTTTGGGTGGGCTCTTTGAAAAAACAGTGTTGGATAAATGCGGATTTTTCCAAAATGAAATCCAGGATTCCCAGGTGAAACAAAAGCGCCTGAAAAGGAGTTCCGATACCAGGAAGCATTCCTGCTGGTGGTGACTTCCAAGTCGGTTGTCTGGGACGTCACACAAATCTCGAAAGCCCATTTTTGTTTATCACCGAGATTCTTTAAAAAACTTCAGCATCGCGTTAAAGGTGAAGGGCATAGCGTTTATTGTCAATTTCAAGGGTGGTTTTGGTGTAGGTGAGCTTGTTAATGATCTGACCGTCCTTAAAATGAATTACATCTACCCCTTTTCTTATTTCCTGCTTGTCTTCAAATCCGGGCTCCATGGAAGGCCATTCAAGCAGCCAGCGATAGGCTGCCTTTTGAACCTGCTCATCCACAAAGGTTTCTGCCTCCAGAAATCTGAAATTGCCGTGGTTTTCAAACCAGGCAGTCCAGACCTTTCTCAGGTTTTTTTTCCCTTTGACATAGGCGCCGGTCCAGTTTTCAAAAAAAATATCCTCATGGAAAAGATCCATGACCTTGTCCAGGTCGTATTTGCTCCAGGCCAACTGCCAGTCCTGAAGTTTTTTTTTGATTTCATCGCGCGAAAGCTTCATCAGACACTCCTTTCCGGTAAAATCCCATTTTTTGTTCATTGGGTATCGGGTACCAGGTGTTTTTAAAACCGACACACCGTTTTTGCTGGGGTTTAAAGGGTCTGTTCTGTTATACTATTTTTTTAAAGGATTGGGCAATTTTTTTTCTGTTTCCCCTTCCCCTGAATATTCCAGGGGTGGATGAACCATCATGGGCTTGTATCCATTGCCTCTTCAATACAGTTCTTTCCCTTTGCCTTGGCGCGGTAGAGTGCATTGTCTGCCCGCATGACCCAGTCCTTCAGGGTCTCTTTTTCCCGGTACCTTGCAATACCGCAGCTGATGGTGATGGGCGGCGTGTTTTCAGGCGGAAAGGCGTGGGCGTTTTCGTAAAAATCGTGGGTCTGAATTCCCATGCGCAGTCGTTCTGCGATCTGTCTTGTCTGGGAAAGGGTACTGAAAATCAATAGGACAAATTCATCCCCGCCCCAGCGGACAAGCAGATCTTTCTGGCGGATGGTCTGGGCGGCAATCTCTGCAACGGCCTTGATCACGGTATCGCCAAACAGGTGTCCGTAAGTGTCATTGACCTGTTTTAAATGGTCCATATCAAAGAGAACCATACACATATCCACAGGATCCCGGCGGTTGAGGTTGGTCATGTATTTGAATCGCCGCTCAAATTCGTTTCTATTGTATGCCCGGGTCAGTTTGTCAGTATTGGCCATAATCTCCAGCTGCCTTTGAAAATAGTTGATGACCAGAATGGCGAAGATAATGGTGCCAAAGGTGATCACAAGGCTGATGAGAAAATTTTTGATAAATGTATTTTTAATGGACGCAAGTGCCAGTGTTTCATCCTGTTCCACCAGAAGATACCAGCCAAGCTCCGGGATAAACCGGCTGGTCAAGAGAATATGGGCTGTCCTGGAATCGTATTCAAAAAAAGAGGGGGTATCCCTTGAATCAAGGATACGATCGGCAATGGCGCCGAGTCCCGGAATATCAAAGATAGACAGGGTTGTTATCTTTTCTTTGTCCGTGTGTACCTGGATCAATCCGTCCGGGCTGACCATATAGATATCCCGATTGTATTTTTTTTTGTAATAATCCATCAGGGTCGCCACCCTGTCAAAATCAAGGCCAACGCCGACCACCCCCAGGAGCTGGTTGTCATATCCCTCCAGCCGGTGATTGATAAAAATGGTCAGGTGATTGAGTTGGGCCTCGTTGGTGTCCACATTCAGGTCATATTCCACCTTACGCTTTTTGAAATTGAAATACCATGCGTCGTGGCTGTTGTCCTGGCTGATCTTTTTTAAGACCCCGTTGAAATGGTAATAGGTTTTGGTAATATCCGAGACAAAAAACGAAGTGAAAAAATGATATTTGTCCTTGATTTCCATTAAATATTTCTGGATAAGGGCCTGGTCGCCTTCACCCCCGAGAACCCAGTCTTTTAAAAAAGTGTCGTTGGCCATGAGGGAAGAGACAAATATGGGGCGGGTCAGGTCCTTTTGGATTTCAGAATAGATATTGTCCCTGGCAAGGGGGAGGCTGCTTTCAATAATACTGGTTTTTACCGAGCGTTTGGAGGCCTGGTATGAAATTACATTGGTCAGCAGAAAACCGGACAATAGAATGAGGCTGAGGACAAAAATCAGTCGGGTGCGAATAGACAATAAATTCATGACGATCCTGGTATAATGTCATTTGAATCAAAGGCCAGCTTTAACCCGAAGCCGATAAAAATGATGCCGGATGTTTTTTGCAGGACAAGACCGATACGGCGGTTGTTTCTCAATGTATCGGTCATCAGGGCGGCGGTTCGCGTCAGAATCAGGCACCAGATACTGCCGGTAACAAGAAAGGTGGTGCCCAGGACCAGGAAGGGCAATGGTCCCTGAACGGCTGAAGGATTTATAAACTGGGGTAAAAAAGAAAGAAAGAAAAGGGCCACTTTTGGATTTAACACATTGGTGATAACGCCCTGGCGGTAAATTTTAACCAGATCTTCAGAAGAGAACCGGGTCTGGGCAGATTCAAATGCCGTTTTTTTGTCCATCAGGGTTTTAAGTCCCAGAAAGATCAGATATAAAGCACCCGCCCATTTTATCAGCTCAAAGGCCCTGGCAGAGGCGGACAGGATCAATGAGAGCCCAAAGGCAGTTCCCAGTACATGGACCACGCATCCTGTCATGATACCGGCCACCGAGACCAGCCCTGCACGTCGGCCCTGGGCAATGCTGCGTGTCAGAATATACAGCGTATCCACACCCGGTGTCAGGTTGAGGATGATGGCGGCAATAACAAATCCTGTGTAATTCTCAATTCCAAACATGAAAGACCGGTCCTTGGTAAGTTTATTGGTTTTTACTTGGGGTTTTACTTGGGGTCAGGCTTTCTTTATTGCATTTTGTTCAGTCTGATAATGAAATACGGATAAAAAGCACGATAAAAAAGTATGACCCCTTCCTGCAAAAAAAAATATACTCCAGAGAGGCCGCTTAGTCAAACAGTGCATTGATAAACTGTCGGGCATCAAATTCCTGGAGGTCATCAATCCCTTCCCCGACCCCGATATAGGCGACGGGAAGTTTCATGGTGCAGGCAATGGCAGCCACGATTCCGCCCTTTGCGGTTCCATCCAGCTTTGTCAATGCAATCTGGGTTATCCCCACAGCATCGTGGAAGATTTTTGCCTGGGAGATGGCATTCTGGCCGGTGGTGGCATCCAGGACCATCAAGACCTCATGGGGAGCCGAATCCAGGCGTTTGTTCACCGAGCGTTTGATTTTTTTTAATTCTTCCATTAGATTTTTCTGGGTGTGGAGGCGGCCGGCCGTATCAATGAGAACAATGTCCACTTGTCTGGCAATGGAGGCTTCCACGGCATCATAGGCCACGGCGGCCGGATCCGAACCTTCCTTGTGCCGGACAATGTCTGCCCCGGATCTTTCGGCCCATATTTCAACCTGTTCAATGGCGGCAGCCCTGAAGGTGTCGGCAGCAGCAATGAGGACTTTTTTCCCCTGGCGGGTATATTTCATGGCAAGCTTACCCAAAGTGGTG
>Ga0180007_10006280_pt1 | contig 11666 bp, 11 predicted proteins | sample MM_PC_MetaG_FD_121122 | JGI IMG/M metagenome (GOLD analysis project Ga0180007, IMG submission 121122) | Groundwater microbial communities from the Aspo Hard Rock Laboratory (HRL) deep subsurface site, Sweden - MM_PC_MetaG | ecosystem: Environmental > Aquatic > Deep subsurface > Groundwater...
ATATAATTATAGTTATGATGATGATAATGATGATGACTATCCTACTATAGAGGTTACTGTTGATGGTGATGTATGGACAAGAGTTAGTGATTTCTATGATGATCTATCTGGTCTTTACACAGAAGATGATGTTTATGAATTTAGATATGATAGATATAAAAGAAGTAAAATTGTTTTTTCTGATACAAGAAATATTCCTGGCGATAGTGATGAAATATCAATAATAGTATTAAAAAGTTTGGGTGTAAATGGATCTATTGGTACTGGTACTATAACAACACCAGAAACACAATTTGTTTATAATGATACTACTGCTGCATGGGTAGATAGTAGTACACTAACTGTATCAAATTCAGCAGCATCAATAGGTTCTGCTGACCCAGAAACAGTTGAAGACATCAAGATTAATGCTCCATTAGTATTACATACACAGTATAGAAATGTTACTAAGAAAGACTATAAAACTAATCTTGAAACAAGATCTGATGTTACTGTAGCCAATATATGGGGAGAACAAGAAATAGCACCATCTGGAAGTACATCAGAATTTAATAAAGTTCATATATCAGTTATCCCTCAATCATGGGGAACATCGTCTATAGAAACTTCTGCATCAAGCGCAGGTTTTATAGTTCCTTTAAATTATTCTAATACATATAGAACCACCTTATCCACTTTTTTAGAACCTCGTAAGATGCTTAATGCCTATGAATATTTTGAACTTCCAGAATTAGTGTACTTCTATTTTGATATAGGAGTTAAGATTAAAAGAACATATTCATATGCATCTGTATTGTCAGATTTAAGAAACAAACTAACATATTATTTTAGTTCTTCCAATAGGGAGTTCAATGAGACAATATCATTTATAGATATTACTAATTATATATTAGATTATACAAATGTATCAACTACAGATAATTTTACAAGTGTAAAAGGTATTCAAAACTTAATATTCAGAGATATAAATTGTAGTTTGTCAATTTATGAACCAAATGATGATAATAACTATCCTCAATATACTGTTACTGCTTCTACATATATAGGTGATAATAAACTAAGAAAAATTCAATTAGGTTATGATCAATTTCCAATGTTAAGCTTAAATCTTTCTACATTTACACAGGAGACATAATAATGACAAGACTCTATAATTTTTTAAATGAAGAAGTATTTAATATATCAAAAGATGATATAGATTTTCTATATAAACCTTTGATACCTTGGGTAAAAAAAATAAATATAGCTATATCTAATTATGATATAAAACGTTTAGAGGTTATTCGTTATGAAATAAATAAATTAAAATGGGGTAAAAATGCTCTTAATACAAGAATAGTTAAGGTTTTTGATTCTAATGTTTTAAAGTCTGATATATGTAAAGTTGCGAATGATATAAGACCTATAAAAATTTTTATAGGATTTGTATATCCCGTATGGCATCTATTCAAAAATGAAGTTCATTGTGGTATCAATAGAAGATATTTTTTGGGTGATATCAATGATGTATTTATTAAAACTCTAAAGCCTAATATGAAAATGAATAATATTAAAGCAAATATACGACATGAGATTACACATTGGATTGATGATACATTAAATAATGATTATATGACTAAAATATACAAAACACAAGATTGGGAAGTAATAGCAAAAAGTGGTGGTGGTGAAATAGAATCAACAGATTGGGAAATTAAAGCACAAGTATCTGCTGTTGATGAGATAATAAGAAGATTGTCAAAGAAGATAAAGGATATATTAACATTTGATATCATAGTAAAAATAATGAGATGGGAACATAAAATTAAAAAACCATTATGGAAAATCAAAATAGAGAAAGCATTGAAAGATGCTGATATTTTAAGAGGGAAATAAATGGGAAAATTCGCAGATTCACCTTTTTTTATATTAGATAGTTATTGGAATGAAATAACTCCATATAATTATACATATCCAACAACTGCAAGGTTGATAGGTTTGAATAGTGGTATTGTAGTTAAAGGTGGATATGGAGATGATCTTTACGTTAAAACATCTACAGATTATTTGAAGTGTAGATTTTTACCAGATGTCACGCATGTTACTGATAATAGTTTTCTTTTTCATAAAGTAGCCCCTTCTGGTTTTGTATTTGATGCTGGCGATGATGTATATATACGGAAAGATAGTTATTTTCATGAATATGTAAAAGCTAATACAACATGGAAAGATGATTTTATAAATGTTAATCGTTATTTTATGTACTTCGGAAAAATATACCCAACATCTAATAGTAATGAATATATAATTATGTATGATGGTATGAAAGACTATACTCTTAGAGCTCTTCCTTTGAATAATAGGACAACAAATATAGAAGAAATATTAAGATTATATTTTGATAAAATATATTCAGAAATATATAATCGTATGAAAATGATATGGACTTTACATGATCCAATTGAAGTTGATTCTGATTTTCTTAACTATATAGCTCAAATATATTCTATAAATCTTAATGAAAACATACCATTAACAGAAGAAAGACGAAGATTCTATATAAAGAATTTAATTTATAAACTAAAGAGATATGGTACATATTCTTCACAATATATTGTATGGAAGAATATATTACAGAATACTACTAATACTTTAAAAATATATGAACGTTGGCATGATTGGAATATACCATTAACTTTAAATACTTTTGAAGATCATGAATATATAACATTTTCTGATTATGCTACAAGTGCTTCTTCTTATCCAACATATTCACAATATACCAGTGGAAGTAAATATTTATCACCACATTATAAAGTAGAAATGGATTTTTCTAATAAGCCAGAAGATAATACTTATATTATAGATGAAAATACAATTACAAATCTTTATGAAATGTGGGAAGATACAAGACCAGCAACAAGAGTATCACATTATTATGAGAAAATATCACCGTTAACAGATTTTACTCAAAATTATACAGATCTTTATAGTGGTATCTATCCAGCATATATGATGTCTAAAAGTTGCATTACTGCTCCAGATGTAGAAATACATCAACAGGATGATGCATCATCAACATGGACTATAGAGCATGGATATACATCAAAAAATGTATTAGTACAATTCTTTGATACTGATTATAATCAAATATTTCCAGAAACCGTAACATTCGTTGGTAGTAATAGTACTACTGATATTATAACTGATAGCGATACAATAGATTTAGAGAATGGTTTTGGAGAATGGTTATTTCATAATTCTCAAGGTACAAGAGTTGATTCAGCAGTGGTATTAGGATCAAGTTCAACAACTATGGGAGCACTTGGTGGTACATGTTTATCTATAAAGTCAAGTGGTTCTAATGGTTCTGGTTTATTTCAAACAAGTACAGTAGATGGTAATACATATAGAGTAGATTTCTTATATTATATACAAAATTTATCTGTAAGTTGTTATGTTGGTGTAGGTAATACATCTGATCCAAGTAGTGTGTCTCAGTGGAATATTTTTAGTCAAAGAAATGCTTGGAAAAGGGCTTCGTTTACTTTTGAAGCTTTGTCAAATATGTATATCTTTATTAAATCAAGTGATTTAGAAACAATATATATTGATAATATTCATTGCGTACTTTTCGATAATCCACCAACTATAGTTGCTACTTTTCCATCTGATGTATCTGGAATAGTATCTGTTGCAGATTATCAAACATATACTACAGATGTGACATTTGCTGATGATACTACTACTGGATATGTAAGTTTAGGTATTACAATAGGTGATACAAACGGTTATCAGAATACATTAGAACAACAATCTAGAGGATTCTTACCAGCATCTATTGGTGCATCGAGTTCTACCAGAATTACTGACTATTATTGGAAACCTACTAATTGGTGTTTATTGATGTTAGGTGGTAATACATCCGATGGAGTTGCCGCAGGTATCTTTTGTTATAATACATATACTTCTACTATTAGTAGTAGAAATATATCAAGTAGACTTTGTTTTTAAGGAGAATATATCATGAAAGGGAATTGTGATTCTTATCCAGAAATATTTATATCTACTATAGGCAAAATCCAATTTAGATATAATATAAGAAAGACAGTAAGAAAAGACATAAAAGGTAATAGTAGAGAGTGTTATGATTATGATTATGTAAATATAGATAAATTAACTAAGAAAAATCTATTATATGCTTTAAAAGATATAGAAGGTGTAAAAGAAATTGTAGAAAATGCTTTTATAAATGAGGAAATATAAAAATGGCTTATTATGGTGTATCTTGGAATGAATTAAATGATACTTATGTTAGGACGGGAGCATTAATTGGGGTAGCTACGGGGTCTTCTCCTGGAGATAGTGTATTACCTATACAAGCATCTATGCGTAGATGTATATTAAGTGATTCTGGTGTAGTTCAATATTATTTATATAGCACAGATAGTACATTAAAAGAGGATGGTATAACACCAGCTAATTTGGATGGTAGTGATGGGCAAGTAATGGTTGAAATACCAGCATTTTATTATAGATATGATTATATTGGAACTACTCATACATGGAATATTGATACATCATCTGCTGGGGGATATGGTCTTCATCCGGCTTTTATCAAAAATGGTATGCCAGTATCATATAGATATATAGGAGCATATGAAGCAAGTTTATATGATGTAAGTGCATCCATTTATACTGATGGATTACAACTCACTGCTGATTCAGTAACTTTTACTTCTATAACTAATACTATTACCAGAACAGCAGAATCACATCCATTTACAAGATTACAAGTAGGGGATAAAATAGCAATAGCTGGTACTGTTAATAATAATGGAACTTTTACGGTTGCAAGTATTGGTGATCAAAGTATAACGGTGTCAGAAGCAGTTATAGATGAAACTGCAGCTGTTACTACTATAGAGGTTGAAAAAGATTGGACTAATGATAAACTTTGTTCTATTTCTGGCAAGGCTCCTATCAATCGTGGAACAAGAGATAACTTTAGGACTGCTGCTATCAATCGTGGAATTGGTTGGCGACAACAAGATTATGATTTAATAAGTGCAGTACAATTACTTTATTTAATTGAATATGCCTCATTTTATAGCCAAAGCATGATAGGTAATGGTTTTACAGATTGGAGTAATAGTACTTGGAATGGATGGAATGATCTTAATCCAATTAATAATACAGGACTTACTAATAGTATTGGAAATGTTACTGGTAATCTGTCTAATGGAAATGGTATAGTAGGAAGCTATATGAGTTATAGAGGTGTAGAGAATCTTTTTGGACATCTATCTAAATTTGTAGAAGGGATTAATCTTAATGGTACCACTCCTTATATTATATCAATTAGTGGAAGTAGTACATGGATAATGAGACATAATTTTAATGATAGACCTATAATCTCTCAATATATTGACGATAGTGATGAGAGCATAATACCGGAAAATGTAGATGTTTCGGATGTTAATATGGCTATTGCAACATTTGATGGAAATATAGTTGCAGGTTACGCTCCAATTATAGATGGTGAATATATGTATACACAATCAATCTCATCTACAACATGGACAATAAATCATTTATTAAATAATCAAGTATTGATAACCCAATTTTTTAATACATCTTATGAAAGAATAGAACCATCATCATTAGTTCTTAATGATAAAAATACATGCACCGCTACATTTGATACATCTATTGATGGTTATGCAAAAATCCAGGGTGTTGGAAATATAGGAACAAAAGATATGATGGTAATGTCGTGCGCATCTTCTGCTGGTGGATATATAAAATTAGGAAATGGTGGAAGTAATACATGGAAGCCTGAAATAGAAAATAATGTGGAAAGTTCTATATTTACGAGTAATAAAAATATAACAATTACAGAAGATAATAACTATTATTATATAAATGTGATAATCAGAGATAAGGAAGATATAAATTTTACTGAGATTGGTTTCTTTGATGTAAGTGATAATATAATATTTTATTCTTATCATTCGCCTTTCTTTAAGTCTGAGAACATGAATTTAAATATTTATTATAGGATAAGGAAGTAAATTTTCCAAAAATGGATTTATCTCTTATAGGGTAAAAAAGACACCCGAGCCATTTTATTACTTCTCGGACGCTTTTCCAAAAAAGTTTTATCGCCCATAGAGCAAAAGTAGACTATAAGCTGAATTGATAATAATTTTAAAATATGATTGATAGTATTGAAGAAAAGAAGAGTATTCGTAGAAACAAAATATATAAATACAAATAGAGTAAATTATAAGGAGAAAATAAATAATAGATAATTAGTGAAAATTTGTTGGGATAACTTAAATAAATTAAGATATAGTCTTAAAACACATAAATGGTATACAAGAATCAAAACACCTTATATATTAAAAATATGTCAAATATGTAATGAAGAATTCTTAGGTAAAAATAGAAATATATATTGCAGTAAGTCATGTTCTGTAAGTAGTTGGCGAAAAGGGAAAAAACTTTCAGAAGAACAAAAAAAGAAACTAAGCGATTCCCATAAAGGTAAAAAGCTTACAAAAGAACATAAAGAAAATATAAGTAGAGCATTATCAAAAAACTTAAAATTTAATATCAAACAAAAGTATTGTAAGAATGATATTCCAGTGTACGATACATATGCATCACAATTAAGTTGGATTGAAGATGTTAGAAGAAATAAAGAAGACCTAAATATACTTGAAACTAAGTGTATATATTGTGGAAGATGGTTTATTCCAAAACTAAATAGTGTAAATAATAGAATACAAGTATTAAAAGGTCAGTTTACAGGTGAGTATAATTTTTATTGTTCTAATGGATGCAAGAAAGCATGTCCAATATATCTTAAAAAACCAGAAACTCTAATGAAAGAAGATGCTGTAAGAGCTGGAAGATTAAATTGGTTAGAACTGAATAGAGAAGTTCAGCCACAATTAAGACAATTAGTATTACTCAGAGATAATTACGAATGTGTTAGGTGTGAGAAGATTGAAGAACTGCATTGCCACCATATACTTCCAGTGGCTACAGATCCATTACTATCAGCTGATATTGATAACTGCATTACTTTATGCATTGAATGTCATAAGAAAGTTCACAACCAAGATGGTTGTACATATGGAGAACTAAGAGAATGTATATAAAGAAAAATAAAGGAGAAAATAAATAATGTCAAGATTTCATTGCTGGCAATATGTATTGAATGAAGAGGGGCAGCCTATTGAGGATGTAGATATATCATTATATCTTGCTGGTACATCTACAGTTGTTTATATATATCCATCTGAAACAGGTGGACAAGTAGTAACAACTGTACCACAAACAACTACTGATGCTAATGGTTTTTTTGAATTATGGATAGCTGATAGTTCTGATACTTATGGTTATACAGCTGGACAAAAATTTAAACTATCATGGGAAAAAGTTGGAATAACAAGTGGATCTATAGATAATATGGATATATTATCTTTTGGAAGTCCTGTTGATGAAACTGATAGTACGAACATTGCAAAAAATAAATATGTAAGTAATCTTTTAGCTTATAGATGGGAAGACCATAGAATATTAACATATAGTGATTCACCACATGATATTGATGTTGTAGATGAAACCGATACTGATACTACAAAAGATAAACTTGTAAGTAATCTTTTGGCAAAAGATTGGGAAGATCATAAGGATGATGTAACACATTTAGTTCATGGATTAGAAGAAGTTGACCCATATGATTCAAATGCTAATAATAATAAACTTGTAAGTAATTTACTTATGAATACATTACTATCTATGGCAACATCTGCAGTATCTGGAGCTCAAATACGAAACACACAGATAACGTCATGGACACTTTCTGGTGTATCATATTATGCTGATGTAATACATACATTAAATAATTCTTTTGTTGTAATTACATGTTATGATCAATTAACAAATTTAATTGTACAACCACAAGATATAGAATCAATAAACCCAACAACAATAAGAGTATGGATGCCAGTTAATACTATAGACCTTGAAGTTATATTATCAGGATAAAAATGAGGTTTATTAAATATCTATCAAATCCTTTGTTAGAAGAAGATGTGAATAAATTCAGATTTCTCGATATAAAATTAGTAGAAAAAGATACAGAATATAAGTCTATAGTAAAAAATGTGTCAGAAAAATATAAATTCCAAAAATCTACACTCGAACTATTAAAGACATTAAATAAGGAATTAAAAAAATATTATACTGGATCTATGAAGTTTGACTTTGTACTTGGTGAAGGAAAAATGATAGATGATATTAAGATGACAAAAAAGAAAAATTTGGAGAAATTAAAACTTAAATATTTTCAAGTAAGTGATGAGTTAGAGAAAATAAAAACAGGTCTTGAGAAGAAACTTAAAGTAAAGTATTTACAAAATACCTAATTTGTTTTATAATCATAATATCAAAATGAAAAAAAAGAAAAACATCTATCTTGAGAATTCGGATATACTTACTGAGTTAACTGAGTTTAGAAAAAAAGGAATTGTGTCTGAAGAATTAGGTATAATGATAGTTAAGATTGCCAATAATTACTCTAAACTGGGTAGTTTTTCTGGTTATACATGGAGAGAAGATATGGTTAGTGAGGCTGTACTTACATGTATAAAATATCTTCATAACTTTAATCCTGATAAGTCAAGTAATCCATTTTCATATATTACTACTATATGTAAAAATGCTTTTATAAATTATATAACCAAGCAAAAGAAACATAGTAATATTAAAGATATTTGTTTTAAAAATAAGGATATTTTCAACGAAACTGGTTATGTAGAAAAAGCTATAAACTATGAGAGAATAATAGAATAAAAAATGGATAAAATGTTACTTGTTAGTGATATCCACTATGGATGTCACAAAGATAATCAAATATGGATTAATCTTATAGATAGGTTATTTTTAGAAATTGCTGATGTAGCAACAAGAAGAGACATATCTACTATAGCTATATTAGGCGATTTTTTTGATAATCGTAAAGCCTTAAATGTGAGAACATTAACACAATCTCTTAAGATTGCAGATACTCTAAAAGATTTTGAAGTGTTTATGATTGTTGGTAATCATGACACTTACTATAAAAATAGCATAGAACCAACATCATTAGATATATTCACTAAATTCCCCAATATTACCGTTATAAAAACCCCCACAAAATTTCAAGATGTTATGATGATTCCGTGGAATTCTCCAATAGATATAAACAGATCAAAATATCTATTTGGGCATTTGGAAATCAATACATTTCAAATGAATAATAACTTTGTTTGTACAGATAGATATAATCCATCTGTATTTTCTATTTTTGACAAAGTAGTATCTGGTCATTTTCATATACCATCAACAAAAGGTAATATAACATTTTTAGGTTCAGCTTATCCGCAAACGTTTGCTGATGTTAATAGTCCTAGAGGTTATTATATTTTTAATGATGGTGATTTAGAATTTTTAGAATTTACTGAAGCACCAAAATTTGTTATACTATTATCAGAGGATAATGATACTTCTAATGTAAAAGGTAATATAGTAAAATTAGTATTTCAAAAAGATTATGGTACTAACGGTAATAATGAAATATTAGAAAAAATACAGTTATTAAAACCATTACAGTTATTCACAAATTTTAGTAATATATCATTAGAACAAAATGGCTCTGCTGATAATATAGTTGTAGAGATTCATGATATTAAAGACACTATTATTAAATATCTGAAAACTGTAAATATTCCAGAACATTTAAAAGTATCATTATTGGCAAAACAGATGTTTAAAATGATAGATGATATAAAGGAGGATAAAAATGTCTGATGATGAACTTAATGTAAGCGTTAGACAAGAGAATCTTTGTTCATATGATGGTAGTGATGGTAAATGTCTATATAAACAAGTGAGATGGAATATATGTGAGATATGTATATGGAGAAAGAAACTTAACATACCAAAACTTTTAATTAAGGGGTGTAAAAAGAATGGGAAGATATGAAGATGTGTCACAAGATGTATTAGATATGGTAACTGAAGTTAGAAGAGAATGGTTTCCAGATCTTAGGAATGTAAAAATTAAAGTTCTTTTTGATATCAAAAAGAAAATGTCCAATGGATATATGGTTTTAGGTAGAATTCAAAAAACTAATGATTTATTAAGATATTTAACTGTAGATGAATCTTTAAATGATGGTTTTGATTATATCATGTATCTTGACAGGATGGCATTTAGATGGATTGAAGACAATGATAAGATAAGGATAATAAGACATGAATTAAGACATATATTTATAGATATAGAAGCAAACAATCCATATAAGATTATTCCACATGATATAGAAGATTTTGCAGAAGAAATAGAATTTAATAGTGATGATGTAAGATGGAAAAGTAGAGTAGTGGAAGTAGCATTATCACAATACGAAAATGAAAGTGAATGAAATTAAACATTGAAAATATAGAATTTAGAAACTTTCTATCATTTGGATCTAAATGGCAACGACTAACACTTGTACCTGGTGTTAATCTAATACTTGGTATAAATGCTAATAATCAACGTTCAAACGGTTCTGGAAAAAGTGCCATATTAGAAACGATTCCATTTGCTCTGTTTGGTCAAGTTAATCGTGATGTGAAGAAAGATCAGATAGTTAATTGGAAAAATCGCAGAGAATGTGAAGTAGTGATATCATTTTCTAAAGGCGATGATAAATATCGTATACTTAGAGCTATCAAACCAGATAAACTTGAAGTTTATAAGAATAACAAACCTGTAGATGTACCATCACATAAGAGAGATTTTCAGAGACAAATAGAAGATGATATATTAGGTATAGATTGCAAAACATTTATGTCAATAATTCATTCTAATATAAATTCATCTACACCAATACTCAAAATGAGTAAGTTAGATAAAAGAAATTTTATTGAAAGAGTTTTTGGTCTTAGAATATTTACACTGATGAATAGTAAGTCTAACGAAAATCTTTCTTCAATAGAAAAGAAAAGAAATAATGTTAGTAATGATACTAATTATAATGATAGAATGATTGCTGATTTAAAAGAACAAAATATTGTTCTTTTTAGTAAGTTATCTAAGATTCCTAATTCAACAAGAGAATTAAAAGATATTATTGAAGAACATGATGAACTAATTGAGAACTCACAGTTTTCTGATTCTAAAGTCAAATCTCTTAATGATGATTTATTATCTATTATAGGATTGATAGATAAGAATAATAGGATAGTTAATAAGATAGATCATCGTTTAGATATAATGGAAGAAAAGTCTAAGAATATTTCAAAACAAACTATTAATCAACCACAATTACAGAAGAAGATAATAGAGTTGGGAAAAATAAAGAATGAAATATCAATGATTGATGTTAATATATTAGACTATAAATTGAATGTTGGTAAAAAAGATCTTGATACAAATAATGATATATTGAATGAGCTAAAAGAACGTCAAAAGAAATTTGAAATAGAAATAGCAGTATTATCAAATAATATTATTAATTCAAAAAAAGAAGAGTTAGAAGGTAAAGAGATATGTCCTACTTGTGGTACTATTATTGATAGTAAGAAAATAATAGAAGAAGCGAAGAAGGAAAAAGAAAATAATAGAAAAGATATGTTAATGAAAG
>Ga0180007_10006281_pt1 | contig 11665 bp, 13 predicted proteins | sample MM_PC_MetaG_FD_121122 | JGI IMG/M metagenome (GOLD analysis project Ga0180007, IMG submission 121122) | Groundwater microbial communities from the Aspo Hard Rock Laboratory (HRL) deep subsurface site, Sweden - MM_PC_MetaG | ecosystem: Environmental > Aquatic > Deep subsurface > Groundwater...
AATTCGGTTTTAACATCCCATAAAATTGTTTCAGGGGACAGCCCCTCTCTAAAGGCTTGGGCGTAAGCAAGGGGCTTAAAAGCAGAGCCGGGCTGACGTTCGCCCAGGGTGGCGACATTGAATTTGGGGTCAAACAAACATCCTTCTTCTAATAGGCCGCAGCCCTCTGGCCAGGATTCTTGGGCATGCCAGTCAGCCGAACCAACCATAGCCAAAATTTCACCTGTCTGCGGATTAACGGCTACCAAAGAGCCGTTATGGGAGTTATATCCTTTGTTGGCTGCCACGCCCTCTTTAACTATTTGTTCGGCCGCTTGCTGCAGTTCCCAGTCAAGCGTTGTATAAACCTTGAGCCCTCTTTCTTTTAAATAATAGTCTGAATATTTTTCCTCCAGATATTTTCTGACGTAAAGCACAAAATGCGGGGCTTCAATAGGGTGCCTAATTTCAGCGAATTCCAAAAATTCCTCTTTGGCCTCTTGGGCTTGTTTTGAAGAGATGTAGCCGATCGCTGCCATGCGGTCTAAAACATAATCTTTCCTGGCCAAAAGCGCTTCTTTATTGCCGCCGTAAGGTGAGAGCCGGCTTGGTCCCTGGATTAAAGCGGCCAAAAGAGCGCTTTGGGCCAAAGATAGTTCTGACACGTCTTTGTCAAAATAGGTCTGGCTGGCCGCGGCCACGCCGTAAGCATTGGAGCCGAACGGCACTTGGTTTAAGTGGAACTCTAGAATTTGGTCCTTTGAATAACGTCTTTCCAGCTCTAAGGTCAAAATAATTTCTTTAACCTTTCTTTTAATAGTTTTGTCCATAGTAAGAAAGGTGGAGCGGATAAGCTGTTGGGAAATGGTGGAGCCGCCGTAAACCGGCCGGCCGACCCTCAAATTATTCAACATTGACCTGAAGATGCCTTTTAAATCAAGGCCGAAATGAGAATAGAAGTTGGCGTCTTCCGCTGCCACGACAGCCTGTTTTAAGTGGTCGGGCATTTGCTCTAAAGGCACGACCGTTCTTTTCTCTTCGTCGTAAATCTGGTAAAGGACAATTTTACCTTCTCGGTCGTATATTTTGGTGGGCAAAACAAAAGGCCTTTCAGTAAAAACCTCGGGTCTGGGCAGGTCTTTGGCGTAATAAATAAAAAGCAGGGCCAGGCCAAAGACAGAAAATACGCAGCCAGCCAGCAAAAGCTTTAAAAGTAAATTTAGGCGAACCATGAAATTATTTTACCTTAATTTGGGCCAAATTGGCAAATGAGATTTAGTTTGTTATGATAAAAATATGAAAAGCCAAGAACAAAAAATTCAAGAGGCGCTTACCGAGGGAGTAGATCAAGTTTTGCCCAATAAAGAAGCTTTAACTAAATTAATGGCTGGGCGGAAGATTAGGCTTTATCTTGGCATTGACCCAACCGGCAGCAAATTACATCTGGGCCACACCGTTCCTTTAAGGAAGCTTCAAGAATTTGCTGATTTAGGCCATGAAGCGATCATTGTTTTTGGCACTGGCACGGTTTTGACCGGCGATCCTTCTTTAAGGGATCAAGCCAGACCCAAAATATCGGAAAAAGAGATTAAAGAAAATATTAAAACCTGGAGAACACAAACTGGTAAAGTTTTAGACTTTTCTAAGGTTAAAATTAAACATAACGGAGACTGGCTTTTGAAACTCACCCTTAAAGAGATTATTAATATCGCTTCTCATATTTCAGCTGTTAAACTCTTTCAAAGAGATATGTTTCAAAAGAGGCTAAAGAGAGGCGATACGATTTGGACCAACGAAACCCTTTATCCTTTAATGCAGGCTTATGATTCAGTATTTTTAGACGTTGATCTTGAAATTGGCGGTACTGACCAAATCTTTAATATGTTAATTGGCCGGGAGCTGCAGCAGAAAATGAAGAAAAGAGAAAAGTTCGTTATTACTGTTCCGATGATTTTAGGGATTGACGGCAAACAGATGAGTAAAACGTCTGGTAATTGTATTTGGCTGACTGATTCAGCTGACCAAATGTTCGGCAAAATTATGTCTATCCCCGATAGTTTAATTAACAGCTATTTTGAAGGATTAACCGGCATTGCTTTAAGCGAAGTTGCAAATTTTCCTCCCAAAGACGCTAAGGCCAGGTTGGCCAGAGAAATCGTTTCTATTTACCATAGCAAGAAAGAAGCCTTAAAAGCCGAAAAAGAATTCAATCAGATATTTAGAGACAAACGGCTGCCCTCTCAAATTCCAATAGTATCTCTTAAAGAAAAAGAGCTCAACATTCTTGACCTACTGATTAAAATAAAGTTGGCCCCCTCGCGAGCCGAAGCCAAACGTTTAATTGAGCAGGGGGGCGTTAAGATAGCCGGCCAAGTTCAGAGAGACTGGCGCAAGCAGGTTAAGATAAAAAAGGGAGAAGTTATTCGGGTCGGCAAAAGAAAGTTTATTAAAATCGCATAAAAACAAAAACTCCCCGACGCGATGTCGAGGAGTTTTTGTTTTACTCTTCGTCAGTTCCTTTTTCCTCGGTTGTTTCCTCTTCGGGAGTTTCAGGAGTTTCATCTTCGTTTTGAGCGACGAGAGGAGTTAAATCTTTTTCGTAATCCATGTTTAATTTAGTTTTAGCTTTTAATTCAGCGCTTCTCGACCTTTGCCCGGCTCTTTTTAGAAAAAGAACCAGGTTTTGGTTCTACAATAGCCATTATAAGGGTTTCAAAAGGTTTGTCAAGCCCCCTTTCTGTTTTTTAGCTTAATGTTGATTTTCTCTTTTCTGAAATGCTTTTTACGCGGGTGCCAGGCCCAGATTTCCACCGGCAGCGCCACTTGGTTGCTGGTTAAGAAGTTTGTTATTTTTTTCCTTCTGGCAGCAACGTTAGGCAGAGTAGTTAGTTGGATGTTTTTCTTTTGGCTGCCCCTTAAAGCTAAAACATCAATAATGCCAAAGACATCGCTTTGCCTGAATTTTACTTTCGGCGGCGCCCAGCAAATCCAACCTTCATCTTCGAGAGATTTAATAAGTTTTCTCCTGGTATAGTTTTCTTTAGCCATTTTGTTTGATGTTGCTGTATATTTCTTGAACAGCGTCTGATTCGTCCAGGGCTTCAAAAAGCTTTTGGCAGGATTTTTTGTCTTGTTCTGACAGTTCTACTTCTTGTTTGGCTACCCATTCCAAGGAGCCGGGCTCTTTTATCTTTCTTTCAAAGAGCCATCTAACCCCTCCTTCGCCTACCATTTTCCCGTTGTTTTGACTTAGAATCTGTTTTATTTCTCCCAAGGCCCTGTTTTTATTGTCGGTGATGCCCTCAATAATAATCGCTGCGCCTCCTGGTCCATAGGCCTCAAAAACAACGCTTTCCAAGATTTCGCCGGCCATTTCTCCCGTACCTTTTTTAATAGCTCTTTCAATGTTGTCTTTGGGCAAATTAAATTCTTTGGCTTTCTCAATGGCTGTTTTTAAACTCGGGTTAATATTGGGGTCAGCGCCTTTTTCTCTGGCCGTAACCGAAATCTGACGGGAAAGCTTGGAAAAGATTTTTCCCCGCTTGGCATCGGTAAGAGCTTTTTTATGTTTGATGGAGGCAAAATGACTGTGGCCTGACATATCTCTCTAGTTTAGCTTAGTTTTCATTATTATGACAATCGCGCCGGAAAAAACAGCCGTAATCATGGCAATTATGATAATTTGTCCGCCCGCCTTAGTTTTTTCTTGAAAAATTTGGGCGGGTTTTCCTGGGGCGGCAGCTGCCGCTGCGGCGGCCAACCCTTTTTCTGGTTCAACCTTGGCAGGCGGCACCCAGGCCAATCCTTGATTTTTGATGTCCTTGACTCTGGCCGGCCCTATGCCGTTTATCCTGGACAGCTCATCTATCGAGGAAAAAGGCCTTAAAGAAATCAATTCTTTTGCCCGAGCTTCACCTATGTGGACAATCTTGACCAGGTCCTCTGCGGGAGCGCTGTTGATGTCTATTGTCTCTGCGGCTGAAGCAAGGGCGAAAAACAGCAGCAACGGGGCTATTGACAAGATTTTCATAATGGAGTATAATACAATGTTGCTTGCCTCAATATTTATTTTGGGCGGGAAAACAGTCCTAGAACTGGGGGTGGGAATTTCTTTTAGCCGGATAGCCTGGCGAGAGCGAGACTATTCCTCGGAGAAATTCTAAACTTTATGTTCCCAAGCTAGAGTGCCCCCAGTTCTAGGATTTTTTTCATCCCACTATTCTTTCCACTTCTGCCAAGGTGGTCATAGCTTTTAATACCTTGAGGATAGCGTCTTGCTTAAGCGGCACCATGCCTCTTTTGACCGCCATGGCTTTCAAGGCGGCGATTGACGGTTTGGTGACAATGAAATTTTCCATTTCGTCGTCAATCAGCATAATTTCAAATATGCCTATCCTTCCCCGGTAGCCGGTAGAGTTGCAGTTCTTGCAGCCTTTAACCTCGGGAATTTTGACGTTGGCCGGAACATCTTTTATCTCTTTTTTAATCTCCCTTAACTCCTGGGCGGTTGGCTCCCTTAACGCGCTGCATTTTGGGCAAATCCTTCTCAATAGTCTTTGGGCAATAATCAAATTAACAGCCGGACCAATATTTGAAGGTTCGGCCCCCAAGGCAATCAGCCTGGCCACAGTGCCGGCTCCGTCATTGGTATGCAGGGTGGTAAAGACCAAGTGGCCGGTCAAGGCAGCCTGAATAGCTGTTTGAACTGTTTCCAAGTCCCTTACTTCTCCCACTAAAATAACGTCAGGATCTTGGCGCATGACTGATTTAAGGCCTGAAGCAAAGTCATAGCCTTTTTTCACTTGAGTTTGAGAAATGCCTTCCAAATGGTATTCAATCGGGTCTTCAATGGTGATGATTTTAATTTCCGGCTTTTGGATTTTCTTCATCAGGGCGTACAAAGTGGTGGTTTTGCCCGAGCCCGTGGGACCGGTAACAATAATCATGCCGTTCGGTTTTTTTATCTCTTTTTTCAACAAAGCCAGCAGGTCGTTTTTTAATCCCAGCTTTTCCATCTCAACCAAAGTTTTTGGATTGAGAATTCTCAAGACAAGCGCTTCGCCGTGTTCAGCCGGCAGGCTGGAAACCCTCACTTCAACAGCCAGCTCTTCCGGGAATAAAAGAGAAAAACGTCCGTCTTGGGGCTGATGGCTGATGTTTAACTTGAGCTTGGCCAGGAGTTTAATGCGGGAGAGCAAGGCCTGGTAGAGTTTTTTGTCAATAACCGTCACTTCCTGCAGAACGCCGTCAATTCTAACCCGAATTTTAATTCTTTCTTTTTCCGGTTCAATATGAAGGTCTGATGATTCAAGACAGACCGCCCCGGCCAAAATAATATCCAAGACATCGCTCGTTTTTTGGCTCGTCGATTGAGCTATTTTTGCTTTAAGCTCAAGGATATTTTTTATCGGCTGCGAAGAGACATTCATAGAATTTGCAATATTTTTTCTTGGACCGAAATTAAGTCGTCGTCTTCTGCCACAAAAAGCGCGCCCTCTCCTTGGGAGACGGCTCGGTAATTTTCTAAAACCGCTTTAAGAGAGTTTGGTCTGATAGAATATAAAATTCCCCTAATGACCGCTGGCGAGGCATGGCTTTGCCAAAGAATCAATAAGTTGGGCAGATAGCGAAAGTTGAATTTCAGCTCTTCAACAACAAAACTCAAATCTTTGGCTTGGGCCGCGCATTCCTGAAAGTCCTGCTTGGTCAAAGCAACGTAATAAAGCTCTTTTTCTTTGTTCAACTTCAGTTTTTCCAAAACCTTGCCCAGAATTCTTATTTGGGCAATGCTTTTTTGCCGGTAGAGATGCTGAACTATCTTTTGGTGGTCAGCGCCTTTTTTAATCAAACGGGCTGCGGCCTCAAAGGTTTTGGGCTGGGTTTTGGGGTGGCGGAAGTTTTGCGAATAACTGACCAGGCCGGTCAAAAGGCAGGTAGCCACATTTTGGTCTATTAATTCAGGCTCCAGGGCTTCAATCAGACCGGTTGATATTTCAGTCAGCGAACAGGCCGTATCTACCAGATTGACCAGTCCAAAATTCTCGTTTGCCTGTTGGTTGTCAATATTGATAATCGGCGTTTGATAAAAGTCCAGGTCTGCCAAAGAGACTGCGCCCAGAGCGATTATTAGGTTAGGTTTTTGATTGAAAGCCGGAAAGGAGATGTCTTCTTTGCTTATTCTGCCTTTATCGAGCGTCAGGTAGATTTTTAATCCTTGTTCGTTTTTTTCGTAGCGCATTTCTCCGATTTCTTTTTCCGAGCCGTCAATAGAAATAACAAAGTCGCGGGAGCCGCTGGGCTCCAAATCGGCCAGAAACTGGAAAGCCGTTGGTATTTTGCCTGTGAGGAGATTTGCATTTTTGCCCATTTTCCTTAAAGTAAAAAGAAGCGCCAAGCAGCTGCCCAAACTGTCTCCCGACGATTGGCGAGCTGGGGCGATTAAGATATCTTGAGACTCTTCAACCAGTTTTTTAGCTTGGCTTAAGTCGTTTATCATATTATTTGTTCAGCTTAACATGATTTCAGAAATTTTTACAAGCAATTCTTCGCAAACAAAAAAAGTCGGCCGGCTGCTGGCCCAAGAAATCCTTAAAACCGGGCCGGCTGGTCAAGCCATTATAATTGGCCTGGTTGGCGACTTGGGCGGAGGCAAGACTACCTTTCTGCAGGGTTTTGCCCAAGAACTGGGCGTGAAAGACAGAATTTTAAGCCCCACTTTTATTATTATGAGGAGAACGGGCAATTTTTATCATCTTGACTGCTACAGAATTAAAAATCCTAAAGAGATATCGGCCTTGGGATTCAAGAAACTGCTCGCTGACCCCAAAAACATTATTGCCGTTGAATGGGCTGACCGCATTCAAGGGCTCTTGCCCAAAAACGCCATTATTGTAAGATTTAAGATTACAGGCAAGAACACAAGAAAAATTAGCATTACCGCACCTTAACAAAAACAAGAAGGAGGTGAAAAAAATGGAAAAGAAAAGAGTGGTTGTAACCGGCATGGGCATAATTACTTCTTTGGGCAAAACCATTGAAGATAATTGGCAAAAGCTCGTTGCCGGACAGTCGGAGGTAAGCAGAATTATTGCTTTTGACCCGTCCGGCTTTCGCTCGCAGATTGCCGCTGAAGTCAAAGATTTTAACCCTATTCAAGAACTCGAAGGATTGTTGCCGCCAAAGGATATAGGTAAAACTGATCGGCTGGTTCAGTTTGGCTTGCATGCTGCCAAACAGGCCCTGTTTAATTCAAAGATTCCTTTAAAAGAGATTGATAAGTCCAGAATTGGCGTAAGCGCTGGCATAGGCTTTGTGGGGATTATTACTTTAGAGCGGCAAATAAGAAGGCTGATGAAAGAAGGGCCGCGGCATGTGTCGCCGTTTTTGATTCCGGCCGCTCTTCCTAATCTGGTGGCTGGCCAAATTTCAATTGCTTTTGGGATTAAAGGATTTAACTTTGCGATAAACTCGGCCTGCGCTGCCGGAAGCCACGCCATCGGAAACGGCTTGAGGGCAATTCAAAGGGGCGAAGTAGATGCGGTTGTCGCTTTGGGCGCAGAAGCTCCCATCAGCCCGATTTGCCTGGCTGGTTTCGGAAACATGAAAGCTTTATCTTGTCGCAACGAAGACCCAAAGAAAGCTTCCAGACCTTTTGACGAGAAAAGAGATGGGTTTGTTATGGCCGAAGGAGCTGGGGCGCTTATCTTGGAAGAATTAGAGTATGCTCTTGAAAGAGAAGCGAAAATTTACGCTGAAATAGTTGGCTTTGCTCAAAATTCAGACGCTTCTAATATTGTTAATCCAACCATTGAGGGTCCGAGAGACTGTATGATAGCTGCCCTGAAAGAAGCTGGTTTGCGGCCTTCAGATATTGATTACATTAATCCGCACGCCACTTCTACGCCAACCGGCGATATCAACGAGGCAAAAGCCATCAAAGAGGTTTTTGGGAAAGACGCGCCTCGGGTCTTGGTCAGTTCAAGCAAATCAGTTACTGGCCATCTATTGGGAGCTGCCGGCGCAGTAGAAGCGATTTTTTCTATCTTGGCGTTAGAACGCAGTCTTGTTCCTCCCAACGTCAACTTTAAACAGATGGAGTCGGGATACAGCTTTCTTAATATCCCAACCAAAGCAACGGTGAAAGATATGAGATATGTGCTTTCCAACTCCTTTGGTTTTGGAGGAACCAACGCCTGTTTAGTTTTTAAAGGGGCAGTTTAGCCCCTTTTTGTTTTGTGATAAAATGAAGATATGGAAAATCAAAAAAAGCGGCTGATTGTCATTGACAGCAATTCCGTTATTCATCGGGCTTTTCACGCCTTGCCTCCCTTAACAACTAAAAAAGGAGAGGCAGTGGGCGCTGTTTACGGTTTTTTGCTGGTTTTGTTTAAGGCGCTCAAAGAATTTAAGCCGGATTTTGTCGCGGCCGCCTTTGACGTCAAAGGGCCCACCTTCCGCCACGAAAAATATCAAGATTACAAAGCAAAGCGAGTCAAACCGCCTCAAGAGCTTTACGACCAAATTCCCAAGATTAAAGAGGTTTTAGAAAGTTTTAATATCAAGATTTTTGAAAAGCAGGGGTTTGAAGCTGACGATGTCATCGGCACTATCAGCCGCTTGGCTCCCAAGAAACAAGCTTTTCCCGAACTGGAAACCATTATTTTAAGCGGCGACACCGACACTTTACAGCTGGTCAACGGTCAAACCAAAGTTTACAATCTTCGCAAAGGCGTCAAAGACACTGTGCTGTACGATGAAGCGCTGGTCAAAGAAAAATACAGCTTAAAACCGGAGCAGCTTTTGGATTTCAGGGCCTTGAAAGGCGACCCGGCTGACAATATCCCCGGAGTGCCGGGCATAGGCGAAAAAACAGCTTTGAGTTTAATTCAGGAATACGGCAGTTTGGATAAGGTTTATGATAACCTGGCCTTGATTGAAGGCAAAACCAGAGAAAAGCTCTTGCGGCACAAAGACCAGGCCTTTTTCAGCCGGGACTTGTCTCAAATTCATCAAGATGTGCAGTTTGATTTTAATCTGCAGAATTGCCAGTGGCAAAACTATGATAAAGAAAAAGCCGCTCAAGCTCTAAAAAACCTTGAATTTTTCAGCCTCATCTCCCGCCTGCCATAGGCGGGAGCCAAAGGCGATGGCGGGCGATGATCTCGCTCGCTTTTGTTTTTGGACAAAATCTGATATAATTTCCTTACATCATAAACATGAAATCCAACCAGGAGGAAATTCTTTACGAAGAGGTTTTTAAGGCCTTGAACAAGGCTAAAGTTAATTATGTGGTTTGTGGAGGCGCTGCTGTAGTTTTGTTTGGTTTTTCGCGACTAACAATAGATTTAGATTTGATTGTTTCATTAGAAAAAGAAAATTTAAACAAACTTTACGACGTTTTGAAGCAACTTGATTATATATCCAGAGCCCCCATAAAAAAAGAAGAATTTATTCAAAAAGAAAAAATTGAAAAACTGGCTAAAGAAAAAAACATGAAAGTTGTTTCTTTTTATAATTTAAAGGATAATTTTAAGGTTATTGACGTTGGGGTTAATTTACCCAATACATCTGAAATTTTAAAGAGGAAAAAAATTGTCAAATCCGGAAATCTGAACATCCCCATAATTTTTATAGACGATTTAATAAAAATGAAAGAAGACTTAGCTAGGCCCAAAGATATAATTGATGCAGAGAATCTAAAGAAAATTAGGCAAAAGCAAAATGAAGCATAATAAATATATTGACGAAAATTTAATTTATATTTTAGAAAACACCACTCCTTATCAGAGAATGGTTTGGCTTAAAAAAGCTTTTAATTTTTGGAAGTTGTCGCAAAAGAATAGGAAATCGTTATTGTCGCGCCCCAAAGGACATAAATCACACCATAATATTACCTCCCAATAAAACCTAAACTAAGTTTAGGAGATAATCGCCAAAAGGGCGGGTTTTTGGTAGAATAGGGGAAAGTCGAGATTATAAGTTAAAAAAATAAAATATTATGCTAAAAAACCTAATCATCATTATTATTGTTGCAATCATAATTGTTGCAGGTGTGTTTTATTGGATCAATCGACCCGAGTCCATATCAGAAGGAACCAAGTCAGAAGAGACAACTCAACAAACAGGCGGAGTTCAGGATTGCGGGGTTGTTGGGGTTAATAATCTTATGGGGGCTACCACAGAAGAATTGGAAGGTGACTCTGCTTTAGTTTGCCTCGGAAACAATATAATTAATGATTGCAAAGAATCTAAGGTAAAAATGACAGAGGATAATCTTGTTTATTCTATTTCTGACACAAATACTTCTGATTGCAAGATAAAAGTTGAATACCCGAGCGTAGATGAGATTTTTACAGAAGAACAAAAACAATACGCTAACACTTATATAGAATGTCCTCTTTCAGGAATAGTTTCTGTCTTAAATGAGTCCAATTTCTCCTCAGAGCCTTTTGAATTTCCTGGAGGTTATGCTTTTGCTTTATTTTTTCAAATGGGGTTTATGACACTGGATCCGCAGCAAGCGAGAGAAGAATACGGATGTGAGGGGACCAGTTTAGATGTTTGGGAAAATCTTAATAAATAAATTAATAACCCTTTAATATGGGTTCTAACATCGTTCACGATCCCCTGCCCAATAAAAACTAAACTAAGTTTAGTTTTTATCGCCTCGCTAAGCAGGCGGTTTTTCGGTTTGGTTTGACAAGTTAATTAATCTGCTGTATAATTATCGTTAGTAAGTTTAGGTAGATAAAGATAAGGAGGTGTCGATTGATAGCTTGGATACTGGCATTAGTTGCATTGATTGCTGCTCATTTTCTGGGGGATTACGTTTTGCAGATAGTTCTCCAAAAAATCCTAAGAATGTTCGGGGTAAAATACACTAAGTTCGGGAGCTGGCAAATCTGGGCCCACTGCATTGCGTATCTTTTGTTCTTCGTCCCGGTTTTCTGGATATTTCAGATAAACTGGCTCTGGCTAATTTTCTTGTTCTTTGCTCATCTGATTGTCGATAGCCAAGTTGAAAAGATAAAAACAAAAAGAAGCTATCGAGACCTAGGTTATATGAAAAGACTGCTGAAGCTTGATGTGGGTCTAATTGCAGACCAGGGCTTGCATCTAATATGTATTTTAGCCGTTTGCGTTCTTGGGCCATTTGATTAGTGCCGATAATAGAAAGGGAAGGGGCTTGTCTTATTTGGACAAGCCCCTTTTACATGCATCGGATTATTGCCTCCTAAACTTAGTTTAGTTTCATCGCCTTTTCGGTGGTTTTTTGATAGAATGAAATAACTGGGCTTAAGAAAAAGTATGCGAAAAAGGCTAAAAAAGAAGAAAAGAAGTTGTCCTTTGTGTAAACCTCATAAAATGGGAGGTGTTAACCGCTGGAAAGCGAAAGAGCTTGGCAAGATAAAAGAGTTTGAAAGGATTAAAAAATTTGCATCATAATCAAAATTAACTCCATGGAACAAAAAGAAAGCAATTACGCGTTTATAGACGGCAATAATTTGTATTTAGGCATCCAAAGCCTTGGTTGGAAATTGGATTTTACAAGATTCAGACGTTATCTCAAAGAAAAATATAGGGTGGCGGTGGCTTATTTGTTTATAGGCTATATCCAGGAGAATCAAGGCCTGTATGCTTCTTTACAGAAAACTGGGTATGTATTGATTTTTAAGCCGATTTTTCC
>Ga0180007_10006282_pt1 | contig 11665 bp, 14 predicted proteins | sample MM_PC_MetaG_FD_121122 | JGI IMG/M metagenome (GOLD analysis project Ga0180007, IMG submission 121122) | Groundwater microbial communities from the Aspo Hard Rock Laboratory (HRL) deep subsurface site, Sweden - MM_PC_MetaG | ecosystem: Environmental > Aquatic > Deep subsurface > Groundwater...
GTAATAATTCTTCCTTCCTTAATCGTCCCGTCTTTCTTCAAGGCCAGTTTGTAATATAACAATCCGCGAGGCGCCTCAATCACCCCGACTCCCTCGCAATCCTTATACTCCAACTTCGGCGGCGCTTCAGACTTAAACTTCCAACCCTGGATAATCTCAATCGAATGGTCAATCGAATGAACAATCTCAATTGCCTGCGCCAAATTATTCAGGAAGATATTATTCGAAGGAAACATCTTCAGATATCGCGCACAATCCTTCTTCGTATTCTTATGCAGCTTGTCCTTATTCAAGTTCAACCTTGCCAGCGCCCCAAGCATGTAAGTGTCATCCTCAAACTCATAACCAACCGCCTGCGAATAAGGAATAACCACCTTATCCAAATGCTCAAAATAATTCTCCTCCGGAATCTTCTTCCCATCCGAAGTCAAGATATAATCTCCCAAAAAGTTAAACTCCGGCCCAGACAAAGCAACAAAATTAGTTTCACGAACATAATCAACTTTCGCCTTCGCATAAACCCCAAGAACTTTCATCATCCTCTCCCGCGCCTCTTTCAATTCAGGAATTAAAGCTTTCAAGTCCTTATCCTTCGGCGTCTCCATAAATCCTCCAACAACTGGATACGGCGCATGACCCGCCCTACCCGCCACAACCGTCGATAAATTATTCCCTGCCCTTTTAACAACAAAAGAATCCTTCAAATACTGCGCCTCTTCCCCAACAAAATCCAAAACACTATCCTTCCCGAAAACATCAGGCAGACTAAAAAGATAAACATGCAGCGCGTGATCCCTTATCATCATCCCATACATCGTCAACTTCTTCAACGCCATCGCCTGCTCCGAAACCTTAACACCAAGCGCCCGCTCAATCGCCTCGATACAGCACATCGTATGCGCGATGCTACACGTCCCACATATTCGAGCAACAGCTTGAGGCAAGCTATCAATCGTCTGCCCCCGAATCGCCTCCGTGAAAAACCTCTTATTGTCGGTCAACGCCAACTTCACTTTCTCAACTTTTCCGTTCACGACTTTCACGTCCAAGTCTGCATGACCTTCAACTTTCGAAATGTTCTGGATTGATATGTCAACTGTTTTCATTTTACCAAAAATCCGCGTTCGTAAACGCGACTCCTTTTCCCTTAATAATTTTACTAACTAATTTATCCTTGCCTTCATAATAAACACCATCTCCATCATTATCTATAACAATCTCTCCCGTCTTGGGATTTTTATATCTAAATCTCTTTATCAAATGCCTCTTAGTTTTAAAACCAACCTTCTCAAAAAAGCCCAAATTACTTCTATCAGTAAACGCCACCGCAGTCTTATCCTTTTTCTTCATATAATAAATCCTAGCAGCCTGCAGTAATCTCCCATATTCCCTTCCTTTCTTAATTGCTAAACCTCGCCCCATCCCAAGAATTTCATACTTCTTACCCTTGTACTCCACCTTAACAGGCTTCAACATCCCAAAGGCCACCACCTTGCCCTCATCCTTCACGAGAATAAAAACAGCCTTTTTGTCCTCCTTCCTAAAATTCATCATCGCACTTTTCCCATACTCTCTCTTCCGTTGCACATTCATGAAATCAAGCTCTTTTTTTTTCAATTTCTCAATCGGCTTGAATTCTATTTCTATCTTCATCTCACTCACCCCCTCCCGGAAAACTCGCCCCATTCATTTGACCCACATTGTGAGAAACTGCTCTATTATAACTCCCCAAATCCCCCAAATTAAATATCAAAACATAAGGGTCATACCTACAAACTTTATTTTCTTTATCATATCTTTTCCCAACACTCTCGCCGTCCTCACAAATAATTATCTCCTTGTATTCGCAATGCCTAACAACGTTAAACAAAATACTTACAAAGACTGGATTAGCCAAAGTACAAGTATTACAAGGTCTTTCTCCAGTTATATTTCCAGAAGGCGTCCCAGGTATCTCTACCCAATTCTGACAAGGACAGCCAATCAAAGTACAGCTCGCACTAAAACCACTTATAAAATTAAACAGTAAAGTCAAAACTATTATTACTCCAAGTATCCATATCAACCAATATCTTGCTTTCATCCTACCCCAAAATCCTCCTTCAATTTCTCAATAACTTCAAAAAACTTTTCCTCACTCATCGGACATCCAGGAACCTTGTAATCCACGCGAACCAATTCGTCCAGCCTGTAAACCTTTTTATGCATTCTAAATTTCTTAATCAAAGGTTCAATTTCTTTCTGCAACTCCTTAGAGAAATCGTTTCTTTGCGCCGCCGGCCCTCCAGTCACAGCACAACTCCCAATTGCCACCAGCTTCTTGCAGTTCTTCCGAATCTCCAAAAGTTTCTTCTCATCCGCCTTCGAAGCAATCGCACCCTCGACAAACGCAACATCCAAGCCCTCCAGCTTATTCTTCGACCTCAAAATCCGAACATGCTGAAACTCAAAGATCCGATTCCATTCCTCAAAATGATCATTCAACAACTCCGTAAAAACAATCGTCGAATCCTCACAACACGAAAAACTAAACCACCCCATTTTTAGTTTCTTCTCTCCTTCTCCAATCTTTTTCTTTACCATTATTTTATCCACCCGCATTGCCCGGAAATGCAAACGCACTCTCCTTCAAAAGTTGATTCAGTAAAATGATCTGCCTTTTCTCTATTTACACAACCAGTTATCGTAACAAAAAAATCATCGTAGTTTTTATCTGCTCCGAGGATGCCAAACAGCTCTGGGGAATCCATGCCCCTCTCAGCTTCACCATAACTACAATCTTCCTTAACTTCGCATCTTAATAAATTCATACGGCCGACTTCTTCCATTCTGATATTGACCTGTCCTTGAACAAATATCATCCCGACTTTATACAAAACAATCGGCAAAGCAATAGCATAAACAATCAACAAACCAATCAGTATCCACTGAATTATTTCATTTGCTTTTCCCATCACCATTCCTCCCCCCAAATCTGCTTCTTCCCAAAACCAATTTCCCCTAACTTCGCCCGCGTCGCCTCAACCATTGCCGGCGGCCCGCAAAGATAAACCTCTTTCCCAGAAGCACTTCCAATTATCTTCTCCAAATGTCCTGTAACTCTTCCCTTCAAACCCTTCCAACTTTTCCCAGCCCGCGAACAGCAAGCTAAATAATCAAAATTCTTATACTTCTTCTTCAACTCCTTCCAAAAATCTTCAAAATAAAAATCATGCCTAAAACCAAAAATCAATTTCACCTTCTTGTCCTTAAACTTTTCCAACGCCTCAACAATCATCCCTCGAAAAGGCGCAACTCCTGTCCCAGCAGCAATAAAAACAATCTCTTTCGCATCTGTATCGCGAATCATAAAACTCCCAAACGGCCCTTCAATTTCAAAACCCTCTCCTTTTTTCATCTTCTCAAGCTTCGGCGTTATCTGCCCACCCAGATGAGCACTAATCAAAAAATCAATCGTCTTCTCCCCCTGAAAAGACGCAATAGAAAACGGCTTCTCAACCCCCCCGACCTTAACCATAACAAACTGCCCCGCATTAAACTTCAACTCCTTCTCCGGCATAACCTTCATAAAAAAGTTATTCTCCTGGAATCGCTCAACACTCTCAACAACAACCTTCATCTCAATATCTAAACAAACCAGTTTTTATTTGTTTTGTTACAAATAATCGTCAATCAAAAACTATAATAAATCCCTCTCTCTCCCAATGTGATGTGCTACGCAATCCCTGGGAAAATCGTCGAACTCAAAGGTAAAATCGCAGTCATTGACTACTTCGGCGAACACAAAAACGCCCTAAACGAATTCGTAAACGCCCAAGTCGGAGACTACGTTTATGCCCAAGGTGGAATCCTGGTAGACAAAATAGACGAAGATGACGCCATCCCTATCCTAAGTTTCTGGAAAGACCGTTTCGCAGAGCTAAAAAAAATAGACAATAAAATATCAAAAATAGAAACATCAAAACCTAAAAACGAGTTTGAAGAAATAATCCAAAAAGCCCAGCAAGGAAATCTACTTCAAAAACAAGAAGCACTAACCCTGCTAAAAACAAACGAACCTGAAAAACTCAAACTCCTCTACAAAACAGCAAACTCTCTCAGACAAAAAAATCTGGAAAACGCCTGTTGCGTCCACGGCATCATTGAATTCTCAAACTATTGCAGAAACAACTGCACCTACTGCGGAATCCGTTCAGACAATAAAGAATTAAAAAGATACAAAATGTCTCCAGATGAAATCGTCGAAGCTGCTGTCCATGCAGTAAAAGAACTGGGTTTCAAAGCCCTTGTTCTCCAATCCGGCGAAGACACGTCTTACACAACAAAAGATTTAGTCGCAATAATAAAAAAAATAAAACAACAATGCGGCGTCCTTTTATCAATGAGCGTCGGGCAAAGAAGCCAGAACTGCTACAAAGAAATGTACGATGCCGGAGCCCGCGGCGTTTTACTAAGATTCGAAACCTCAAATCAAGAGTTATACAAAAAATTTCACAAAGGCCCAAAAGCAAATTTCCAAGAAAGAATAGACCTCTTAAAATATCTAAACAAACTCGGCTACATCATAGCAACAGGTTCTATAATTGGCTTCCCAAACCAAACAGAGGAAGATATTCTCAACGACATCTTATTAACAAAATCTCTAAACGCAGAAATGTATTCCTTTGGTCCACTAATTCCTCATCCGCAAACCCCTTTAAAAAATACAGAATTATCTGACATCGACACCATCTTAAAGGTTCTTGCTGTAAGTAGATTTATTGATCCAAACTCCAAAATATTAGTTACAACAGCCTTAGAAACCTTAGATAAAGATTCTGGAAAACAAAGGGGTCTTTTGGCCGGTGCAAACTCGCTAATGATTAATGTGACGCCAAGCAGATTCAGGAAACAATACACTTTATATCCTGGAAGACCCGATAGAGACAAAGAAATAACTAAAAATATTGAAGAAACATTAAAATTACTTTACTCACTCGGCCGCGCGCCAACAGATTTAGGAATTTAAAATGCAAAACATGAAAGAAGTAATCAACGAACAAAATATCAATAAAATCTTAGAAAAAACAATATCTCCTTCTCCAGACGTAGTTAAAAAAATCTTAGAAAAAGCCCTAAAAAAAGAAGGCCTCACCTTGCAGGAAACAGGTTATTTACTAAACACCGAAGATGAAGAACTAATAGGAAAAATGTTTCAAACATCTAATAAAATCAAAGACGAAATCTACGGAGAGCGGTTAGTCCTCTTTGCCCCATTCTACGTCTCTAATTTTTGTGTCAACGATTGCAAATACTGCGGCTTCCATTGCAGCAATCCAGAGAAAAGAAAAAAATTAACTCTTGAAGAAGTTAAAGACCAGGTAAAAATATTAGAACGCATGGGACACAAAAGATTGCTTCTCGAATTCGGCGAAGACCCTGCTGAAAACCCAATTAACTACATTGTGGACGTAATAAAAACAATCTACAACACCAAAGTAGGAAACGGAGAAATAAGAAGAGTAAACGTAAACATCGCAGCTGCAACTGTCGAAGATTATAAAAAACTCAAAGAAGCCGGAATCGGCACATATCAATTATTTCAGGAAACCTATCACCAAGAAACATACAAAGAGGTCCACAAAGGCCCAAAGTCAGACTACGAAAGGCAGCTATTCGCTCATGATAGAGCAATGCAAGCCGGACTAAACGACGTTGGCCTCGGAGTTCTATTCGGCTTATACAATTACAAATTCGAAGTCCTTGCATTATTATCTCACTCAGAATACTTAGAAAAAAAATACAACGTGGGCCCGCACACAATTTCAGTTCCAAGATTCCAGCCAGCCGCAACAGTAAATACAAATTTTCCGCATGAAGTAAGTGAAGACCAATTACTCAAAATAATCTCAATCTTAAGAATGGCTGTTCCATACACCGGACTGATAATCACAACTCGCGAAAAGCCAGAGACGCGGGCAAAGGCATTCGACATTGGAATATCTCAAACAAGTGCAGCATCTAGCACATCACCCGGCGGCTACGGAAAAGAAAAAGCATTAGAACAATTCTCGTTACAAGACTCCCGCGACATGGACCAAATCCTGAAATCAATTCTCAACCAAAACTTACTGCCAAGCTATTGCACCGCCTGCTATAGATTAAACCGCACAGGCGAAACAATCATGAAACTAATAAAAACCGGCAAAATCCATGAACTCTGCCGGCCAAACGCAATCCTAACTTTCAAAGAATATCTGGAAGACTACGCTTCTCAAGACGTTAAAGAACTCGGCGTAAAGGTAATTCAAAAATACCTTGAAAAAATCTCAGATGACCAAATTAAGAAAAAAACCCTCGCCAAATTGAAAAGAATAGAAAACGGAGAAAGAGATTTATATTTTTAATTCACCCAACCCCAAAATCTCCCTCAACAATCCTCGCCTCCCTCTTCTCCGAGCCGTAATCCCAAGTGGTAACATCGCCTTCAATTTTTATTATCCTTCCAGGAATTGTTAAACACATTTTATTCAATAAAGGAACAGGTATTTAATTTTTATGATATAAAAAACAAACAAGCCAAAGATAAATATTTAAACTATAGACAACTTAATTTATCATGAAAACAACAGGAACATTACTTGTCGCGGGCGCCTTGCTTTTTTTAAGCGGGGGCTGTGTCGAAGGAAGAAGGAGAACTATCCATTACTCACCAGACAGAACAACAAATTATCATCAACCCGGAAAAGGAACTTACCGCGATAGTCGCGCACCAAGAGACTCCCGCGAACATTTTGCACCCCGGCACGAACAGCATTATACACAACCACGCCATATGAACAATCAACCAAACAGACCGACCCAACCCCCACACCACAGACGTTAATCGCCCTACCCAACCCCAACAATCTTTATCTCCCCGCCTTCTAAAACACTCATGCTCTTACCCGAAGCACCACAGTCAGGACAATTAAAAACACAATAACCATGTCCTCTGTCAACAATCCGCGCCCGTCCTTCAAACCCACAAGAACATTTAATCTTACTTTCCACAAAACCAACTTCAACTTCCCAGTCAACCATCTGCTTCAACGCCTCCTCAACTTCCTTCGCGCTGATTTCAGCAAGCTCACCGACTTCGACCTTCAAAGCCCGAACATCTTCCTTCTGCCGCTTCGCCTCTTCAATTATCCGGTTCGCCACCGCAATTTCATGCATGTTTTTCCTAACTAAGAGATTTATTTAAACTTTCCCCATCTAAAAATACTAAAGCATATAATTTTAACAGCAAGATTATTTTTCCACCCCACCCCCACAGTCACGCAGAGCGTTAATAAAAACAATACTCCACATCAAAGCGTTTCCGCATAATCATTATCGAGTTAATTTTGTGAGCGCAGCGATTACGAATTGGGCTATTGTTTGGTTGTATCTAAAAATTAAACACGAACTAATTTTTGTATACTGCGCAATCTAAAAAATACCATCCTACGCTGTCTTTTTCATTAATCATCAAAATAAATTTCCAAAACACTAACCTGTTTCTTCCCATCGTACTCGTTGACAACTCCAACAACTCTAACTTCATTTCCAACAAAACCCCCAACACCCTCGCAAACCAACTCAATCCCGCCGTCCAAAACCAAAACCTTATTATCCCCATAAATAATTTTCTCACTTACAACCTCTCCAACAACTTCAACTCGCGTATTCAATTCCAAATCTTCCAAGTCCTCGTAACCAATTACACTTACAGGTTTCTGGCTCAACAGCAAAACCAAAACAAACATTCCCAGTATCGCAATAACAAACGCAAACCTTCTCATGCGTTATAAAAGAACAAAACCTTTATATCCATTATCTAACTCAACTATCTATGAACAACCAGGAAAAATTCGAACTAATAACAAGAAACTTACAAGAAGTAATAGAAAAAGAAGATCTGAAAGACTTGCTCGCCAAGAAAAAAAATCCCACCGTCTATTGGGGCACAATGACCACCGGCTCCCCTCACATTTCTTATTACTTCCCGCTGCTAAAACTATCAGACTTCCTAAAAGCCGGACTCAAGGTCAAAATACTAATCGCCGACCTTCACGCTGCCTTAGACGGAATCCCTTGGGGAATCCTAAAAAAACGAGAAAACTACTACACCGAACTAATCAAAGAAATGCTAAAGTCAATCAACATTTCCCTAGCTAAACTCGAATTCGTTAAAGGTTCAACCTTCCAACTAAAACCAAAATATTTTGAAGATGTTCTGAAGATGAGCATGGTTGCCTCAATCCACGACACTACTCGCGCCGCCTCAGAAGTCGTAAAAATGACCGAGAATCCAAAACTGGGAAACCTAATCTATCCAATAATGCAAGCACTAGACGAGCAATATCTCGATGCCGACATTCAATTCGGTGGCTTAGACCAAAGAAAAATCCTAGTCTTTGCCCGCGAATTTCTTCCAAAAATAAACTACAGCCCAAGAATCGAACTAATGAACCCAATGATCCCAGGCCTGACGGGCGAAAAAATGTCCTCCAGCATAGAAGGAAGCAAAATAGACATGCTAGACGACGAACCAACAATCTCGAAAAAAATAAACAAAGCCCACTGCGCCGAAGGCGAACCGAATAACGGTCTAATGGGTTTCCTAAAGTACGTAATCTTCGTATTGAAACAAGATCAAAAAAAGAAATTCACAATTTCCCGTCCAGACAAATTCGGCGGCAACATTTCTTATGAAACATACGAAAAACTCGAATCAGATTTCACAAACAAAAAGCTCCACCCAATGGATCTCAAACAAGCCATCGCCAAAGAACTCAACCTTTTACTAAAACCAATCCAAGAAAACAAAAAACTCAAAAAACTACACAAGAGCGCTTACAAATAAAATGAGAAATCAAGAATCACGACTCCAAGAACTAACAGGCACAAATCGGCCAGAAAAATCGGAATGGGAAGACCTGTCCCGAGGAGAGAAAGTATTTGCCGGATTATTGTACACAAATCTCGTCGTGGCCCCTGTAGTTAATGCAGTGCTCTACGCCGGAGTTATCTGCACTCTTGTTTACATTGCAGCCAGCGGCAAATAAAAAAACAACAAACCTTAAATACCATCCTAAAAACACTATTTTATGACAGACAGATATCAAAACCCAAGACCAATAATAGAACCAACAAACTTCAGGATAGGGATATACTCTCTTTTGGTGGGACTTCCCGTGGTCTATAAATGCGGCGGATGCAGAAGGACAAACTCAGTCTCAATTAAAGCGAAAGACCTCCCAGAAACCAGATGCAATAATTGCGACACAACAAACCGCTTACCGCTAATCACTCCTCCCCCAAGGGAAGAGGATTAATTATTACTTAGAATATTTTTTATACCCTCTTTTCCTAACATCAAATAACTAAAATGATAGAAATAAAACCAAAACCCCAAAAGAAGAAATGCTTCGACTGCAAGAAAGAATTCATGACAAACCCAAATGCCAGATTTAAAAGGAAATACTGCGACGCCTGCAGCAAGAAGCGAAAGAAAATGTGGGATAATCAATGGAAAATCAAGTTCGAAGACCTCGATGACGAATGATTATTCGAAACGTCCAACGAAAGTTCTGAGATGACTCTTTCAAGTTAATGCCCTTCGGGCAGTTCCATCCCCCTAGCAGATTTTTTCGATTATTGAATTTTAATTTCGAGGGCGGGAGACGGAGGCGGTCGAAATTCAAATTCGATGGGTGGACGGGACGAATGTCGAAAAAATCTGCGTTTATACTTTAGGTACTACAGGTTACCCCGCCACCCCACAACCCCAACTAATCAGGTATTATCCAAAACTCAATTAATACCACATCCGATTGGTTTTATTATTAATCTAATGAACTGGTTGGAAGTGAAACTATTTTCTAAAGGATTTTATAATTTATATACTGCAAGTTTTGCTTAAGACTTTCCAGCTCCATCCCGAAAAAATCGCCGCCAAAGCAATAAACATCCAGTTGACTGTGAATGTTAAGATGATGCAGACGAGGGCTAGCAAACTCAAAAGGACCGCTTTGTTGTTTTTCATTTTGTTGTTAGAGAAAGAAGGTTTAAATTTCTTTTTGAAATCAAAGAGTTTCGTCAACTAACTCTTGCAATGTTTTATAAACCGGTATTTTTTTCTCGTTGTCTCCTCTAACTAAATGGCTATGCAACTCTTGCGCATCTTCTCCTGAAAAGACTTTTCTTTCTGGCTTTTCATTTGGAGCAGTGGTGTGAGAAAAAGAAACCTCATAAACATTTTCCCTATTTTCTGTTTCGATAATTGGTCGTGAAGAAACGTTTATTCTAAACGGCGGAATAGCTGCAGTGACGTACGAATTACTCTCGGCGATTCTTCCCCATAATCCATATGGCAAGTTTATTAATCGTCCCATAAGTATTGTTCTATTCGCCTCTGTGATTAAGGATGAATGTTGTTCGTTTTTTTCTGGCATGTCCTCTGCAGATACAATGGGTTTTTATTTTTTATTAAAAACCAATAAGCATTTAACCGCCTTCATTCTACCTAAAAGATGGAAGAAATTTCCCTCTCCCCGAGAGATTACCAGTCCCACATTTTCAACACAGCCAAAGACAACAACACCTTAGTCGTGCTTCCAACAGGATTAGGAAAAACCCTCGTAGCACTTCTCCTCTCAGTCCACCGACTCAAAGCTTTCCCAACATCAAAAATCCTCTTCCTCGCTCCAACTCGCCCACTTGTCGAACAGCATTTCCAAACTTACAAAAAAAATCTCTCTGAACTCTTCGCCGACTTACAACTATTCACCGGAGAAGTCCCAGCAAAGCAGCGAAAGAAAACATTCCAAACCGCAGACATAATCTTCTCAACGCCGCAATGCATTGCCAACGACCTTCGCTCATGTCTCTACACGCTGCACGAAGTTTCACTCTTAATCATCGACGAAGCCCATCGCTGTCTAAAAAATTACGATTACACAAAAGTCGTAGACTACTACAAACAACAAGGTAACAATAAAAGAATCCTCGGTCTTACTGCCTCGCCCGGCTCAAGCCCAGAAAACGTCAAAGAAATCTGCAAGCACCTTGCAGTAGACGAAATAGAAGTCAGAACCCGCGACTCGCAAGATGTCAAACCCTACCTCCAAGAACTTGAATTCGAAAAAATCCTCGTGCCATTCCCTTCAGAATTCCTTGAAATAAAATTACTTTTAAAAAAAATCTTCGACGCGCAAGTTGCGCAATTAAGAAACAGAAACCTCTTGTTCGGTCCTGCAAATAAAATTACCCTTCTAAAACTTCAAGGCCAGCTCGGCGCCCGCTATCAAAACGCAAGGGACTTCAACGCAATGCGCGGCATGTCCCTAACAGCGACGGCAATAAAAATATCCCACGCCCTCGAGCTTTTAGAAACCCAAACTCTTTCAGGTCTGCACGAATATCTCAAAAACCTTCAAAAACAAGCAAGCGAAAAAAAATCAAAAGCTGTCCAAAGCCTCGTAAAATCCCAAGAATTCAACGCAGCATTCATCTTGCTCCAAAACCTTTTAACAAAAAAAGTCGAACATCCAAAAATAGAAGAAACAGTTGTTTTAGTCGAAAACCAGTTTAAAGAAAACCCCAATTCAAAAGTGATAATATTTGCGCAATTCCGAGAAACCGGGGTAAAAATCACCGA
>Ga0180007_10006283_pt1 | contig 11665 bp, 9 predicted proteins | sample MM_PC_MetaG_FD_121122 | JGI IMG/M metagenome (GOLD analysis project Ga0180007, IMG submission 121122) | Groundwater microbial communities from the Aspo Hard Rock Laboratory (HRL) deep subsurface site, Sweden - MM_PC_MetaG | ecosystem: Environmental > Aquatic > Deep subsurface > Groundwater...
AGTAAAGGTCCACAAGGTCTTCGCTTCCCATTAGGTGTCTCCGGTCTGTTCACCGGACAATAATTTCAGAAGTTTCTAGTTAGGGACAGTGACAATTTCGTTAAACCATTCATGCAAGTCGCCATTCAGACGACAAGGTATTACGCTCATTTGTGTTACAACTTAATTTTATGTTTATATTTATTTTGCTCCACAGCCAACTTTCGTCAGGCTGTTCCGCAATTATTAATTAGTATCTGATAAAAATAATGAGTTATGACTTCTCTTGCTCGCTAAAACTTTAGTAGTTCAAGCAAACTAGTTAGTCTTCTCGTATCGTTTTATAAGTTACTAATATTTTAAAATTAAGCGGTTAATAATTTCTTATTAACTCATTACATCGCTGCAATGATCGGACTATATCTTCATAAACTAATACTTATGTCCCAAAATTATTTTTTCTAAATACAATTCTTTCTTAGGGACATCATAAGAATAAACAATTCTTAATTTATCAATCCATAATCTACAACTATCATTTAAATCATAGCGTAGATGTTTGTATCTATCTGGATTAAGAGCAACTTTATTAATTTTCTTTTTGATTTTTTCTCTTAAATCCTTATCCAACTTATTAAAATCTTTTTCAAATTCTTTTGTTGGGAGTATCTTATAACTCATTCCAATCTACAAATTCCCTATTTTTTATCTGTTCTTTAGATTTTTTTAAAGAATCCATGAACTCCTTATCATTCATAAGAGTTAATGATTCTAATCTAATCTGCATTTCTTCAAGCATGTCAGATAAATCAAAAAGAATTTTTTTATCTACAGTTATTGTTTCATTTTCCATAGATTATATTGGAAATTAAGATATTTATACTTTTGGGTAGTATTTTAGTTATGTTTGGCGTGTAGTCTCTGAGGATTCTAGAATTATTTCATTTCTTATTCTTGCAATCTACTCTCCAGTCTTCTAATAACTGGAAGTTTACTATGAAATTTTTCAGGTATTTTCTTTTTATTATCTAAAAAATCCCCTGAATAATGTTCCCTACCCTCCCTTATATGATTATTATCTACACAAGAAAGTAAAGCATAAATTTCACAGATTCTACCATACGCAATGGATATCTCAACGATATCCCTATGTATATATAACTTTTTCATATAATTCATGAAATTTATCATTATTTAAACTTTTCACAATTGTTATAGGCAATTAATTCTAGCCTTTCCTGCTGATTGTCCGCACTTGTCAGATTTTCACTGCCGAGAAAAATTTCTCGACGAGTACTGCAAGATACTCGGATATCCCAGCATATAGCCAAATTTTTTACGTTTTGTTTTTAGGTTTATTCGTTTTCCATTAGTTCCTTAGTTCGATTAATTTCTGAAGCCACGTAGCATTGATAATAAATATCAATGTAAGGCAGGCAATCCACCTTAAGAGCCTCAGGAATTAGGCCCGCCGTTTGATGGACCTTAGCCGCGTTGAAACACGGTTTTAGACACCACCACTGGGCAGGTCTCACCGATTATACAAGTCCTTTCGGATTAGCAATCAGCTATGTTTTTGATAAACAGTCGAACCATCTTTGTTACTGAGATCTACAAATGCATTCATATTTCTAAAAACACAAATATAGACACCCCTTATACCAAAGCTAAAGGGCCAATGTTGCCGAATTCCCTTAACTAGATTAAACTTTCAGGTCTTAGCCTACTCAGCTAGAGCATCAGTGTCGATTCTGGGTACAGCTGCCCAAATTCAGTTCATTGATCTTTTCACTGGCTCTTGGAATCAGTGATTTTCATTGCATAAATTAGTATGGATCTAAGGATTACCCTCCCCATCTTTCTCTATACAAACTCCCTCTCGGAAGCACACCTATCCTAAAGCAAATCAGGACATAAAATTTGAACAGTACAGGAATATTAACCTGTTGTCCATCGTTGTACTCGATTAAGGTACAACTTAGGTACTGACTAACCCTTGGTTAATTGATATTGCCAAGGAAACCTTGCTCTTGCGACCTTTCGCGATTCTCAGCGAAATTTGTTCTTACTCCTACCAGGATTCTCATTCCTTCCAGCTCCATCCTTCCTCTCGGAAAAACTTCTGCGCTGAAAAGACGCCTGTTTACCAGAACACTCATATGAGTGCCTCTGAAGTATCGGTAGTATGTTTTAGCCCCGTCCATTTTCAGGGCCTCAAACCTCAACAAGTGAGCTGTTACGCTTTCTTTAAAGGATGACGGCTTCTATGTCTACCTCCTCGCTGTCTCAGGTTTAAGACTCCTTTTGATACACTTAACATACATTTTGGGACCTTAACTCCAGTCTCCCTTGTTCGGGTCTCGTAATAGCACCTTACGCGCCATCACTGTTCCCCGTTATAAACATCTTACAATTTCTGAGTTGGAATGTTCGCCGTAGCTAGAGCGCTCTGCACGACCAATCCGTCCTTTACACCGTAAGAAAATTATGTAACGAGACTATACGAAGGCATATTTCAACAGGAACCAGCCATTGCCAGATTAGATAGGCTTTTCACCCCTAATCGCAAGTCATCCTAGTGCATGCACACAACAATGGTTCAGGCCTCCATTTCCCTTTCGGAAAACTTCACCTTGCTCACGATTAGATCATCTGGCTTCAGGTCTTATTCAAGTGACTAACGCATTTTCATACTTGCTTTCGCTGCGGATTCCTAATGTTAACCTCGCCACTTAAATAAACTCCCTGGTCCGTTTTTCAAAACGTACGTTACAACTCCGAAGAGCAGTAACCAACTGTAACTGTTAGATTTCAAGTCTTTTAACTCCCTATTATGGGTACTTTTCAGCTTTCCCTCGCGGTACTAGTACACTATCGGACTTAAACTAATATTTAGGGTTAGCGGTTAATTCCGCCATATTCATGCATCCAATCTAGGATACACTACTCTTTTAGGATTATTCATATTAAATCGGTTTACGAGGCTTTCACTCTCTAAGGCACATCTTTCCAGATGACTTTAACATATTAATTTAGAATGACACCAACCACATCTCTAACTTCTTTTCAAAAGCAGATTCAGCTTGCCCTATATCCTTTTCGCTCGCTGCTAGTAAGGATATCATTATTTATTTTCTCTTCCTCCTGGTACTAAGATGTTTCAATTCCCAGGGTACATCGCCCTCTCGGACTATACGCGTTCTCGTATTAGGAAATCCTAAGATCAAATCTTGCATGCAGATCCCTTAGGCTTATCGCAGCTTGCCACGTCCTTCTTCACAGTTTAAACCAAGCTATTCATCTAACAGTAATAGAGTAATTTATATTATATTGAATTCAGAATCCAAAGATTCTTCATTCGGTCTTACCAAAAATTTTATAAATTTTTGATACTGAGTAAACTTAATAACCCACTTACAAATAAAATTACCTGTAAGCGAAGCTATCTTGTTCTCTACCTGTGTCATTGAGTATAAACTCTCTACTCCACACGCAATCAAAGATTGCGCACTTCATTGTATGTCGATTTATCGACGATGTTTTATCTCATCTCGGAGACCTTCAAAAGTTTTACCTTTTGAATGGCACAGAAAATCTTTCAGATTTTCTGAGTTCAATTAAAAATTGAATATGATTTGTGAATTTTAATCTGCATTCTTGACAATTATCTCAAATGGACCTTCCTTAACTTGAACCTGGCCTGAATAAATCATTCTCCTTGCAAATTCTTTTGTTACATGCAATGATTCGGGAGTGGTTCTGCTTCTGGAATGCTCAACAATGATTTTGTATTTTCTACCATCCTGGCATCTAAATACATCTTCTGTTTGTCTTCCTTCATAAGGTTCAACTCTTACCTTATATTCTCTTGTCATTTTATTATTTCTCCTCAGATAAGTTTTTCATTATCTGAAATGGACCCACTGGGAATCGAACCCAGATCCCTTCGTTGCAAACGAAGTGTCCTACCACTGAACGATGGGCCCTCTTTAAACCCTCTTCTGAGGTAAAAATATTTCAATTAACTGGGATAGTAGAGTAGTAAATAAAATTGATTATAATCTCGTCATAGTAATAATAAAAATTATAGGAGGTGATCCCTCTGCAGGTTCCCCTACAGATACCTTGTGACGACTTAACCTACCTTGTCATACCGAGATTCATTTCCGAAGAACTTCACCAAAGCATAACTCGGTTGGTTTGACGGGCAGTGTGTGCAAGAGGCCGTGACATATTCACCGGGTGTTGATAACGCCCGATTACTACGGATTCCATCGTCATGAGGTTGGGTTACAAACCTCAATTTGAACTAGGCCACACTTTAGGAGATTAGCTTCTCTTTTCAGAGTCGCATCTCATTGAATGTGACATTGCCGCGCGCGTGTTGCCCAGGGGATTCGGGCTGTACCCACCTAACATAGCCCCCACCTTCCTCCTTGTTACCAAGGCAGTCTGTCTAATGTGCTCTTAGCGTAGAAATTAGACACAGGGGTCTCGCCTGTTACTTGATTTAACAAGTCATCTCACGACACAGGCTTATGTCGGCCATGCAACTCCTCTCAGCGCGTCAGGTAAGCCCTTTAGACTGACCTTCATTCTGCTGTCGCTCCTGGTAAGATTCACGGTGTATAATCTAATTAAACCGCACGCGTCACCCGTTGTAGTGCCTCCCCGCCAATTCCTTTAAGTTTCGGCCTTGCGACTATACTTCCCAGGTAGCTCACTCTACGGCTTCCCTACAGCACTAATGCCTCTCGAAGAGGTACTAATGTTTAGTGAGCAGTGTTTACTGCCAGGACTACAGGGGTATCTAATCCCTTTTGCGCCCCTGGCCTTCATCCCTGACTGTCAGATCCGTACTCGTAAGGTGCCTTCGCCATTGTTAGTCTGATCAAGATTAACGCATTTTACCGCTACCTCAATCATACTCCTTACGTCTTCCGGTCTCTAGCAATGCAGTATTTCTTGCACGCCTGATACTTGAGATATCAGATTTCACAAGAAACTTACAAAACAAGCTACGGATGTTTTAGACCCAATAAATGTGGATGCGACTCGGACCGCCGGTATTACCGCGGCGGCTGGCACCGGTCTTGCCCAGTCCTTATTCGTCTGACTTTTTACATCAGACAAAAGTTCATCTAAGATGAACACTCTGGTTTATTCTATCACTCTTTCGAGCATTGTAAAATTTCCTCAGCTGCTGCACCCCGTAAGGCTAGGAATAGTGTCTCAGATTCCTTCTCAGGGCTCTTTCGCTAAAAACCCTTACTGATCATCGCCTTGTTAGTCTTTTACACCAACAACAAGCTAATCAGCCGCAGCCCCCTCCTTAAGCTCGAGTTTCAAAAATAATACATTCCAGTAATTATTTTCTATCAAGTCTTATCCTCAGTTTCCCGAGGTTATCCTTGACTTAAGGTTAGGTTAGCTACGTGTTACTGAGCAGTTCGCTCTTCTTGCGAAGAAACTTGCATGCCTAATTATAAACCAGATAGCCGCATCCGCCAGCAGGATCAACTGGATTTAATGTTACTTAAAACTTTGAATTGTTGAGATTTCCGAAGGAAATTTCATCAAAGTTTTTACTAGAAAATTTAAAAAATTTTCTATAGATCATTTATGTTATAATTTGGGATGATTAATCCAATTAAAAAATAGTAATCAATAACGTGCACATCCTCCAATTCTGCTATATTTCAAAAATTTTTCAGTGCACCAAAGGTGCTCTGTATTTTTGATTTTTCCACATCAAAACTTATAGTTTTGAGTTAAAAGTATATTATGTCCATAAGTTAAAACTTATAGAACGACGAGTTAAAAAAGAATTATAAAAATTCTCTACAACTGTATGACTACTCTACATCCTACCAAAACGTTGTTGAGGTAATCATCCCAGTTAATATCATTAACATTTTATGAACATGGATAAAGAAATAGCTTTATAAAGGTTTCGTTAATAGAAAAGTGTGGTTGGCGTCGAAGAAATAAAAAAATTCTATATTATTCCCATTCACAAAGATCACAAAGGGGTAAATCTCGGGGATCTTCTTTACACATAGTAACAAGGCCAGTATTAACACCAACATAATCTCCACAGAAATCATCAACAGACTCATATCTAGAATCTTGAGCACTACAATCCTCCGGACAATTACACACACTTTCAATATCTTCACAAACACCATTTCCACAATTTATACAAGTTCCAACAGGACTACCACTCACCATTCCACTATCATAACATTCATCTCCAATAGATATACTTGTATCAAATCCCGAAGCCCATTCAGTTAAACCTTCACAACAAGTATCTGGATATTCATTTGTAAAAACCTCTGAAAATTGTTCTCCTTCTAATGCACAATCCGAATCAGAAGGTAGGGGAGTAGGTTCCGGTTCTTCACCAAAATTAAAAATATAAACTCCTAAAACTATCGCAAAGATTATAACAACTACAATTCCAATAATCATTCCTCTTTTCATAAACTATTTAATAAGAATATCTTTTTAAATCTTTCTTAGACTTCAAAGATATTTGAAGTCATCTTCTAATTACCAAAAAAATAACCAAAAATATAATTAATACAATCCCACCTACAATCAACCAAATAATCCAACCCTTATCATCTTCAGCAGCAACACTCATCTCACCACAAGTTCCATCACTACAATCATTCCCTTTACATTCAAAATCATTTTCACAAGAATTTCTTTCTAGTTTTTGTATTACCCATTCATAATTCGGAGAACAATAATTTTCATCTTCTCTCAAACCAATTGGCTCACATTCACGAGTTGGTTCTGGAGTGGGATCTGGATCAGGATCCGGGAAACCTGCACACTCTCCATCCCCACTACACATTCTTCCAATTGGTCCCATAGGACATAAAATAGGATTACTCCATTCCAAACAACTATCCTCATCATAACTACTACATATTTTATAGTTAGTTGAATTAGAACATTCTTTATCATCAATATCACATTCATCAACACAAGTAACTGGAACATTATTATCTACACAAATTCCATTTTTGCAAGTTTCACCCGAATCGCAATTTGTTACTAAGCTCCAATCTCTACAGACATCTTCATCATACTCTCCGCATATCTTAAAACCATTTCCATCACAAATTTTTTCATCTAAAATATTACAATCAGAAAAACAAGGATCAATTAAACTAAAATTTATATCTTTCCCAAATACAACAGTTGTTTGCCGATCTCCTCCAACAAATTTTTGATATAAAATATCTTTAACAATAAAGTCAATTCCTTGCAGGCTACTTGAAATTATATAAGGTGGATTTTCTTGTTCAGACTTTTTTTCACTGTTCTCTCCATTCACCCTAAATTGTACTTTATCAGAATCAATAAAATTAATGACTATTTCATAAGTTTCTCCATCAATAACTAAATTTCTTGTTTCACCTTCACTTATATTAAATTCAACACCCACCCAGATAATAGCATCCTGATTTCCTCCAATGTATGTTCTAGAATCTATGTTTTTTAGAATTAAATCCAACCCTCCAACCCTAGAAATTGTATAGGGGGAATTTTCATAAGTTGAATCTAAACTTCTACCCTCTCCATTTACAAGAACGCTCGCAGAACCAAAATCAAGAAATGTTAAGTTAAGATAATAATCTATTACAAATTCCCCCGTACTATATTGCAAACTTACTTGATCATTATAAGCAATAACAACCCCGCTAACCAAAATAAAATTTACAAATATAATCCCAATAATCAATCCTCTTTTCATATCCTCCTCAGCATTTATATATTTATAAATCTTCCCTACATCTTAAAAATCATCCATTCCAGACAGAGCATCTTCTCAAAACACCAAAACATAAAATATATACAACAAAAACAAAACATACCTAACAAAATCCCATCCAAAAACTTTATTAATTTTCTATTTACCATTTTTCACTTATATTATATGGCGGAATTAATAAAATTCCTAAAAACATCAACCACCAATCACACTTTCCACTCTCTCACCAACCCCCTCAACCTATTTCTATAAACCTCAACAATATCACCATCTCCTTCACCAAGCATCTCAAATCTTTTCTCCAAACTATCAATCAAACTCTTATCTAATTCCTTAACATGATATCTAGCATAATCAAAATTATCTTTCTTCAAATCCTCTTCTAATTTCTAAAAATGAATCTCTATCTGTTTTTTAATACTTTCAATTGACTTCATTAACTTTTTCTTTCTAGTATTTCCCATTTTATTTCTCTAACTGTTTAATAAACTTTTTCATTTTATCAATCAATTTACTAACTTCATCAATAGAATTATTATCCTTAACTTTTTTATTATTCTTAACTCTAAGATAAGAATCATAAAGTAAATCATTATCAATTAAATTCAAGAATTTCTGCTTACTATAATCTTTATTTCTAGTAATACAATCAACTAAATACAATTCCCTCAACCGTAATATTAATGAATAAACAACCCCTCCCGAGATCTTATTACCCATCTCTTTATCTAAAGCCAGATTTTCTAAATTAAATTTAATAACAGATTTAATTTCCTTAAGATATTTTTTTAACGGAATATTTAAATCCATATCTTTATATTTTTTAATATAACTTTCATTAAGAAGCGCCTTTGATTCTTTAACTAAGGAAGCAAGATAAAGGCTCTTCTTAATTCTTTCTTCAAATCTTTTTTTAGAAACAAAAGTTATTTCATATACCCCTTCTTTTATTTGCTTGTTAATAGAATTTGTTATAATTAATATATCTACATCACTACTCTCGCTTTCCTCTTCTCTAGCATAGCTTCCAACTAAATAGATTCCTATAATATCCTTCAATAGCTCTCTTTTAACCAAAATTTCAAAAACATCCTGTACAATAGAATTTTCAACAAGCTGAATTCTCACTTTTTTATACTTCCAACTATTTGGGAGAATAACTGCTGAAGAGTTTCCCAATCTTATTGTTTTTTTAATTAATTCATTTTCCATTTTATAAAATCTTCTAAATGCTATAAACTTTATGTATAAACATGTATAAACACATGTTTATAAAGGTTTCTACCGCGCTCGCTAACTCTCGCGCGCAATTAGATTCTTCTGCTCATAAGCTCGCACACTCGCTTATTCGCAGGATTTAATAATCGTTTCTACTCTTCCAATGCTCCGCATCCCGCTTCGCTGGGACGCTCCACAAACCAAGAAGTATCTCATAACATAAACAAGCGATTAATATCTCGCTAGATCAACCAAAACCCGCTTGCATTAATTCTACAATTTCCTAATATGTATTAGAAATTTTTAGTTAACAAAGTTTCCAAAAATTTCCCATCAGTAACATTTATAACTCCAACTTGCAAAAGTTGGAGAGATAAAGATTTCCAAAAAGGAAATATTTATAACTTTAAATTGTAAAACTTTAAGGAATAAAGGTTTCGAGAGAAACCTTTATAAACCACATCCCCAATAAAATCATATGGCAAAGAAAGAAACTAAAAAGGCTGCATCAAAATCTTTAGCAGATGAACTAAAAGAAAAAATAGCCAGAGAACCACTTGAAGAAGAAAAACCTAAATCTAACTCTAAGGTAAAAATAGAAGATGCCTCAGACAAAGAAATACAAGAAGCTTCAGAAAAAATAACTGAAAAAGATATTAAAGAAGAAAAAAAATTAGTATCTTCAAAAGAAGAAACACTTATTCCTTTAGAAGATTATATTAAATGTGCAGTTCATCTTGGAACAAAAGTTATAACTCCTCATATGAGAAAATTTGTCTACAAACGAAGAGCAGATGGATTAGCAGTTATAAACACTCTTTTTATTGATCAAAGCTTAAGAGACGCAACTGATTTCATAGTAAAATACAATCCAGAACAAATTTATCTTGCTTGTAAAAGAGAAGCAGGATGGAAAGCAGCAGAGAAATTTTCAGAAGTAACCGGAATAAAAGTATTCACAAAAAAATACTCTCCAGGATTAACAACTAATTTAGAATTAGAAGATTTCCTCGAGGCAGAATTAACATTAATATGCGATCCTTGGATTGACAAAAATGCATTAAACGATACTGTTAAATTAAAAAAACCAGTCATATCTCTTTGTGATACAAACAATTATACTAAAGGAATAACAAAAATAATCCCTTGCAACAACAAATCTTCAAAATCAATCGGATGTGTTCTTTATATTTTAGCAAGAGAATACACAAAAATTAAAAAACTTCCATTTAATTCAGTTCTAGAAGATTTTACTGGAAAATTAGAGTAAATCTTAAATCTTTTTCTCAATCTCCACCAATCTATCCAATTTAACCCTTCTAACAGAGCCATAAATTCCAGTTTTAATAAAATCACATTCAAATCCAACCCCTAAATCTGCAATCGTACTATCCATTGTCTCCCCTGAACGATGAGAGATAATAGTTTTAATACCTTTCTTCTTTGCCAAATGAAAAACTTTCTTAACTTTCAAAAGCGAACCAATCTGATTGGGTTTAACAATAATTGCATTTACAGCACGCATAGAAATAGCTTTCTTTAACCGATTAGGATTTGTAACAACAAGATCATCACCAACAACTAAACACCCGCCACCCTTAACCTTCTTCAGTAAATCCGAAAAACCAGAAAAATCTTTTTCATCTAAACCATCTTCAACATAAATCAAGCCATATTTTTCAACTAAATCTGCAAGATACTCCACCTGCTCAGAACCACCCAAACACTTTCCAGAATTTTCATAACAATATTTCCCTGTTTTATAAAAACTACTTGAAGCAACATCCAAACCAATATCAACCTCAAAACCATTTTCCCTCAGCTCTCTACGAACTTTTTTCATAACTTCTAAAACTCCCTCATTAGTTTCTCCAGTTTCCCATGCACCTTCATCATTCCTCTCAACTGAACCCAACAACTTACCTGCTAATTCATAAGCCATTTCATTTATTTCAACGCACTCAGAAAAATTCTTTCCGTGACCAATAAATAAAAATTCTTGAAAATCAGGTTTTACCCCTTTCATCCCTTTGCTATGCAAACCACCCCCCACAGAATTCCCAACCGCCCGCATTTTAGAAGACCGAACCTTTTTTCCACCTAAAAATTCCCATAACTCTTTTCCATTTTCTTTAGCTATTGCTTTCAAAAGAGAAGCTTCTAAAGCAAATAAACTATTTCCTCCAATATTTTTTTCAACCAAACCTTCAACCATTTCTAAATCTTCAAACTTTTTAAAATCAATACCATTAACCATACTTAGATCTAATTCATTAACAAAACTAACATCTCCCTTCAAACTCTTAGCATACAATCTAACCGCATATTTACCCGTAGATTTGCCAGCAGGAGCAGAAGTAGCAAAATCTCCTTTTGAAGTTTGAACTATAATTTTAATAGTATTCTTACGCCGAGAATCCTTCACCACTTTTGCCTCTATTTTTTGTATTAACATTTTAACCCTCTTTTATTCAATCTTTATTTTATCTACATTATATTATCTAATGGAGACTTTATATTCTTTATTGAAGCATTTGATATTTTTAAATATATTTGAGTAGTTTTAATATCAGAATGTCCAAGTAATTTTTGAATCATGCGAAGATCAGTCCCATTCTCCAACAAATGAGTAGCAAAAGAGTGCCTAAATGTATGTGGACTTACCTTTTTATCAATTCC
>Ga0180007_10006284_pt1 | contig 11662 bp, 5 predicted proteins | sample MM_PC_MetaG_FD_121122 | JGI IMG/M metagenome (GOLD analysis project Ga0180007, IMG submission 121122) | Groundwater microbial communities from the Aspo Hard Rock Laboratory (HRL) deep subsurface site, Sweden - MM_PC_MetaG | ecosystem: Environmental > Aquatic > Deep subsurface > Groundwater...
CCATCCCTTGGTGGCCAGAACCTGGGTGATTGCTGCGGTCAATGTGGTCTTGCCGTGGTCTATATGACCTATTGTGCCAATATTTACATGGGGTTTAGTGCGTTGAAACTTTTCCTTTGCCATTACTTTGCCTCATAACATTCGGATTTTATTAAATTAATCCTTTCACTTTTCTAACTATGGCTTCTGCTGTTTTTTCCGCTATCTTATCGTAAACAGCAAACTGCATCGTAAAATTAGCCCTGCCCTGTGAGGCGGATCTGAGATCAGTTGAATAGCCGAACATCTCTACCAATGGAGCCTGCGCTGAAATTATCTGATATCCATTGTCACGAGTTTCAATACCGTTAATTCGTGCCCTTCTGCTGTTGAGATCTGCGATAACATCACCGACAAACTTCTCCGGCACTATTATTTCAACATTCATCATAGGCTCTAGCAGTATCGGATCAGCCTGGGCAAGGGCGTTTCTCAATGCGATGGTCGCCGCAACGGAAAATGCCTGCTCAGTTGAATCCTCATCATGATAGGAACCATCCACCAGGCTGACCTTCACATCGATGACCGAAAAGCCCGCCAGAGGTCCGCCTTCCAAGCTGCCTTCAACACCTTTTTTAATTGCGGGAATGAATTCCTTGGGAATCAGTTCCTCATCAATTCTACTTTCAAAGACAAAGCCTTTTCCTCTTTCATTGGGCTCAACTGCAAGCCAGACATGACCATACTGAGGTTTGACTCCTGTCTGCTGAATGAATTTGCCTTCCGCCTTGGCCTGTCCTTCAATCGTTTCTTTATATGAGACCTGAGGCGGCCCGACATTAGCTGAAACTTTAAATTCACGGATCAGTCGATCAACGATAATCTCCAGGTGAAGCTCACCCATCCCTGAAATAATCGTCTGACCGGTATCAGCATCCGTTCTTATTTTAAATGACGGATCCTCAAGCGAAATCTTGTTTAAGCTGTCATGAAGTTTTTCTTCTTCCGCCTTACTTTTCGACTCGATGGCAATACTTATTACCGGCGCGGGAAAGTCCATGCTTTCCAGCAGGATATCATCGCCCGTCTCGCAGAGGGTATCGCCGGTAGTTGTATATCTCAAACCGATAACAGCAGCGATATCACCCGGTCCTACCTTGTCAACATCTTCCCGCTTGTTGGAATGCATCTTGACGATGCGGCTTATTTTTTCCTGTTTATTCTTTCCAGGATTGTAAGCTTTACTGCCAATCTTAAGTTCACCTGAGTAAACCCGTATATAGGCAAGATTTCCAACAAAGGGGTCGGTCGCAAGCTTGAATGCCAGGGCGCAGAACTTTTCACTGGCCCCGGTTCTTCGCGTTACGACTTCGCCTTTACTATTAACACCTTCGACTGGAGGAACATCTGTAGGTGAAGGCAAATAAGAAACAACTGCGTCAAGCAGGGGTTGCACACCTTTATTCTTAAAGGCGCTGCCGCAGAATACAGGGACAACCTGCAGCTTCAGTGTTGCCGTCCGTATCGCTTTCCTCAGCTCGTCCGCTGATATGGTTTGCTCTTCCAGATATTTTTCCATGACCCCCTCATCGAAGTCGGCCAGCTTCTCGACGAGGGCCACACGTGCAGCCGTGAAATTTTCTATGAGATCATCAGGTATATCTTGTTCAGTAACTTGCAGACCCTGAGATTCTACATCAAAAACAAGCATCTTTTCGGTGATGAGGTCAATCACTCCTTGGAAATTCTCTTCAGCACCTACCGGGATTTGCACTGGTAAAGGATTCGCATTCAAGCGCTTTACCATCATGCTGATGCAGCGCTCAAAATCAGCGCCGACCCGATCCATCTTATTGATAAATGCAATTCGGGGAATTGCATATTTGTCCGCCTGGCGCCACACCGTTTCTGACTGGGGCTCAACCCCGCCCACAGCGCAGAAAACCGCTATGACTCCATCCAGAACCCTCAAACAGCGTTCTACCTCTATGGTAAAATCAACGTGTCCCGGGGTATCTATGATATTTATTCTATGATTCTTCCAGTTGCAGGTCGTGGCAGCAGATGTAATGGTAATACCTCGCTCCTGCTCCTGCTCCATCCAGTCCATGACAGCAGCCCCGTCATGAACTTCACCCATCTTATGGGTACGTCCGGTATAATACAGTATCCTCTCAGTAGTGGTCGTTTTCCCTGCATCGATATGGGCCATTATGCCGATATTGCGCACACGGGCCAAAGAGATGTTGTTTGCCACTTTTTCACCCTTCTCTCAACATCTCTCTCAAATCAACAGACCACAGACACCCTGGCAACAAAAACTCTTTTACCAACGATAATGAGCAAATGCCTTATTTGCGTCAGCCATTCTATGGGTATCTTCACGCTTTTTCACCGCGGAACCTCGGTTATGGAAGGCATCAGCAAGCTCGGATGCAAGTTTCTCAGCCATTGACTTACCGCTTCTTTTCTGGGAAAAATCTACTATCCAACGGATTGCCAATGCATTACGACGTTCTGATCGGACCTCAATAGGTACCTGATATGTTGCACCACCAACCCGGCGGGATTTAACCTCAACCTTAGGCCTGACATGCTCCATGGCTTTCTCAAAAACCGCCAGAGGCTTTTCCTCAGAAACTGACGACTCAAGAACTTCCATGGCATCGTAAAATATAGTACGAGCAACACTCTTTTTGCCACGTTGCATCAGCCCATTAATAAACTTAGATACAAGCACACTGTTAAAGCGGGCATCCGGGTTTATTTCACGTTTAGCAACAAGTCTTCTTCTGGGCATTGTCTTCAGCTCCTTATTATTACCTTAAATGCAGTAACCTATTTGGGACGTTTCGCACCATACTTGGACCGCCCCTTTCTCCTGTCTGAGACACCCAGCGTGTCAAGAGTTCCCCTGATGATATGATACCGAACACCGGGAAGGTCTTTCACCCTACCACCTCTGATGAGAACCACTGAATGCTCCTGGAGATTGTGGCCGATACCCGGAATATAGGAAGTAACCTCGATCCCGTTGGTCAAACGCACCCTGGCCACCTTTCTCAAAGCTGAGTTCGGTTTCTTCGGTGTTGTTGTATATACACGGACACAAACTCCGCGTTTCTGCGGGCAAGCCTGCAGTGCCGGGGTTGTTGTCCGCTTCACAGTCTTCTTACGACCGTGCCTTACCAGTTGGTTGATGGTTGGCATTGACTGTACTCCTACATATTTTTATAATTGCGGCCCTCCTCAAAGGAAGGCCGAATACTCATTTACGAAAAACGGAATAAATACTCGATGCTTTTGCCTGTGTCAAGAATAAACTTTCATTTACCTGACCTGCGGCATCTTTATCAACACCCCAAAATTTTATTCCTTCATGGAATAGCGCTCCAGGCCGGTACCGGCCGGAACCAGACGGCCCATGATGACATTTTCCTTAAGACCGCTCAAGTCATCAATCTTTCCAGCCATGGCAGCATTGGTGAGAACTTTCGTCGTCTCCTGGAATGATGCGGCAGAAATAAAACTGTCAGTACTCAGTGATGCCTTGGTCACGCCAAGCAGCAGCGGTTCTGCAACTGCAGGTCTTGAGCCCTGCTTGAGAAGATTCTCGTTTTCCTCTTTAAACTTCCACCACTCGACCTGTTCCCCGAGCATGAAGGTGCTGTCGCCAACGCCGGTAATCTGTACGCGCTTCAACATCTGGCGGACAATGACCTCAATGTGTTTGTCGTTAATCTTAACACCCTGCAGACGATAAACCTCCTGAATCTCATTGACCAGGAACTTGGCCAGCTCTTTGACGCCCATTACCCGGAGAATATCATTAGGATCCGGAGAGCCATCCATGAGCGACTCACCTGCTTTTACATAGTCGCCCTCATGCACACTGATGTGCTTGCCTTTGGGAATGAGATACTCTTTGGGTTCACCAATTTCCGGCGTGACAATGACCCGTTTCTTGCCTTTAAGGTCCTTGCCGAAACTGACCCGGCCGTCGATTTCGCTGATCAATGCATGCTCTTTGGGCTTGCGCACCTCAAAAAGCTCGGCAACCCTCGGCAGACCGCCGGTGATATCCTTGGTCTTGGTCGTCTCCCTGGGGATCTTGCCAAGAACTGTCCCAGCCTGGATTTCCTGCCCCTCTTCCACGTTAATAATGGTGCCAACCGGGATAGAGTATCGGGCAGGTGTGCCTGTTGCGCTAAGTTTCAGCGTCTTACCCTTATCACCCTTCAGTGAAATACGGGGGTTCATCGCCGACCCCTTTGAACTGATGATAACAGAGCTTGACTTACCGGTGATCGGGTCAACACGCTCCTGCATGGTTGTACCCTCGATAATATCACCGTATTTGACTGTACCGGCAATCTCGCTGACGATCGGAATGGTATAGGGATCCCAGTCGGCAATGAGGCTGCCCGCGTCCACATTATCACCATCGTTGACATTCAAGATGGCGCCGTAGGTAATCGGATAGCGCTCCCGCTCCCTGCCCTTTGTGCCAAGGATGCTGATCTCGCCGTTTCTGTTCATGACCACCAGCCTTCCTTCATTGTTCTTGACACAATGGAGTCCCTGGAACTTGACTGTGCCCCCATGCAGAGTACGGATCTCAGCCTGCATAACGCTTCGGCTTGCCGTACCGCCGATGTGGAAGGTTCTCATCGTCAACTGAGTGCCAGGCTCACCGATGGACTGGGCGGCAATGATGCCCACCGCCTCACCGATATTGACCATGTGCCCGCGGCCGAGATCGCGGCCATAGCAGGCAACACAAACACCGCGCCTTGAATTGCACGTGAGAACCGAACGGATCATGACACGGTCGATTCCCGCATACTCGATGGTTTTGACCTTGTCTTCCGTGATTTCTTCCCCATACCGGACAATGATGTCACCTGTAAAAGGATCAACGATATCCTCCAGAGCCACGCGGCCTAAGATTCGCTCACCCACCCGCTGAATAACCTCGCCGCCCTCAAACAGGGGCTCAGCCATAATACCGTCAAGGGTTTCGCAGTCACGCTCCACAATGGTTGAATCCTGGGCGACATCCACAAGTCGTCTGGTCAGATATCCGGAGTTTGCCGTTTTCAGAGCCGTATCAGCAAGACCCTTCCTGGCGCCGTGGGTGGAAATAAAGTACTCGAGAACGGTGAGTCCCTCCCGAAAATTCGCCTTGATGGGGGATTCGATAATCGCGCCTGACGGCTTGGCCATGAGGCCACGCATACCGGCAAGCTGCCTGATCTGATCCTTGCTGCCCCTGGCGCCGGAATCCGCCATGATAAAAATCGAGTTGAAACTCGGGGTTTCAATCAGTTTTTTATCCTTATCGCGCAGATACTGGACACTCAGTTCCGTCATCATTTCCTTTGCCACATCATCGGTTGCCCGGGACCAGATATCAACCACCTTGTTGTACTTCTCACCGGCAGTGATCAGACCGTCGGCATACTGCTGCACGACATCCAACACCTCTTGTTCCGATTTGGCGAGGATCTCTTCCTTGCTCACCGGAATCTGCATGTCGTTGATGCATATTGAGATTGCCGCCTGGGTAGCGAATTCATAGCCGATATCCTTCAAACGATCGGCAAGGATGACCGTTTCCTTGGTGCCGGCGTGACGATAGGTGTAATCGATCAGTTTGGCCAGGGCCTTTTTCTTCATCACCTCGTTGATGGCGGAGAAAGGCACGGATGACGGCAGAAGTTCGCCAAGCAATATGCGGCCGATGGTTGTGTTGACAATTTCTCCATTAATGCGCACCTTTACCTTCGCCTGTAAATGGACCTCACCGTAATCATAGGCAATACGGGCCTCTTCCGGGGAGGAGAAGATCTTGCCTTCACCTTTGGCCTGCAGCCGCTCTCTCGTCATATAATAAAGTCCCAGCACAATATCCTGGCTGGGTATGATGATGGGCTCACCGTGGGCCGGGGACAAGATATTGTTGGTAGACATCATCAACACCCTGGCTTCCATCTGCGCCTCAACGGTCAGAGGCACATGAACCGCCATCTGGTCGCCGTCAAAGTCGGCGTTAAAGGCTGAACAGACAAGGGGATGCAGCTGGATCGCCTTTCCCTCTATCAGTATCGGCTCAAAAGCCTGCATGCCGAGACGATGAAGGGTAGGAGCTCTGTTGAGGATAATGGGATATTCCTTGACGACCTCATCGAGTACGTCCCACACCTCCTTGGTCTCTTTTTCCACCATTTTGCGGGCACTTTTGATGGTGGTCACATAGCCGTGCATTTCCAGCTTGTTGTAGATAAACGGCTTAAACAGCTCCAGCGCCATCTTTTTGGGCAGGCCGCACTGATGGAGACGCAAATGAGGTCCAACGACAATAACGGTACGGCCTGAGTAATCGACGCGTTTTCCCAACAGATTCTGGCGGAACCTGCCCTGTTTCCCTTTAAGCATGTCACTTAGGGATTTGAGCGGTCTTTTATTCGGCCCGGTGATCAGCTTGCCGCGGCGTCCGTTATCAAACAGAACGTCAACCGCCTCCTGCAGCATGCGTTTTTCATTACGGATAATGATCTCAGGAGCGTCCAGTTCAAGCAACCGTTTCAGCCGGTTGTTGCGGTTGATCACCCGGCGGTAGAGATCATTGAGATCAGACGTGGCAAAACGGCCGCCCTCAAGAGGCACAAGAGGACGGAGATCCGGCGGCAGAACGGGAATGACTTCAAGAATCATCCATTCAGGCTTATTGCCGGAATCCCGGAAGGCCTCGGCGATATTGAGACGTTTCGCCAGTTTCTTGCGCTTGGCCTCGGAACCCGTCTGTCGCATTTCATCCCTGAGCTTGATAGACAGATCATTCAGATCAAGACTTTTCAAGATATCCTTGATCGCCGCCGCACCGATACCCACATTGAATTTGCCGGGGTATTCCTCACGGTTCTGCCGATATTGCTCCTCGGTGAGCAGTGTCCCTACAGCAATAGACGGCTCCTCAGACTTCACCACCACATAGGAATCGAAATAAAGAACTTTTTCCAACTCCTTTAAGGTCATGTCGCAGAGATTGCCGATCTTGCTGGGCAGACTCTTGAGAAACCAGATATGGGCAACAGGTGCGGCAAGCTCAATATGACCGAGCCGTTCGCGGCGGACTTTTGATTGAATAACTTCAACCCCGCATTTTTCACAAATAACACCGCGGTGCTTCATCCGCTTATACTTGCCGCAGTTACACTCATAGTCCTTGACCGGCCCGAAAATCTTGGCGCAGAAAAGACCGTCCCGCTCGGGTTTGAATGTCCGGTAGTTGATGGTTTCCGGTTTTTTTACTTCACCATGTGACCAGTCAAAAATCTTTTCCGGCGAGGCAAGCGAAATCCGAACTGAATTAAATTTAAAAGGCTTTTTTTCTTTATTAAAAAAGCTAAAAAGGTCTTCCACGGCAGCACCTATGTAAGAAGTTATACGTTTTTTGTCTGAGTTTACAAAAACAAAGCTTAACGTCTGAGAACTGATACTTTTCCCCCAAACGTGTGTATCAGGCCCCCTGTTATTCCATCAGTTCCATGTCAAGGCAGAGGCCCTGCAGCTCTTTTATAAGGACATGGAAGGATTCCGGCAGGCCGGCGGTGAGGAAGTTATTGCCTTTGACTATTTTCTCATACATCTTGGTACGGCCACTGACATCATCCGACTTGACTGTCAGGAACTCCTGCAGTGTATATGCCGCGCCATATGCCTCCATTGCCCAGACCTCCATTTCACCAAGGCGCTGTCCACCGAACTGCGCCTTGCCGCCCAGCGGCTGCTGGGTGACCAATGAATACGGCCCGGTGGAACGGGCATGAATCTTGTCGTCAACGAGATGATGGAGTTTCATGATATACATCGTGCCGACGGTAACTTGATTTTCAAATTTCTCGCCGGTCAGACCGTCATAGAGAAAAGACTGTCCCACCTCCTCGCATCCTGCCTCAACCAGCATTCCGCGGATTTCAGCTTCGGTGGCGCCATCAAACACCGGGGTGGCGATATGCAGACCGGCGCCCATTTTGCGCGCCATATCAAGAAGTTCATCGTCGGACAGCCCCTCAGTTAAGGCAGCATACTCTTTTGCCGAATAAATTTTCATCAGCTTCTGTTTCACGGCCGCGAGTTCATTTTTTTCGGCCAGTTTCTGGATCTGCTCACCAAGCATCTTTGCCGCGCGGCCCAGATGAACCTCCAGCACCTGGCCGACGTTCATCCTGGAGGGAACGCCGAGAGGATTCAATACCACATCAACCGCGGTGCCATCCTCAAAGTAGGGCATGTCCTCTTCCGGCAGGATACGGGACACAACACCCTTGTTGCCATGGCGGCCGGCCATTTTGTCGCCCACGGACAGCTTGCGTTTGGTGGCAACGTAAACCTTGACCATCTTGATAACACCCGGCGCTAGGTCATCACCTTTACGCAGCCGGTTAATCCGCGCATCATAACGGTCGTTGACCACTTCAACCTGTTTCTCAAACCGTTCAAAATGAAGATCCACTTCGCCCTGCAGTTTTTCCCGGTTTGAATAATCAATTCTCTTAATGGCTGAAAGCGACATCTTCTCAAGGATTTCAAGACAGATCTTGCCCCCCTCTTCCAGCAGCATCTCGCCATTCCTGGCGACCACAGGAGAGTTAGTCGTTTCTTTACTTAAGATATCGGCAATACCGTTTTTAACGGATTTCTTCAGGCAGTTGATCTCATCATCCCGATCCCGTTCCAGCCGGCGAATCTCCATTTCTTCAATGGTAAGGGTCCTCTCATCCTTCTCAACCCCTTTGCGGGAAAACACCTTGGCATCAATAACAACACCCTCGACACCAGGGGGAACGCGCAATGATGTATCTTTTACATCTCCGGCTTTTTCGCCGAAAATCGCCCGCAGAAGTTTTTCCTCGGGAGAGAGCTGAGATTCTCCTTTCGGCGTTACCTTGCCGACCATGGTGTCGCCAGATTTGATTTCAGCCCCGATTCGGACAACACCGCTTTCGTCAAGATTGCGCAGACTCTCTTCGCTGACGTTTGGAATATCCCGGGTGATTTCCTCTTTGCCAAGTTTGGTGTCTCTGGCGACTGTTTCAAAAACTTCAATGTGCAGAGAAGTGTATGTATCATTGCGCAGAAGCCTTTCACTGACGAGAATGGAGTCCTCGAAATTGTAACCACGCCATGGCATGAAGGCGATCGTCACGTTCTTGCCTAAGGCCAGTTCACCTTTCTCAACGCCAGGTCCGTCAGCCAGAATCTCACTTTTGGTCACACGCTGGCCGGGCAGAACAAGCGGTGTCTGGGTAAAACAGGTAGACTGGTTTGATTTTCTATACTTATCAAGGCGATACACACCGATACCGGTATCAAAACCATCGGTTCCCGGCTCATCATAACGCACCACCACGCGGTTTGCGTCAACCTCCTCCACCACGCCATCGCCTGCAGCGAGAAGACAGACACCGGAATCATGGGCAACGGTCTTCTCCATGCCTGTTCCGATAAGGGGGGCGGCGGTGCGCAGCAGCGGCACCCCCTGACGCTGCATGTTGGAGCCCATCAAGGCACGGTTGGCATCATCGTTATCAAGGAATGGAATCATTGAGGCCGCCACACTGACCAGCTGGTTGGGTGATACATCCATGCAGGTCACCTTGTCGGCGCTGGCAATGACAACCTCACCCTCTTCCCGGCCGATGAGATTATCAGAAACCAGATAACCCTTTTTGTCCACTTCAACATTTGCCGGCAAGAAAACCTCGCCCCTTTCCTGCAGAGCAGTCATATAGACAACTTCATCGGTCACCTTGCGGTTCACTACTTTGCGGTATGGGGTTTCAATAAATCCGTATTGATTCACTTTGGCAAATGAGGCAAGTGAGACAATCAGTCCGATGTTCGGTCCCTCAGGTGTTTCAACAGGGCAGATCCTGCCATAATGGGTCGGATGAACGTCACGTACCTCAAATCCTGCTCTTTCCCGGGAAAGACCGCCCGGCCCCAGGGCGCTGAGCCTTCTCTTGTGGGTCACCTCTGAAAGAGGATTGGTCTGATCCATGAACTGTGAAAGCTGGCTGGTGCCGAAAAATTCCTTGATAGCAGCGGTAATCGGCTTGGGATTAATCAGATCGTGGGGCATCAGGGTTTCAACTTCCTGCAGGCTCATTCTTTCACGGATTGCCCGCTCCATGCGGACCAACCCCATGCGATACTGGTTCTCCACCAGCTCCCCTACGGTCCGCACCCTTCTATTGCCCAGATGATCAATATCATCAACCGGTCCCTGGGAATCCTTGAGCCGCAGGAGATAGCGCACTGTCTCCATGATATCTTCCTTGGTCAGCGTCTTTATTTCGATGGATGTTTTCAAACCCAGCTTGGCATTAATTTTAAAACGTCCGACTTCGGAAAGATCATAGGTATCTGCGTTAAAAAAGAGATTTTCAAAAAACTTTTTGGCGATCTCCAGGGTTGGCGGGCTGCTCGGCCGCAACCTCCTGTAAATTTCAAGCAGGGCCTCATCAGCGGTTTCCGCTTTATCCAGGGCAAGGGTCTTTCTGAAGGAATCAGTCACCTTGATGCCATCAATAAAAAGGGTCTCGATGGAATCCACCTGGGCCTGACGGATTTCCTCAAGAATGGACTCGGTAATCTCACTGTTACAGGCAAGAATCACCTCGCCTGTTTTCGCATTAACAATATCCTCGGAAACGCACCGGCCCAACAGAGTTTCCGCATCGATTTCGAGCTCCTTGATTCCAGCCTCTTCAAGTCTCGCTGCAAGAGCCTTGCTGATTTTCTTATTTTCCTTGGCGAGAATTTCTCCGGTTTCCGGATGAATCAGGTCATGGGGCGTACGTTGGCCAACAACCATTTGCGGATCAAATTTCTTGAAGATTTTTTCGCCGGAAAAAGTAATCTTCTCTGTCACATAAAAATACCGCAGCAATTCAGGCGCTGAGTAGACAAGAGCCTTGAGAAGAGTGCTGACCGGGAATTTGCGGCGCCGGTCAATCCTGACATGGAGGATATCCTTGGCATCAAACTCAAGATCAACCCATGAGCCGCGCACAGGAATTATCCGCGCGGAATACAAAAGCTTGCCGCCCGCATGGGTTTTGCCGCTGTCATGGGCATAAAAAAGCCCGGGAGATCTCTGCAACTGACTGACAATGACCCTTTCCGTACCATTGACAACAAAAACCCCTGATTTTGTCATCAGGGCAATGGAACCTAGATAAACTGACTGCTCCTTGATGTCCCGGATGTTCTTCGCGTCAGTCTCAGGATCGATATCATAGGAGACAAGACGGACCGTTATTTTTATCGGCACCTCATAGGTCATGCCTCTCTCAACGCATTCCTCAACCGTATATTTAGGCTCACCAAAATTATAACGGACAAACTCAAGGGTACATAATCCGTTAAAATCCTGAATCGGGAAAACTGATTTATATATCCCCTGCAATCCTGTATCTTCACGCTCATCAGGATCAACGTCAAGCTGCAAGAATTTTTCATAGGATAACCGCTGCATTTCTATCAAGTGCGGTTTCTCTATTACTTCGCCGATTTTCGCAAAACTTTTCCTGACTCTTTTATTCGCCTTCATTAAGCTATGCCCTCGCCTCAGAAACTGATCAAACAGTTTTTAGCCTTGTCACTCTGCCGGTCA
>Ga0180007_10006285_pt1 | contig 11662 bp, 14 predicted proteins | sample MM_PC_MetaG_FD_121122 | JGI IMG/M metagenome (GOLD analysis project Ga0180007, IMG submission 121122) | Groundwater microbial communities from the Aspo Hard Rock Laboratory (HRL) deep subsurface site, Sweden - MM_PC_MetaG | ecosystem: Environmental > Aquatic > Deep subsurface > Groundwater...
CAGTAAAAAATCCAATAAGTAAACGAGTATGCTGTATAGTTAATTGTGCTGAGTTTGTATATAGTAGAGATATGTGTAATATGCATTATAGGAGAGTTATGAAACATGGGAATCCTGTAACTGTATTAAAGCCTTCACGAAGTGTGTTTGCTCAACCATGTAAATTAACTACTTGTACTCGCGTATCTGATTGGAAAGGATATTGCTCTAACCATAAAGGTTATCATTTCTCTGGATTTATATGTAAAGTATATAGTAGTATGCGAGCTAGAGTACTGGGTCAAGATCACCAATCTAAAAAATATCCTAAGTTGTGGTTAGATAAAGAGTTATTGAGTAGGGAAGAGTTCTATAATTGGGCAATATCATGTGAGGAACTTAGAATATTATATATGGAATGGGTAATTTCTGGATATCAGTACAAATTTGTTCCTACTATAGATAGAATTAACTCAGATTTAGGATATTCTATTAGTAATATTCGATGGGTAACCTTTAGTGATAATGCTAAAAATGTCAAAAAGTCAATAAGTACTAGAAAGTGTAAAATTCTTGGGTGTAATAAAAAACATCAAGCTAAAGATTACTGTATACTACATTATGAGAAGTACCGCCGCCCAATTGTGCGAAGAAAATATAAGGAGAAAGCTAAATGAGTATTCTAACTGACAGTTTTCATAGTTATCCGAAGATTTATAATGTTGGACATAAGAATATTACAGATATTCTAACTGGGAATGTATTAATAGAAGAAAAAATTGATGGGTCACAATTCTCGTGGGGTAAATTTGGAGATGAGCTGCGGATTAGGTCAAGAGGTGTTATTATGGACCCAGATCATCCAGAGAAGATGTTTAGTAAAGCAGTTGAAACAGTTAAGAAATTATTCCCCCTTTTAAAAGATGATTATACGTATAGAGCAGAGTATCTACAGAAGCCTGGACATAATTCATTAGTATATGATAGAATCCCAAAAGACCATCTCATTATATTTGATGTGAATCCAGTATATGAAGGATATTTATCATATGAAGAAAAGAAAGCTGAAGCTGAGAGGCTGGGATTGGAGGTAGTTCCTAAGCTCTTTGAAGGTACAGTAGAAAATTTAGATATGTTCTTGGATTTCTTGAAGCAGACTTCTATACTAGGTGGACAGTTGATTGAGGGGGTTGTTATTAAAGCATATGATAAGTTTGGTGGAGATAAGAAAGTTCTAATGGGTAAATATGTATCTGAGAAGTTTAAAGAAGTTCATGCAAGTAAGTGGAAGCTTACGAACCCAACTGGCGGAGATATTATAGATGAGTTAATAAATGAACTCAGAACCCCAGCAAGATGGGATAAAGCTATACAGCACTTAAAAGAATCTGACTTGTTAACAAATACCCCAAAAGATATTGGATCATTAATGGCTGAGATTACTAAAGATACTTTAGATGAACAGAAGGAATATATCTCAGGTAAACTATATGCTTGGGCTAAAAAGCGGATAGGTAGAGGTGTGACTCTAGGATTTCCAGAGTATTATAAGAAGAAATTACTAGAGTCTAATTTTAACACAGGAGAGTTGAATGAATAAAAAACCTAAAATACTATTGTTTGATATTGAGACGGTTCCTAATTTAGCATATATATGGGGTAAGTTTGATCAAACAGCGATAGCTTTTGAAAAAGAGTGGGAACTCCTATGTTTTAGTTACAAATGGCTGAAGAGAAAGAAGATATATTTTAAAAAGAAGGTTGGCTCTGATGATAAATCACTGTGTAAAAATCTTTGGGAATTATTGAATGAAGCAGATTTAGTTATAGCTCATAATGCTAATGGATTCGATATTAAGAAAATTAATGCTCGGCTAGCTTTCTATAGATATCCACCTCCAGCTCCGTATGCTGTAGTTGACACTCTACGAGTAGCTAAAAGGTATTTTAAGTTTACTTCCAATAGACTTACTGATTTAGGTAAGCACTTTGGATTTGGGAGCAAAGTTGAGACTGGCGGATTTCAATTGTGGCTTGACTGTATCTCAGGAAAAAAAAGAGCCTGGAGAAAGATGGAGAAGTATAATAAACAAGACATTATACTTTTAGAAAAAGTGTATTTAGAACTACGTCCTTGGATTAAAGATCACCCAAATCTCTCACTACTCCTTGGAGATAGGAAGTGTCCAAATTGTGGTTCGTCAAAAGTAGCTAAAAAGGGAACTAGAGCAACTCACAGAACTCTACAGCAACAGTTTAAATGTAATGAATGCTTAAGCTGGTTTTCTCAACCTATAGGGAAAAGACTTCCTGCATATGGACAAGTATAATGAAGTTACCTAATCTTATCGAAAAACTTAAATACTTGGATACTCTACATCACCAATTAGCAATGATACTCAAAGAACTGGAGAAATACAGTGGATCTAAAAGAAACCTTAAATCAAGCAATGCTGGCAATAACAACAAACCAACCTCTCCCAGTGGCAGTAGCAAAAAAACTGGTAGCTGAAGTATGTTTATATAGGTCAAAAGCTCTGTATTTAGAGCAAGTTATTATTGATTCAATGAAAAATATTACCGATACAACATCTCAAGTCTCTGGGCTCATAAAGAAAACAGGCGGATTTTTTAGATCAGAGGATGACATTTATCTACAGGCTTATGTATATTGTTCTGGGAAGAGACTTCCTACTATGAAGCTTTCAAAAGAGCATTTAGTGTTAGTTCCTGGTGGTAGGCGTGAGTAAAATTAACCCTATTCGTATTATATATTTAAGGTCAACTGGGAGAAAATGGTACAGGCTGTATAATGATAAAAATAAACCAGTGTCTGAGCGATATTATTGTGATGATACCAGAGAAGCAATAGCCTGGGCTAGGAGCTGGGTATCGTCTTGGGGAGATGTTTCTCTGGAGATTGAGATATAGAGCTAAAGGGGAATTATGATTAACTTTGAACTATTAGCGTTGGGGACTTTATTAGTGTTCTTTTCAGGTGTAGTTATCGGTTATTTTTTGTACGGAGTGTTAAAATAATCCACAAAGGAGGGTAAGTGAAATATCACGTAGACCACTTAAGAACAGCAATACAATATGCTCGAGAAAAAAATTCTAGTGATTGGGTGTCAGTGAGCACTGATGAACTAGCAAGGCTTATAATACACTTCCAGGACAACTCCAGGAACAACTGCTCAATATTCGTCTTTCCAGCCGAACAATCTGTAACGCCTCAAATACAGACTTTACAAAATCTATATTACACGGAAGAATGATGTCTTATCGAAAACCAATATTCTTAACAGCTGATTGGCATTGCTTCCACAAAAAAGCTATAGAGTTTGATAATCGTCCATTTAAAGATATTCATCATATGCATAGAGTCTTAGTGAACAATTATAATGCATCAGTCCCAACTTATGGTATTTGTTATTTTGTTGGGGATATGGGGTTAGCTTCTTATGAAACTCTTGGAAAAATTGTCCATGAATTAAATGGGACTAAAGTTTTAATATTGGGAAACCATGATAAAAAAATAAATGCTATGTATAGAGTAGGCTTTGATGTAGTGGTGTATGGGTTAGTGTTATATGTTGCATCTGAGCGTGTTACTATTAGTCATTGTCCTCTCAAAGAAGTATGGCGAGAAGACCTTTCACATATTAAAAACTCTAAAGATGATAACTGGCATGGAGAGAGTAGACCTAAGCACACATGCCTCACATTTACAGATGAAGGGCAGTTCCATATTCATGGGCATATTCATTCTAGGAAAGATAAGAAGCAATCACAGAAAATATTAGGTCGGCAGTTGGATATTGGGATTACAGCAAATAATTATAGACCAGTGAGTATATCTGAGATTGAGAGTTGGATAACTCTAACAAAGAGGAGTTATCATGAGTAAAGTATTTGTAACTGGAGATACTCATGGAGAAATGAGCATTTCTCGCCTATCAGCTAAGAATTGGCCACTTGGGAAAACTTTAACTAAAGAAGATTATGTTATTGTTTTAGGAGATTTTGGTTTTCTATGGAATAATGTTTCAAATAAATCAGAGAGATATTGGATTGAGTGGTTAACCGAGAAACCTTGGATTACATTATTTCTAGACGGTAATCATGAAAATCACTATAGATTACAACAACTTTTAGTAATTCCATTTAATGGTGGATTGGCTGGGAAGGTGTCTGATAGTGTTTTTCATTTACGGCGTGGGGAGATTTATACTTTAGGAAAGTCAGTGTTTTTTGCTATGGGTGGTGCTCTATCAATAGATAAGTCAACTCGAACAGAATATATTTCATGGTGGAAAGAAGAAATTCCGAGTTATAAAGAGTTCGCTAACGGTCTTGACAATCTTGAGCTATATCAGTATAATATAGATTATATCCTAACTCATACGTGCCCAATAACTATTGCGAACGTATTAACTGGTGGAGATACTTCATATAGTGCGAATGATCCGACTACTAAGTATTTCGAGCAGCTAGCTAATTTAGTGACTTTTAAGCATTGGTATTTTGGGCATTGGCATGAGGATAGGGATATTAGTAAGTATAGTGCATTATATCATAGAATACTGGAGATATTATGATTGAATATATTTTAGGCTTTATAGTTATTATTTTCTTTGGTCGCGAAATTTATAATCGCTCCCAAAAACGAAAACTAACTAAACAGCTCTCCTACACCCAGCGGGAGCTAGATAAGGAGCAGTTAAGAAATGTTAGTGAAAAAGTTACTAATAGTGGTGATACTCTTCAGCATATGCTCGATGAATATGATGGCAGTGGAGGAAAAGCATAAACCTACTTGTGATGAAGTATTAGAAGCATGTAAACTACATGTAGTGAATTTAGAAGATGAGCGTGAGTTGTTATACAAGCAGGTAAAAGGTAAGACAGCTAAGATAATAGAATTAGAATCTCAACTATCACCTACTCCCTGGTACTATTATGTTCTTGGGGGAATTGCTGCTGGGGTGGTGGGAAGAGAATTACTTAAATAGGAAGAATACAAAGAAACTACTAAAGATTATTCCTGTAAGCATTAGCTGCCAACTTTCCTGTTAGAGTAGCAGTAGCTATACTAGTTCCAGTTGATATATACTCCCCAATCTTAATATTAACTCCAAATTCCCAGTCAGTAACTCTATATCCATAGTTAGAGAAATATGCAGGTTTACCAAACTTATTTAGAGCCCCAACAATATGGAAATCCGGGTCTCCATAATTATAACACGATGGGAAGTGGTTGCACATTAAATCTAAGTTCCAGGAGTCATTTCCTGCAGCTACACTAATAACCATACCACGAGTTAGTGCTACATTTAGTGCCTCAAATGAAATTATATCCGGTATACCCCCGCCCGCTGAAATATTCATGAATTCAGCATTAGAAATAGATGCATATTCAATAGCTGAAGGTAAATCATTAATTGAGTTATATTCTGGGTCATACCATTTGATATTGATAATACAGTGAGTTTTAGAACTAACGTATTTAATAATAGCCCCAGCCATAGCAGTCCCATGACCTAGATTATCATTAAGCCCCAGTCCAGTAAAGTCTTTGTGACCTGATTTACATAAGTATTCATCATACACTCCGGCTTTAATTCCAGTGTCGATTAGAGCTATTTGGATTCTAGATTCAAAGCCTAGGCTGGGGTTAGTGGATATACATAAAATTCCTGTTATCACTAAGGCTAATAGTGTTCGCATAGATTTCTCCCTTATATAAAAAACACTTTTATAATAATACCGGCTGCAGAGCCTATTCCTAGCATTGTTAGGAGTTGCAAGGCCCCGACTAGCTGATTTGAGCGTTTTTCTAGAGGAGTCAAGCGACCTACACATTCTGATACATCTTCGGATAGATGATGTATTTCTGAGTCTTGCTGAGTGTCTTTTTTCTCAATCTTATGAGTTATTTCAAGTAATTTATCTAGTTTTTCGATAATATGTCGATGTTCTTGATCCATTTTACTTCTCGGGTTTCTTAGGTAGCTTAAGTGATGCCACCCAATCCAACATAAAACTAATAGTCTTATACGTACTAGACTTCATAGCTTTTTCCAACCAAGCATCATCTTTTTTGCTGGGGGTTTCTTTTATACTCACTTGAATCAATGCCATAAGAGGTTTAAATATAACGCGCAATGAAGCCATAATTAGTAGTAGAGAAATAGCCCAAGATGGTAATTGTGACATATATTGATTTAATACCATAGTTAATAATTCTTCCATTTTATTCTCCTATATTCCTAAATTCCTATTTTTTAATTACTAGGCTTTTTAGTGCTTTTTTCTTGGCTTCCATCTCTTTTTCTTTTTTCTTTTCTTCTTCAGAGAGATTCCCAAACTGTTTTTTTAATTGATATGCAAATTCTTCTTTTTTAGATTTAATTTTTGGCATTATCTTATCCTTATATTATTATTGCATTTATATAAATATCAGGCACTTCTTGTTCTCTAAGTATCCTAGTGAACTTTAACATTATTCGCGCCTGTAGTTCATAATGCTCTGGTGTATGGTCCCATTCCTTTAAATGGGCTAATTCATGAGCTAGTGAGTGGAGGGCTTCTTCCCAGAAAATTGTTTCGTGTCTTGTTGACCTATTATTTCTACCCCAGAGCCTTAAACTTATTTCATATTTACCGTTACCTAAGTGATTACACCACCCATCAGTTTGAATAGTTTTAGTTAATGGAACTTTATAAGCTCTTAATCTTACTAGCTTTTTTAAAGGTACAACAGTTTTTGCACTATTGACATAAGGCTCTAAGAAGCCAGTTCCTTTTAAGTATTTCATTACTCCTATTATAACACATATTTAAGTTTAATTCAACTATTCGGATTCCTCTTCTAATTGTTGCATAAGTAGCCTATATCCACCGTCAGTCTGCATCATTTTATAATGAGTGATTGGAAGTACTCCACGCTGAGACGCTTGCATTAGTTGTTGGCTATATGGTCCTAGTTTATCTGGTATCATTTGGAGAGCTTGAGTAATTAATGAAAAAGTGCCCCTACTAGCTCCACCGAATGCTCTTGCTGGCATAGTTCTAGCGGCTGTATTTAGCCCACGAGCAGCTACTGACCTACCAGCTCCTATAAGACTACTACCACCTTTACCTGCAACATATCCAGTAAATGGATTCAACCCAGCGGCAGAGGCCCCGCCCCTACCAGCCAAAGCCATAACATTTGCTATTTGACCCTCGCCACCTTTTTTGTGGAATTCTATATAAGCTTTTAATAAGTCCAGCTCTCTTTGAAACTGAGGACCAAAATCTTCACCAATAGATCTTAATGCGGCTAAGGCGGTGTCATCATTCTTTTCAAATGCTTCCTGGAGTAACTCAGCTGCTCTACTTCTACCAGCACTATCTGGAAACCAAGCTTGAATAGCAGATGCTTTATCTTTAGCAAAAGCTAAGGCAGCTTCGGGGTCTTTGAGTGCTTTATCTAATTCTTGTTTAGCCCACTTATCATCTAGTTTATTCGCATATGCTTTAGCGAAGTTCACACCCATTTCGGAGTTTTCAATCTGTGGAGTATATGGGGCTTCGGCTGATGCTCTAGCTTGTAATTTCTGTTGGAGTTTGTCTGCTGGGGACATTCTGGAGATAGCTTCTAGTTCCCCAACTTCGGCTTTCATATTCGCTGGGAGACTCTCTGGAGTTTGTTCTTGTGTTATTGACTTGAATAATGATGCCTCTGTGGATTGCGGATCTTTCATAGATTTAATAACACCACTCGGATTTAGTTTTTTAGATGCAGCTTCTTGGAGTTGAATTAAATATCTAGATTGATCAGCAAATTCAGCATACGCTGGATTACTCTCTCTGAGAAGCACTAATAGTTCTTTACTGGCCTCATTAGTAACTCTATCTTGAGGTAAATCTAAAGAGCCTACAAATTTTCCAGGCTGATTAGCTGCATACCACTGCTTTAAATTCATCCGCACATCATCTAGTACTTTTTTAGCATCCACCTCAGATAAATTATCTGGGAGATTTTTAATTCTAGTTTCTAGTTGAGTATATGCTGATTTCATAGGTTCATACATACCTGGCTGTAAAGTCTCATCATACTTACCAACGGTAGCTGATTTTATTTTCCCTAAAAATGCATTCTTATCTAAACCAACTAATTTTTGAGGATTTAAAGTATTTTTACCAAGATGAGCAATCTCAACCGACATATCAGTTAAGCCTCTAATACTATGTTCAGCAAGTCTTTGATTATCGGATAATGCTGTAGCTCTAAGAGTTTTTTCAGTCTGTTTTATTTCATTGAGTCTTTGTTTCGCTTGAAAACTAGCTTCCCGCTGTCCCGCGCCAACTTCACTCTCAGCAGCTCTACCAGACATAGCTCTTTCACGTTTCAAATCATCTACGTATTTAGAGAGTTGTTCTACCCGCTCTTTAGCTATTTTTTGTTCAGCTCCTACAGCAGTCTCTGCTTTTTGTGTAGCTCTTTGTAGCTCAAGTGTAGCATCATCAATATTTACTTCATGTTTCCTAATAGCTTCACTAAGCTGAGGTAATAATCCCTCATCAGATGGGTCAGCTAGTTTCTTACCTGTAGCTTTGACTTCTGGTTTATGTTTAACCATAGTGTCCAAAGCTTCTTTAGATACTCCACCTAACTTAGTTCCTAAACCTCTTAAAGGAGATGCTTCACTAAGATACTTAGTAGCTTCAACCCCTTTCTTTAAGCCTTTACCAGCTCCCATAAGTCCCAATTCAGCTGCTGGACCTAAAGCAGCTCCCATACCAGTACCTACAGCTATATCTTTTGCAAGTTCTGGAGTACTAGTAGCTTCACTTGCTCCAGCACCATAGGCTGCTCCCGCTTTTGCTCCTACCTTTGAACCTTCCCAAAGACGCTTACCTAATTTAGCACCTTTAGCTAGTTTAGCAGCTTGTAATCCAGGAATCAACATAGTTGGAATTGATCCAACCATTTCACCACCAAAGAAATATCCAGGACGATCTTCAGCAGCTTTTTTATATATATCTCTTTCAGCACTAACCTCTGTTTCATATTTAACAACATCAGGATCATCAGCATAATCTGCACCTAGATATGTAGCTGCTTTTTTTAAGCCTCCCTTAGCTCCACTTAAACTAGATCCCATAGCTGTTAATTCATCTGCGAAACCGAAACTTCCCCCTTGAAGTACTCCAAGACCTAGCGTTTTGAGTTTCCCAGTTTTACTAGATTCCTCAAGTTGAGTCATTTCATCATCTGAAATGAACTTCTTCTTTTTAGGCTCTTTAGCTTCTAGAGAAGCCATCTGTTCATCTGTTAGAAATTTAGGCATTATTATTATTACTCCACCTCTTCCCAGCCACCTGGGACTTTTTTGTAGGTAGTGCCACCAATAACTTTCGTTTCTCCAGGAGGCTGATTAATTAACTTTTCAGGAGATATTAAGTCTTTATCCCCAGTTAATTGAGCACTAATACTATATAAGTCATTTATTCCAGGAGCACCCTGCAGTGTTCTACTATGAGTTTCCCAATATTGAACTAAATCATGTTTAGCTTTCACAGCTCGCTTTAGTTGTTGATATATCCGTTTAATATTTTTTAAGTTTTCTTCTGGGGGAGCTTGATCATTCCAACTCTGTCTAAAGATTCTTTCTCCCTCTTTTTCAGTAAATTGTGCACCTAATGTAGCTCTTAAAGTAGCTGTAACTGAATTTTTAACCCTATCTTCAGCGGCTTTAGCTGCTGGATTAGTAATATTTCTTATTTTATCCCAAATTAACCCTTTAAATGGTCCAGTATAACTGGCCCAATTAGACTCTTTTGCCTTATCCATATTATCTATTACTTCATCTAATTGCTCTAAATTTCTCATCTGTGCAGATAGGCCACCTTCAGATTTCCATGATGCAACATCTTTACCAAAAGCTCTATCCTCAGCTTCCCCACCTTTAGATAGTGGTTGTGGTTTTTGAGCCTGTTCTGCCCGCCTTAAGTTTAATGTTCCGCGTTCAAATGCGGACATTGGTTTACCATGCTTCATCTCCCAGAGCTTTTGAAGCATTGCTACTCTCTTCTCTTGAGAAGCTCTCTGAGTAAGTAAATCTTTAACTCTCTGATCTGCACCTGCCTCTAAACCTTTATATGCACTAGGAGCTGAAGTAGCTCCAGCGATTCCACGAGACATGCGATCAATCCCGCTCAACATTTGAGCTAGTTTTCTTTGCTTATTAGCGTGTTCTTGAGCTGCAGCTAATTCAGTATCCCCACCTTGAAGTTTCTGGAGATATGCACTTAGTAAGTCTTGTTTGGGGGCTGGGGGTGGTTGGGTTAATGCTTGTCGCTGGGGCATTGGCACTGGAGTTTCTTGGGGTAAAGAATCTAGTTGAGGGGCTGGGGGTGCAGAATCTATTGGAGGTAAACTAGTGGGCTGTGCTGGAGGTGCAATTAATTCTTGCTCTGACATTACTTGAGGCATTGAAGAATCAATAAGCTCTTCAATAGGGGCAGTACCACTATTTAAAGGTGGCTGTTGCAAACTAACATTTTCAGGCACTGGAAGAGGAGAACTTGGAACTTGAGGTAGAGCTGGAGCCATCTGCAAACCAGCTTGTCTCACTTTCTCTAATTCTTCAGCAAGTCTTGGATCAATCCCTAATATATTATTTAAGTTCGGCATGAATTTTATCCCTTATACAATTCCTTTTTTCTTTTTCTCATCGTCGCTCAGAGCACTAGATAAAAAACCCCCCAACCCAGCTCCAACCTCATAACCACGATCTCTGGCAGCATTAGCAGCAGCTGAGTCTGTGGCAGCCATTTGTCCATATTGGCCTGAAGCTCCAGCAGCTATTTTAGCTCTATTTTCAAATTCTTGTTGTCCTAACTGTTTATTATACATCTGCTGTTGGTTTCTTAAATGAGCACCAGCATCAGCAATTCTCTGTTTCTCACCTAAATTTTGTTGTTCGGCTAAATTCCCTCTATTAACATTTCTCTCTTGTATACCAATTCTATTTAATGCATTAAACTTATCAATAGCATCCCCGGCGGTTTTAATCTGTGCTTGCTCCCCAAACTCCTGGCCCCGTATCTGACCAGCTAAATTTCCACCTTGGAGCATAGCTTCTAAAGCTCTCTGTTCAGCTATAGCTGCAGAATTCAATCCTTGAGTAGCTGCTAATTGAGATGCATTTTGTTGATTCATTAATTTAGCAGCTAATTCCGTATCCGCTCCACCCATACCACGTCTACCAAATCCCTGTTGAATTGCTGCATTTCTTCCACGTGTATCTGCAGCAATTTCTTGCATGATACTATTCAATTGAGCTTTATCACTCAGGGTTCTACCACCAGATTCTGCAACATCTCCTAGTTTAGAGAGTGCTCCCATTTGAGCCTGCCTTAATGCTGGATCTAAGGCTATTCCCTCCATTCTAGATTCACCTTGTAGTATGTTCTGTTCTAGTTCTGGAGTAATAATCCCCTGCTGACGTAATTCTTCTAAATATATCTCCTGATCTTTTGGATCTGGGACATTAATTTTTAACCATTGTTCTAATCCTAGCTGACGATTAGCTTCAGCATCTCTATCTTTACCGGCACCTATTAATTCTCCAGCTATTCCACCACCAATTGAAGATAAGGCTGGGATAAGAAATGGGAGTACGGCGAGTAC
>Ga0180007_10006286_pt1 | contig 11661 bp, 8 predicted proteins | sample MM_PC_MetaG_FD_121122 | JGI IMG/M metagenome (GOLD analysis project Ga0180007, IMG submission 121122) | Groundwater microbial communities from the Aspo Hard Rock Laboratory (HRL) deep subsurface site, Sweden - MM_PC_MetaG | ecosystem: Environmental > Aquatic > Deep subsurface > Groundwater...
CGCCTCTGCGAGAGAAAAAAATACACCGACCTCGTTCCGGAACCTGAACGTTTATAGTGCGTCTCAGTTGCTGGTGTTAACGTTATTCGATGAAAAAGAAATGGATCTCGCTGAGGCGCTGAGGGCGCTGAGAAAAGCTTTGGGATTGTAGAAAATTAATTATTTGCGCCCCCCTGTTTTTCTGTTTTTTTTGCCCTTCTCCGTGATCTTTGTGCCTTTGTGAGAGACGAGGCTTTTTGGTTGTGGCTTTGCCGAGCTCTGCTCTTCGTGCGCTTCAGCGACCAACGGGAGCGAGTGGTCAGCAAAAAATGCATGAATCCCATGCCGGGGTCTGGAAACGAGGACCCGTGAACCAATACAAAAAATCAAACAACCCCAGATCTTCGTTATGACCTTATCGGGCATTCATGCATCGATAATTCTTGTTTTAAAATTAAATCCTTTATATTTTAAATGTGATAAATTATCCATTGTTGTAATTTATTTAACAGGGATTGAATTTTAAAATTGATTTGTTGGGCCATGACTGTTATCGTTCAAAAAAATTAGTCAAATATCATCACTCTATCTCACAACAGCATCGAAGATTATGACAGATAATAGTTTTAAACTTTTTAAATCATTTTCAGATGAGCTTGATCCTGAAAGGCTCCAGAACAAATTTTTAAATGCTCTGCTCACACTCCAGAATGTGGAAAGGGGATCCATCTGGATAAAAACAGATGATGGGTACTTATGTGTGGCAGCTGTGGGCCCCCAGAGTGAGGATATCAAAGGTGTCACCCTGAAGATTGATCAGCCGAGCCTTGTTGGATGGGTTATTGAAAATGGTAAAATGGCCATTGCTGATCCTGAAAAGGACGGCCGTCACTTCAGGAAAATTGAAGAAAATTTGACCGTGAAAAGCAAGTTAATCCTGACTTTTCCGCTTTTGCTTAAAGAAAACAAGGTATACGGTGCTGTTCAGCTGATTGATACAACACCGGAAAAATATCGGATCAACCTTGAGAAAGATTATCTGGAATACCTTCAGAACCTTGTGGATACAGGCGCTGTTGCCTTGGGCAACGCCATTGCCTATACTCGCCAGCTGGATGAAGCCCAGTTTCTCAAACAGACTCTCAAGGAAATCCGGAGCGAAGGGATTATCGTTGGTCAGGAAACGGTATTTATTGGAGCCATGGACCTGGTCAAAAGTTATGCGAATTCCGACTTTCCCGTGTTGATAACTGGCGAAAGCGGAACCGGTAAGGAATTGATGGCTGTTCGACTTCATAAGTTGAGCAGTCGAAGGGATAAGCCCTTTCTGGTCCAGAATTGCAGTACCATTCCTGAAACTCTTCTTGAAAGTGAATTGTTCGGTTATAAAAAAGGTGCGTTTTCGGGTGCATTAAAAGACAGGGTCGGTCTTTTTGAAGCTGCCGATGGAGGAACTGTTTTTTTAGATGAAATTGGGGATATGCCCATCAATCTACAGGCAAGCATTTTACGAGTTGTCCAGAACAGTGAAATCAAGCCCCTGGGTGCAACGAACGTTAAAAAAGTGGATATACGTATCGTCTCAGCCACGAATATCGATATCCAGAAGGCCATTGAAAAAGAAGCATTCCGCTCTGATTTGTTTTATCGCCTTTCCGTGCTGCCTGTTCAGCTTCCACCCCTGCGTGAAAGAAAAAATGATATACCACTTTTACTCAACCATTTTATAAAACTCGAATCACTGAAGTTGGATGTTCCGAATAAAACGTTTTGCGATGAGGCCATGCGTATTCTCATGGCCCACAACTGGCCAGGAAACATCCGGGAACTTGAAAATCTTGTTCGTTTTCTTCTGGTTTCAACAAATGAAAAAGAGATCAAGGTCGCGAATCTTCCCAAGACCATCGTGGCGAGCGCTATGCATCAACCCTTGGCCCAGGCAGGGCAGGATCCCCCAAGTGATTCTGAGGGACCCGGTTGGTCTGTTGGGACTCCAGTCATGCATGATGCTGAGCAGTTCAGGGGTTTGACCTGGGAAGACGTTGAACGGAAATATGCAAAATATATTTTAAGGAACAACAGCTGGAATGTGACTAGAGCTTCCAAATCAGCCGGTGTCAATCGATCCACCTTTGCGTCTCGCATCAGAAAACTTGGGATCAACCGCGAATAGAACCCTTCAGGATTAATATACGTGTAAAACATCTACGCATATGGGACTTTTTACGACGCCATCAGGATTAATGAAGTTGTAAAATGTCGAGGGATGGCTATGGAAAAAGGTCTATAGGCAAGGCATAGTGTTTGGCCGTGCGTGAAGGCATACTTGGTCGTATGTCGAACGTCCGGCCAAACACTATAACGCCGCATATGGGACTTTTTACGACGCCATCAGGATTAATGAAGTTCGGTCTTCTTATTCAATGGAGAAGAACATTCATTTCTGATGTTTTCTCTTAGTTTAAGGGAAAGGGTTGAAAGAGAATAGGGTTTGAGAATAATCCGGCTTTGTTCAATATTCAGGGCTTTAGATACCTCGTCTGCAGGATAACCCGTCGATATCAGTATGTTAAGGTCAGGCCTAATGCTTTTTATGGTGTCATAAAGATTTTCACATTTCATATCGGGTAAATCAAAATCAAGGACGGCAAGATCAATTTTTTTGCTTAAATCAGAGATGATGACAATGGCTTCACCTCCGGATTTGGCTTCAAATGTACTGTAACCCAAGTACTCGAACATTTCTCTGTTTACAGCAAGTACTGCGGATTTATCCTCAACGATCAACACTTTGTTTTTTATGGTCATGGTCATTGTCGTGTAGTTGTTTTCAACACTCAATGTCGGCTTATTCTCATATACCGGAATAAGAACCATAACTTTTGTGCCTTTCCCGGGTTTGGAATCCACTCCAATCCAGCCATTATGGTTTTTAACGATGCCATAAACAGCAGCCATGCCAAGGCCCCTGCCTGGAAAATTTGTTGTAAAAAAAGGTTCGAATATTTTATTAATGGTTTGAACAGGCATGCCCCGACCGCTGTCTTCAATGATCAGGCACGAGTACAAGCCGGGCACAAGTCCTTGATGGCTTTGACAATAAATATAATCCGCATGGAGTGTGCATGTTTTTATCTTTACAAGGCCTTGACCGTCAATGGATTCGAGGGCATTTGTTAAAATGGAGGATATGGCCATTTTAAGTTGGGTCAGATCTGCTTCAATTCTGTAAGAATCTGTGAGCTCTTCGATCTTGATTTCCACGTTTGGATTGACGTTGTAGCCTGAATCAGGGATGTTCTTTTTGAGGATGTCACTCAAATAAGTCAAAACGGGTTGATATTTTCCTCCTCTGGAGTAAGCCAGAAGCTTTTTGGTCAGATTCGCCATTCGAAAGGCGGAATTCTTGATTTTTTGAGAATAATTTTCAAGCATATCGCGGTTATCAATACTCATCTGCAGCAACTCAATATTGCCTGTAATTTCAAACAGAGCATTGTTGAATTCATGGGCTATTCCGCCTGCCAATGTAGCAATGGATTCCATTTTTCGTGCTTGTTGGAATTTGATTCCAAATTCACGTGTTTTGTTGTCAAGCTCCTTGTTTTTTGAAATATCCGGAAAAACGGCGATTCCAGCAATGATCTCCCCATCGTCATTCCTGATGGGAGCTGCATTGATTAAAAGCCATTTTTTACGTTGACCTTTGAGTTGGAGTATCACTTCTTCATTGATGATTTCCCCCTCTCTGACAGCCCGTACAATGGGAAGCCCATCATGGTCGTAGGGTGTGCCATCGGCATACATAATGTTGCCACGGGTGAGCATGTTCAGTGGGGTGTTGGTGATCTCATCTTTGCTCATTCCCAGAACCTTTTCTGCCTCGGCATTGACAAGCTGAACATATTGCCCGGATGCATCGCAAAGGATTACGCCCGCAGAGGATTGGTCCAGGGCTGCCAGAAAAAGGGCGCGGGTTTCTGCCAGTTTTTTCTCCATGTGTTTCCGCTTGGTGATATCACGGGAAACGCCAAGCGTGTTGATTATATTCCCTTCAGAGCTTCTCAGAAAATGAAAGGATGTCTCAAGCCAGACTGTTGATCCTGATTGATGAATGGCTTCAATTTCCAGTGTATGGAGAGCCTTTTTATTCGTATCTGACTTGGCAGCCGTGATATCATCAAAAATCGTTTTTGATTGGCTTAAGTCCGGTGGGGACGTGATATTATGCCATGACTTCTTGAAAAGTTCTTCGGGACTATAGCCTAAAATTTTCTCCACGGCGGGACTGACATAGGTGAAATAGTCTTCTTTGTAGTCAATGATCCAGAGAATATCCGTCACATTTTCAGCCAGAATCCTGAATTTTTCTTCACTTTCCTTCAGAGCGGTTTCAGATTGCTTGCGAACTTCTGTTTCATACAGAAGCATTTTGCTTTTCACATTTAAATTTGTAAACAGCTTTTCTGTACTACTTCGGATGATTGCGGACATGGATTTCATAATTGCCATGGCAATGGAGCTGTTTTCCATGATGATTCGAGTGAAATCATCTTGGCTTATGGAAAGCGTTTCAACGTGCTCGTTGGCCTTGACAGTTGCACTCCTCGGCAGAGAATCAATCAATGCCATTTCACCGAAAAAACTTCCAGGGCCTTGGATGGCAACCAGGTTCATGTCATTTTTGCTGTAATTTTTCCAAATTTCAACAGTTCCTTTGATAAGGATATGAAATGAATTCCCTGGTGATCCCTCTTCAAAGATAATTTGTCCTTTTTGAAATACCATGTTGGTGCATACATGGAAAATTTTAAGGATGTCATTCTCTGATAGTGTGCTGAAATAATGAACGCTTTTTAAAAATTTTATATATATATCCATATGATGTATTTTAAAAGAAAGGTTTGTTATAAAAGGTTGCAATTTATAAAGTGCTTTATTATAATAAGGCACCATTATGTGTCTAAGCAAGGAACCTTGAAAAATCAAAGACATAAACCCTGAAAAGACTCAAGCATAACGTTGAATTAATCATATATTCTTTATTCAAAAAAGTGTCAATCTCATTTGAATGGATAATATGGACATAATACCCGATGCGAACACTAATTTATCATTCGTTTTTAAATTCATCAAACATGGCATTCATTTATATCCTGTGGGAAAGTTGGTTCACAGTCATGGCGGTCATGTATGAAAATAATGTTATGAAACTATGTAAGCCTTTCACTATGTAGTTTAGTATCCCCCCGAAATGAGGAGGTATTATAATTGTAGTACGGTGGCATGTCTTTTGCTGTTGATATTATTTAAAATTAATGGAGAATGTCTTATGTTCAAAGATATAAAAATATCAATGGTGACAAGCCCTGGTCGATCCTGGGATAGTATCCGTAATATGCTTATAGAGAACAGCAAACAAAAGGATACCACAAAAAATAAACGACAGATACACGAAGGCACCCTTTTAAGACGAGAGATGATGGAGACACAATCCACCCCTAAGTGGAGTCAGTGAACTAACGCGTTCATTTTGACAAAAAAACGGGTGATGTTAGATAATGTTGTTCTTACGATGTGTTTTCTATGATCTGAGGTGCTTGAGTGGAAAGTGAACAAGCGATGATGCACGATGACAGGCGTTTGGGTTTAGAACGGCGCTCCTATAAATACTCGGGACATTTCCCTGAAAGGCGTATGCGAAATGACCGAAGAAGTGGTATTGATAGAAGGGCCATGGATTCAAGCCAAGAAAAGGCCATTGAACGCAGAGCCGCAGAATAGTCAGTTTTGCACTGGATGATTAGCCTGCTGAGGGAGGTTCAATGTTTAATTCAGTTATTTTATAAAGCAGCGTTTTATAGCTTACCTGAAGAATTTTGGCCGCCTTACTTCGATTCCAATTGGTTTTATTGAGAATATATAAAATGGCGTCATGTTCAATTTTATCAAGTGCCCTTTTCCGGATGGTTTTTAGTGAAAAAGACGATAGGTCCGGTGAGTCTTCACCTTCAAAGTCAAGGGATGTATTGACAATGGATGGTACTTTTTGAATTGGATTAACCGGCGCATGTCCTCGTGTATCCGGAAATTCCGTATCGCTTTGCATCAGTTCATCAAGAACATCCTTCCCGTTGCCCAAAATCAAGAGCCTTTTTAGAATATTCTGCAACTGTCTGACGTTGCCTGGCCAATGATACGTAAGAAGTGTATCTATGGTATTTCGGTCAGGGCGTTTAATATTCTTAGTGCTGAACTGGGTGATATATTCTTCGGTATAATAATTGATCAGTTCAAGGATATCTTCCGGTCGTTCACGTAAGGGGGGGATATATATCTTTATAATATTCAAACGGTAATACAAATCAGCACGAAACGATTTGTCCGCTATTTTTTCACCCAAATCATGGTTTGTGGCAGCAATAACCCATGTATCTGATTTCATGTCTTTTTCAGAACCCAATGGCGCATATTCACCGCTTTGAAGGACATGAAGCAGTTTTGCCTGAAGGGGAAGTGACATGTCTCCAATCTCGTCTAAAAACAATACTCCTTTATGGGCAAGCTCAAATTTACCTTTTTTCTTCCGTTCAGCCCCTGTAAATGCACCCTGCTCATACCCATAGAGTTCGCTTTCAAGTAATCCATCTGGAAGGGCGGCACAGTTGACCTTGACAAAGGGCTTATTGTTCCGGGGTGACTGCTGGTAAAGAACACGGGATACCACTTCTTTACCCACACCCGTCTCTCCAGTGATCACGACATTCAAGCCGGTATCTGCCACATGATCAATAAGCTCTTTAATTTTTTCAATTGCAGGACTGATACCAATTAGTTGAGTATGCATTTAAATCTTCTTCATTTATTGAATATCTTAAATTGGATGATTGAGTTAATTTCCATGATCGACGGCAATACTAAAATTATGATATGGGTCCATTGGCTTTCTTTATCAAAGCCGATATGTGTTCATCAAGAACATTCAAATCAATGGGCTTTTCAAGGACAACATCGGCATGGGCCTCTGCTGCCAAAGATTCCGGGTGTTCGCCAAAGCCAGTGATTGCAATTATCGGGAGATCGGGACGTTTGTTCTTTAAAATTGAAATAACCCCAACACCACTGATGTTTGGCATCACGATATCCGTTATCACAAGGTCAAACCCATCAGCATCTGCATTAAATAATTTGATGCCGTCCAGTCCGTTTGAAGCGGATACGATGTCGTAGTTTTTGCTTTTTAGAAATTGATATAGCATCTCAACGATGACTTCGCTATCATCAATGATTAAAAGCTTCATGGTTTTCGCCATTGTGTCCTCTGAAAATATTAAAATATGCAACGTGAAAAAATACGAAACGAAATATGTTATAAACAAATATATCACATTAATGATTTATAATATAATATGTTTAATTAAATATAGTATAATAAATTCTTTAGCAAGCTTCTTTTTGGCGAACAAAATGATGGTTTTTATTCTAAAAATCAAAGAATTGGCCGTGAAAAGAAATAATTTGGGTTCATAGGTCTTTTTTTTCATGGCAAGGCGAGTCGGCTTTTTTGAATATGATGAATGAAGGCTGGAAATATATGGAGTTTATGATATATAATCTCTGTGTGTTTTTGAATACTTTCGATACCAACGTGTGATGGCGTCGAAAAAAGTCCCATATGCGGCCAAACACTAAACATTGCCTATGGACATTTTTCCATAGCCATCGACTTATTACGCGTTCATCACGTGTGGGGGGACCGTTATCGTTTTTATTTGTTTTGAAGCCACATAGTATAAAAAACAGTATATTATTACTTTATGACTGTCATTGTATTATTCTTTGTTGCCTTGGCATACTATGTGCTTTCCTAAAAGTTCCCCTTTCTTGTTTTGGGGTCTTACGATTCAAATGTCCAAGATGAAGAGCTTCAATTAATTGAAACAAATGAGCGTATTCTGGCCATGCAACAATTGAATACGGAATACTATTTATAAATAATGCATTTAACGTACAAACGATTGATGGTATCTGCAAATGAATGAAAAACCAGTCATCATAAAACCTGAGCAGGTCATTGAAATTATCCTGAAACGGCATTGGTTAATTATAATTCCTTTTTCCCTTGCCATGATTGTAGGTATCTATATTGTCATGACCTCGCCCAAGATCTACGAATCCAATACAGTTATTCTGGTCCAACCTCAAAAAGTTCCATCAAATATTGTTCAGGATATCGTTGAATCGGATATCAATACACGCATCAGCACTCTTTCACAACGCATATTGAGCCGCACGAACCTCGAAAATATTATCAAGGAATTTGATCTCTACTCAGGTCCAGGCTATGCAAACATGTTTCTTGAAGATAAGGTTAAGAGTCTTGAAAAGAGAATTTCGGTTACGGTGACCCGGGGCGGTGGTGGGCGAAATGCTGACTCTTTTTCCATATCGTTTAAAGGTAAAGATCCTGAAAAAGTTATGAGGGTAACAAGTTCACTAGCTTCATCGTTTATTGACGAAAATCTTAAAATGAGGGAGACTCAGGTTATTGGAACCAATACGTTTCTTGAAGATGAGCTTGAAACCATGCGGAAAAGGCTCATTGAAAATGAACAAAAGCTTAAAGATTATCGGGAAACGAATATGGGTGGGTTACCAGAGCAGTTGAATAGTAACCTCAGGATTCTTGATAATTTAAATGATCAATTAGCCACAGTACAGTCTGAAATCAGGGACGCCAAACTCAGGCTTTCAGCCATTGAAAATACAGAATTCGATCAAGTGGGCTCAACAGGAGATAATGCTAATCCAACGAACCTGACTCAATTGAGAGAACAACTTGAGGTATACAGGAGCAGATATACCGAGCGCCATCCAGATGTTGTCCGTTTAAAAAAAATGATCTCAGAATTGGAAGAACAACTCAAAAACGTTGATTCCGGCAGTGACTTAAACAATGTAAAACCATCGGACAATATGCCTCAGTTCAGTTCAGCCTATATCAGACAGCGACGGGGTATAAAAGCTGAAATAGACAGATTGGAATCTGAAAAAGATACGGTTGTAAATCAAATTAAAGTTTATAAAAAAAGGGTTGAAGACACCCCAAAACGTGAGCAGGAGCTCCAATCTCTCCAACGGGATTACAATAACATCAATCAGACCTACAACTCCCTACTTGGGAGACAACTGGAAGCACAGATTGCGGTTAATATGGAGAAAAAACAAAAAGGAGAGCAATTCCGTGTTATGGATCCGGCCCGGATTGGTCAGAGCCCTATTGAACCAGACTTAAAAAAAATATTCATATTTGTCATGGCAGCAGGATTGGGTCTTGGCGGAGGCTTGATTTTTTTATTGGAATTTCTGGACTCTTCATTCAAAGAACCCGAAGACATTGAAACCTTTTTAAACCTTCCTGTTTTAGCGACCATTCCCACGGTTTTAAATGAGACGGAAATCCGTAACAGACGCCTACGGCTTGTGTCGGGAATTTCGGGTGCGGTGGTGTCCACGTTATTATGTGCGGGTTTTATAGGTACAATTATTATTATGGGGTAGTATTGTGGGTAAATTTTCTGATGCACTTGAAAAATCTGAAAAAGAGCAGGGGAATAGTCAAATTAAAGGCGAAAAATTTAATGTTTTCGATACGTTGAAGGTTGTCACAGGCGATCATGAAAAGCCACCTGTGCCTGTCATTAGGAAAACCCAAAAAAAATTAGCGCCGGGCCTTGTGACAGTATCCCAACCACACAGTTTTGAAGCGGAACAATTCAGGAACTTAAAGACCAATATCCTTTTTTCGTCTGAGAGGGGGGCGCCACGAATCATCATGGTGACAAGCGCTGTGCCTGATGAGGGAAAATCTTTTGTTTCTGCGAACCTTGCCGTGACCTTTGCACAAAGTGTTGATGAACATGTTTTATTGATTGACTGTGATTTGAGATTGCCCACTATTCATAGAGTTTTCGGCTTAAGTGACGATGCACCCGGACTCAGTGATCTGCTTTCCGGAACGGTTGAAGTTCCCGATGTCTTATATAAAACAGATGTTGAAAAACTGACAATCCTTCCAGGTGGGCGCATACCTGATAATCCCACAGAACTTCTTTCATCGAAGCGTATGAAGAATTTACTGATGGAAGTAGAGTCTCGGTATAAAGATCGATATATCATCATCGATTCACCCCCGCCTCTATTAACAGCTGAAACCATGGCCATCTCGAGACAAGTAGATGGGATTCTAATCGTTGTCAAACATGAAGGCACGAGCCGCAACGAAGTCAAAGAGATGATAGATCAACTTGACAAAGACAAGATTCTCGGCGTGATTGTTAATCGCTATGATGTTCGGCTTGCAAAGTATTACGGATATGGTAAATATGGGACGTATTATGGGAAAAAATAGTTTGTTTTTATTTATCATAGATATACTTAGCTCATAAAAAAATATTGGTGGAATTAAATGCTCCGTCTTTTCAAACATTTATATACAATTCGTAACCTTTTTTTTATTATCGCTGAAGCTTGTTTTATTTATCTTGCTGTCATTGTGTCTTCCTGGATCCGTATGGGTTATTCATTTGATATCGATGACAAATGGCTGAATATTAAGGCAGCTATCATTTCTTTTGTCTGCATTGTCTGCCTTTATTATAACAGCGTGTATGATATGACCGTTACACGAACTTATTCAGAATTAAGTATCCGATTGATGCAGGCCTTTGGGACAGCGTTGATCATTCTTGCAGGAATTTATGCTGTTTTCAAGGATGCCATTATTTGCAGAGGCTTGTTTTTGGTCTATCTTCCTATTGTTATGAGTCTGATAGCTTTGTGGCGGTTTATCTTCATATCTGTTTTAAAAAAGGGTCTTTTTAATGAAAGGATCATGCTTTTAGGATCCGGTGAGATCAGCCAGGGAATTATCTCGACTATTTATGATCAGATTGACTGTGGCTACACACTTGCAACTGTTGTGGAAGAAAGCCATCAGGCGACAGCATTGGATATTGAAGATTCTCACGTTATCAGGCTTAAGGGTTATGATAAATTGTATTCAAAAGTCAGGGAAGCCGGGGTAGATAAAATTGTTGTGGCCATCAAGGAAAGACGAGGTGCCTTTCCATTGGATGAGCTTTTAAAATGCAGGGTGGAAGGTCTTGAAATCGTTGAAGGGAATAGTTTTTATGAGATGCTCAAAGGGAAATTGATCGTTTCCTCAACCAATCCCACGTGGTTTATATTCTCTGAAGGGTTCAAGAAAACATATCTACAATATGTAATCAAACGCATTGAGGATATTGTTGTTTCACTTGTTCTCCTTGTCGGCTTGTCATGGGTCATCCTTTTTACATGTCTACTTATCAAACTGGAATCCAAAGGACCTTTACTTTATTCCCAAGAGCGTCTGGGGAAACGGAGAAAACCATACAAGGTCCTTAAGTTTCGTTCCATGAGACAGGATGCTGAAAAAGACAGCGGGCCTGTCTGGGCAAAGACAAACGATGACAGGGTGACGCGAGTGGGGAAGTTTATCCGGAAATGGCGTGTTGACGAAATTCCTCAACTCTGGAATGTACTTAAGGGAGATATGAGTCTGGTTGGACCTCGACCGGAGCGTAGCTTTTTTGTGGATCAACTCAGTGATCAAATCCCCTATTATTCTGAACGATTTTC